>OCVT010000731.1_pt1 | contig 13652 bp, 10 predicted proteins | sample 1539111 | NCBI WGS metagenome assembly OCVT01 (sample SAMEA3991482, study PRJEB22521) | metagenome | biome: anthropogenic terrestrial biome; feature: sewage plant; material: raw primary sludge | place: Sweden | collected 2012-09-26 | reverse complement strand
ATCCTAAAGGCGGTGATATTGTTCGTGTTGAATTACTCAATCATGACAAAAATAAAGACAGCGATGATACCGGCATCGGTGATATACACGCTGCCATCGGTCAGCACGCCATCCACATCCATGATGAACAATTTGATGGGGCGGGCAAGGGTATGAATCGGCTGCATTCAAAAAATCCAATCAGTTAGACCACGCCAGCGCGTAGCAAATCGTGCATGTTAAGCGCACCGACCAGCTTGCCTTGTGCCACCACCAGCAGACCGTTAATTTTGTCGTGCTCTAGGGTTTGCAAGGCTTCGGCGGCAAGACGCTCTGGGGCGATGGTGCGCGGATGGGGGTTCATGGCGGAGGACACCGGTGCGAGGGGGTCAAACAACCCACGGTCGAGCACACGGCGCACATCGCCATCGGTAAAGACACCGACCAACCCGCCTTCGGCATCACAGATGGCCGTCATGCCCAGCCCTTTGCGGCTGATTTCATACAGCGCATCTTTCAGCGGCGTGCTGGGGGTGACGGTGGGAAGGGCTTCGCCGTGGTGCATCACATCCGCCACCCGCACCAACAGCCGCCGACCCAAGCTGCCACCAGGGTGGGACAGGGCAAAGTCTTCTTCGCGGAAGTTGCGGGCATCAAGCAAAGTCACCGCCAGCGCGTCGCCCAAGGCCAAGGCGACGGTGGTGCTGGTGGTGGGGGCGAGACCCAGTGGGCAGGCTTCGCGGGTGACAGCGGCATCAAGCAAAACATCGGCTTCGCGCCCTAGGGTGGAATGAGGACGACCGGTCATCCCTATCAGCACCACGCCCTTACGCCGCAGGGCAGACAGCAGGGCAATCACCTCGTCTGACTCGCCAGAATGGGACAGTGCCAGGACCACGTCTTGTCCGGTAATCATGCCCAAATCGCCATGAGCGGCTTCGGCGGGATGCATAAAAAACGCTGGGGTGCCGGTAGAGGCCAGCGTGGCGGCAATTTTGCGCCCCACATGTCCAGACTTGCCCATGCCGGTCACCACCACTCGCCCCTTGCAGGCCAAGAGTGCGTCTACTGCCGCGAGAAAGCTGCCGTCTAAACGCCGTGCCAGAGCCAAAATAGCCTCAGCCTCGGTCGTCAGCACGGTTTGCGCCAAAGAGAGGCGATGAGCAGGGAGGGGAAGGGTCATAAGCAGAGAAACCGTGCGCCAAGTAGCAGAAAAATAACCGGACGAATGACCAGAACGCAGGGGGATGCCCCCTAAATGCGGGCAGATGCACCCGCTAAAGTCCCAGACAATCCAAGAATCCGTCGAGTATAACCAAGTTATAATTCTGCTGCACCGAGAGCCACCCCGTGTGCCGCCCCTCGCGCTTGCCTCCCCCGCCATTCCAAAAAAGAAGCTGCCGATGCACTCGCTTGCCCCCGTCGTTGCCATTTTGCTCGCCGCCGTTTTGGTCGTGGTGCTGTGCCGCAGCATCCGCGTCCCCGCGATGCTGGGCTATTTACTGGTCGGCTTTATTGTCGGCCCTGGCGCGCTGTCGCTGATTACCGACTCGGTGCAAACCCGATTCTTGGGCGAAATTGGCGTGGTGTTTTTGATGTTTTCGATAGGCTTGGAATTTAGCCTGCCCAAGCTCCGCGCCATGCGCCAAATTGTGTTTGGGCTTGGGTTTGCACAGGTCGCCGTGACGCTATTGCTGACCATGGTCGTGGTGATTTTGCTGCATGGGGAGCCGCTCACCGGCTTTGCCTTGGGCGCGGTGGCCGCCCTGTCCTCCACCGCCATTGTGTCTAAGCTGCTAACCGAACGCCTCGAACTCAACGCCCCGCACGGCCAGCTTTCCATTGGCGTGCTGCTGTTCCAAGACATCGCCGTGGTACCGCTGCTGGTGGTGATTCCCGCCTTTGCCGCGAACTCCGATTCGCTGTGGCAAGACCTCGGCATGGCCTTGGTCAAAGTTGTGATGGTGATGGTGCTGCTGTTCGCCATCGGCCAAAGGCTAATGCGCCCGTGGTTTCATGTAGTGGCACGGCAGCGGTCGTCCGAATTGTTCATGATTAACGTGTTGCTGGTCACGCTGGGCATTGCCTACCTGACCGAACTGACAGGGCTGTCCTTGGCCTTGGGCGCGTTTGTGGCGGGGATGCTGATTTCGGAAACCGAATACCGTTATCAGGTGGAAGAAGACATCAAGCCCTTCCGCGACATCATGCTGGGGTTTTTCTTTGTCACCATCGGGATGCGGCTAGATATCTCGGTGCTGAACAATAGCTTTGGCGAAGTCTTCGCCTTTGCGGGCTTTCTGGTGTTTGGCAAAGCGGGGCTGATGTATGCCACGGGGCGGCTGTTTGGCTATAAGCAAGGCGAATCCCTCCGCACCGCACTGGCCTTGGCGCAGGGCGGCGAGTTTGGCTTTGTGCTGCTGGCACTGGCGGGCAATCTCAAGCTCATTTCGGCCAATACCGAGCAATCGGCGATTGCGGCGGTGCTGATTTCGATGCTGGTTTCGCCGTTTTTGATTGGGCAAAGCGACCGACTGGTACGCCGCCTGATTAAAGCCGATTGGATGGCACAAGCCGCTGACCTCCACCAAATTTTGGTCACCAGCATGATGCGCACCGACCATGTGCTGATTTGCGGCTATGGCCGCAGCGGGCAAGCGTTGGCGCGATTTTTGGAACGCGAAGACATCTCGTTTTTCGCCCTCGACCTCGACCCCGAGCGGGTGCGTGAAGCCGCTGCGGCAGGCGATGCGGTGGTGTTTGGCGATGCTGCCAAAAAAGAAGTACTGCTGGCGGCGGGCTTGATGCGTGCCAAAGCCTTGGTGGTGACCTATGCCGACACGCCGTCTTCGATTCGGATTTTGCAGGTGGTGCAGGGGATTCGCCCTGACTTGCCGGTGATTATCCGCACCATCGACGACACCGATATTGACGTGCTGCGCGAGGCCGGCGCGGATGAAGTGGTGGCCGAAGTGATGGAAGGCAGCCTGATGCTGGCCTCGCAAGCCTTGATGTCGCTGGGGGTGCCGCTGAACCGTGTGCTGCGGGGCATTCGGGCGGTACGGGAAGAACGTTATGGGCTGTTTCGCGGATTTTTTCGAGGCATGACCGATGAAAGCCTCGCACTTGACGATGCCCAACAGCCCCGCCTTGCCGCCATTATGCTGACCCCAGGGGCAGCAGCCATCGGCAAAACCTTGCAAGAGCTGGCATTCGACACCCTCGGTTTACGAGTACGCACCGTCAAACGCCATGCCGCCCGCCACGCCAGCCCCGCCCTCGATTTTGCGCTCGAAGCCGACGATGTGCTGGTGCTGCTGGGCACGCCCGAGCAACTGGCCACCGCCGAGCTGATTTTACTGGGGGGCAACAAGGCCGGTGGGCGGCACTAGTTCCCCTTCAAGAATAACCTTGGCCAAGTGCATTTTGGCCAGATAGTCTGAGGCCGCAGGGGTTAGGTGGCCGTAGTCCCATGTTGTCACACTGGTTTTGTCCTGCGTATCAAAGTAGGTCAAACACCCTGCAGCATTACAAAACACCGATTGCACATCCACAAACACGCTGCCCGCTGTATTTTTAAACTCGGCGGCCAAAGCGCGGTTGCTGGCAAGCACCTCTTGATTGACCCCCACCATGGTGCGTTGGGGGGTGTCATGCCACAGCTTGCGCAAAATCAAACGAGGAAGCGGTGCCGTCCAATGGGGGGTTGCACCCGCAAACACGACCTTCTTCACCCCTAGGTGATGGAGCTTGGCAGCAAGGGCTTGCATGGTCTGGCGTTGATGGCCCTGCTCCTGCCCCACCAGCACCACGTCAGGCGGGCTAGCCGCGATCGTTTTGAGCGCGAACCAGTTGGACTGCTGGCAATAATCGACTGTAGAAGGCTGCGTAGCAGTAAGGCTAGGCGCACAGCCCGAGCTGGCCACCTGCAAAACTTGCCAGTCCGCAGGGAGGTTTTCACGCAAGCCAGCATAAAACTGCTGGGCATGCGAATCCCCCCAAATCAATACAGCATGGGGCTGGGTAGGCTGGCGGACGGTACAACTGGCCTCGAGCATCGGTACCGGCACTTGCGTCGCTTTGCCCTGCCGCCGCTGGGCAAGGTCGTAAAAATTGCACCCATCGCGGTAATACTCGGCCAACCGGATTTTTTTGAAGTACGCCTGCTCAGGGAGGCTGTTGTCAAAATAATGGGCATAGGCACTTTTTTCAGCAGTGCGGTAACCCGTCCCTTCTAGCCCACCATGGGTATAGCTATGCAGCCCCAAGCCCCCCACTATCGCCACACCAAGCACCAACCCTGCAGTTTCTGCACGGCTGTGCGTTGCGCCAAAACGGATAGGCTTTTCAACAAAGCGGTAGGTTAACCATGCCAGCACCACAGACAGTGCCACTGCGGCCAACCGTACCCCGCGAGAAGGCACTTCACTTTCGATAATGTAGGCAAACGACAGCAAAGGCCAATGCCACAGATAGAGCGGAAAGCTAATCAACCCAAACCACACCACTATCCGATGCGCCAATACGGTTCGGTTAAACCATGCCCTAGGCCCTGCCGCGATAATCAGTGCAGCTCCAAGTGTAGGCAACAATGCCCATGCACCGGGAAACACACTCCCCTTGTTCAGCAGTGCCATGCCCATCGCTAACAACCCACCTCCCAATAGGGACACCCCATTGGCACGACGTGGTGTCAGTACGGCCAAAAGCGCGGGTTTGTGGAGCGTGGTATAGGCCAGCATTGCGCCAATCAGCAGCTCCCAAAAACGGGTATAGGGGGCATAAAACGTACCAATGGGGTCGCGCTGAACCAGACTGAGGTTGAGCCCAAATGACACCACCGCCAGCAAAAAAATAATGCCCCACAGGCGGTGGCGTTGCTGCCATACCGCCCACAACAGAAGCGGCCAAATAATGTAGAACTGCTCCTCAATACCCAAAGACCAAAGATGGAGCAAAGGCTTGGCTTCGGCGGCCTCGTCAAAATAGCCGCTTTCTTGCTTTAAAATAAAATTGGCAATAAACCCTGCCCCGCCCGCCAAATGCTTACCCAGCTGTTGGTATTCTTCTGCCAGCAAGACAAACCACCCCAGCACATAGCAACTCAACAGCACTAAAAATAGAGCCGGAAAAATGCGCTTGACCCGACGGCCATAAAATTCAGCAAGGCTAAAGCTGCCCCGCGCTAGGTTGTCGAACAAAATGGTGGAAATTAGGAAGCCTGAAATGACAAAGAAAATATCCACGCCAATAAAGCCGCCCTTGACCATGCCAGGGAAGGCATGAAACCCGACTACGGAGAGCACCGCCAGCGCACGCAGCCCATCAATATCGGCACGGTATTTGGGATGGGTACTAGGGGGGTGCGAGGCAGTCAAAGCAGTCATGGCACAGCAGAGCCTTGGAGACAGAAAGGCGCAAAGTATAACCAAGTCTGGCCAATACAAGGGGGGGTTGCCACGCCCGCTCGCCTCGTTCTTGCTAGCAGAAACCCCGCCGTCCCCGCACCACCCCCTGCCGAAGGCTTTATACTGCCGCCTATCGTTTTGCCTTCGCCCCCTATCAGACTGTCGCTTAAGCATAAAACCACTATGACCACACCCCAAACGCACTACCGTGCCGACTATCAACCCTCCCCGTTCTTGATTGACCGCGTCGATTTGGAATTTGACATCCACAGCGACCACACCCGTGTCAGTGCACGGCTGGTGGTCAAGCGTAATCCTGCGGCTGCGACAGCGGATGCGCCCTGCTTGGTGCTGGATGGCAGTGCCCCCTTGCTCAGCGTGCGGCTAGATGGCGAAACCCTGACCGAGGCGGATTACACCTTGGGGGCGGATAGCCTGACCCTCCACAGCGTGCCTGAGAGCTTTATCTTGGATGTGGAAACCACGCTAGACCCTGTAGCCAATACCTCGCTGATGGGGCTGTATGCGTCCGGCGGCAATCTCTACACCCAATGCGAGCCCGAGAGCTTCCGCAAAATCACCTATTACCTTGACCGCCCCGACATCATGGCCAAGTTCTCCACCACCCTGATTGCCGACCGCCAGCAGTATCCCGTCCTGCTGTCTAACGGCAACCAAGTGGGCTCGGGGCTGACCGAAAACCGCAAACGACACTGGGTCAAGTGGGTGGACCCCTACCGCAAACCGGCGTATTTGTTTGCCCTCGTGGCCGGCAAGCTGGTGGCGCAAACCGATGAGTACGTCACCCACAGCGGCAAACACGTCGCGCTGGCGATTTATGTCCGCCCCGAGGACCTCGACAAAGTAGACCACGCCATGCTGTCGCTGAAAAAAGCCATGCAGTGGGACGAAGACACCTTTGGGCTGGAATACGACCTCGACACCTACATGATTGTGGCGGTGGGCGACTTCAACATGGGGGCGATGGAAAACAAAGGGCTGAATATCTTCAACACCAAGTTTGTGTTGGCCAGCCGCGATACCGCCACCGACATCGACTTTGAAGGGGTCGAAGCCGTCATTGCCCACGAGTATTTCCACAACTGGACCGGCAACCGCGTCACCTGCCGCGACTGGTTTCAGCTCAGCCTCAAAGAAGGGCTGACCGTGTTCCGCGACCAAGCTTTTTCTGCCGACATGCAAAGCCATGCGGTCAAGCGGATTGAGGATGTGCGCCAACTGCGGGCTTTGCAGTTTCCAGAAGACGCAGGCCCCGCCGCCCACCCCGTGCGCCCCGAGTCGTATATCGAAATGAACAATTTCTACACCATGACGGTGTACGAAAAAGGGGCGGAAGTGGTGCGGATGATGCACACCTTGGTGGGGGCAGAGGGTTTCCGCAAAGGCATGGAGCTGTACTTCCGCCGCCATGATGGCCAAGCCGTCACCTGCGATGATTTTGTTGCCGCGATGGCCGATGCCAACCAAATCGACCTCGGCCAATTTACCCGCTGGTATGCCCAAGCCGGCACGCCCCAACTGACCGCCTCGCTGGCGTGGTTTGAGTCGGGGCATACCGCTTCGCTGACCGTACGCCAAAGCACCCCCGATACGCTGGGGCAAACCGATAAGCTGCCGCTGCATATTCCGCTGGCACTGGGCTTTTTGGGCCAAGCGGGTGAGGCTCTCCCCGTCACCTTGGCGGGGGAAACCACCCCCGGCCCCACGTCGCGGGTGCTGTCGGTGACCGAAGCCGAGCAAACCTTTACCTTTATCGACCTCGACCAACGTCCGCTGCCATCTTTGCTGCGGGGATTTTCTGCGCCGGTGCGGCTGGGCTACGCCTACACCAACGACGAGCTGGCCTTTTTGCTGGCACACGACAGCGACCCCTTTAACCGCTGGGAAGCAGGGCAAAAGCTCGCGCTGAACGAAATGGTGCGGCTGTATCAGGGCAAAGGGGCGGATACCGTGGCACCCGCGCTGATTGCCGGTTTTGCACGGGTGCTGGATGACAGTGCCGCCGACCCCGCCTTTGCCGCGCTGGTGTTGACCCTCCCCGCCGAAGCCGAGCTGTTCGAAGCCCTTGACCACGCCGACCCCACGCGGGTGTGTGCCATTCACCAGTCGGTACGGAGTGTGCTCAGCGTAGCTCTCAACGACCGCTGGCTGGCAGCCTATACCGCCCAGCAGCGCGAAGACTTTGTGCTGGAAGAAAGCGGCGCACGCGCCCTGAAAAACCTGTGCTTGGCGTATTTGGCACTCACCCCGTCGCCTGATTTTATTTTGCTGGCGGATACGCATTACCGCCAAGCCAACAATATGACCGACCGCATGGGGGCACTGTCTGCGCTGGCGGATACCGACTTGGCCATCCGCGCTACCTTGTTTGCCGACTTTGCCGACACCTATGCCCGCGACCCCTTGGTAATGGACAAATGGTTCAGCCTGCAAGCCAGCAGCCGTCGCCCCGATGTGCTGGAAACCGTGACCGCCTTGCTTGACCACCCCGCGTTTTCGCTGACCAATCCCAACAAGGTGCGCGCCTTGGTCGGCGCGTTTAGCCGCAACTTACTGGGCTTCCACCGCCCCGATGGCGCGGGCTACCGCTTTGTGACCACGCAAATCTTGGCACTCGACCCACTCAACCCCCAAATCGCCGCCCGCTTGGCAGGGGGATTTAACCGCCGCAACAAGGTCACACCGGCCTTGGCAGCGCATATGTATGCCGAGCTGAACCACATTGCCAATACGCCGAGCTTGTCCCGCGATGTGTACGAAATCGTCTCGCGCAATTTAGCCAGCGGTGGGTAATCCCTCTAACGCCCTGCTACTGGGCGGGCTCTGGCTGGTCTGGGGCTATACGTGGGTGCTGACCAAACAGGGCTTGCTGTGGATGGGGCCGCTGGAATTTGCCACGGTGCGGATTGTGCTGGCTTTAGGCGCATTGGGGGCAGTGCTGCTGTTCACAGGGCGGCCTCTGCGCCCGCCGCCGTGGCGACCCACCTTGGCCTTGGGGCTGACCCAAACCGCAGGCTTTACCGGCCTGTCTAGCCTCGCCTTGGTGGCGGGGGGCGCGGGTAAAGTCTCGGTGCTGGCCTATACCATGCCTTTTTGGGTGCTGCCGATGGCGTGGTTTTGGTTGGGCGAGCGGCCCAGCCGAGGGCAATGGGGTGCAGTGGGGGTGGCCGCGCTGGGGCTGTTGGCGATTTTGGAGCCGTGGCAGGGTAAACATGCGTGGCTGTCCGATGGCTTGGCGGTGGGCTGTGGCATTGCGTGGGCAGCCAGTGCGGTGATTGCCAAACGTTTACGCGCCACCCACCAAGTAGACGTGCTCAGCCTGACTTTCTGGCAAATGGTCTGGGGGGCGTGGCCGCTACTGGGCTTGATGTTGGTGTTCCCGGGCAAGCCTACGGTGTGGAATGCCGAGCTGGTAGTGGCCTTGGGCTTTGCCGGCATTTTGGCGGCGGGCTTGGGCTGGCTGATTTGGCTGGTGCTACTCAGTCGCCTGTCAGCAGGAACAGCCGCGCTGAATGTGTTGATTATTCCCGCTGTGGCCGTCTTGGCTGCATGGCTGCAATTGGGCGAGCGTCCTTCGCCGTTTGAACTGACGGGCATGGTGCTGATTGCACTGGCTCTTTTGCGTTTGGCGTGGCTGGCGGGACACCCTGCTGCTGCGCCCGCCGCACCTTCTCCTGCTGCCCCCCAAAGAGGTTCACCATGAACGATGACCACCGCACGCTTTCTATGACCTTGCTGATGACCCCTGACATGGCCAATTTTTCCGGCAATGTGCATGGCGGCGCGATTCTGAAGTTGCTCGACCAAGTGGCCTACGCCTGCGGCAGCCGCTATGCCGGTCACTATGTGGTGACGCTGTCGGTAGACCAAGTGACGTTTAAGCAGCCGATTTATGTGGGCGAAATGGTGACGTTTTTGGCCACGGTCAACCACGTCGGCACCACCTCGATGGAAGTGGGGATTAAGGTGCTGGCCGAAAACATCCATACCCGCACCGTGCGCCATACCAATAGCTGCTATTTCAGCATGGTGGCGGTCGATGCCGAGGGTAAGCCGCTGGCGATTCCGCCGCTAGAGTTGAGCACCGATGAAGCCCGCGCCCGTTTTCTCAAAGCGATTCGCCGCAAAGCCGCCCGCCGTGCGTTGAGTGAGGCGGAGGCGTAGCACCTTGCTTAGAACCTGTTTGCGATTTCTATGGCGCAGGGGTTGCCAAGGCGAAATTTGGAAAAAAACGCCGTTGGGACTGAATCCATACGCAGTTTTTTACGAATTTCAACGCAGAATCACCCGAGTCTCGCAGACTTTGAACACGCGCTAACAACCATCAAGGAGACTAAACATGCCCCACCACTTCGCCGAACGTGTCCTCGCCAGCTTCGATAAACAAAGTGCCATGCATCTGATCAAGGCCACCATACCCGTTATTGAGCATGGCATGACCGAGATTCATGTGCCGCACTGGGCGGGTATCGAGCAGCAGCACGGCTTTGTTCATGGTGGCGTTGTCGGCATGATTGCCGATTCGTCCGCTGGCTATGCGGCGATGACAATGGTGCCGGCCAGTGCTTCCGTCCTCACCGTCGAATACAAGATGAACCTGCTTGCGCCCGCTGATGGCGAGAAGCTGATTGCCCGTGGCCAAGTGCTTCGATCAGGGCGGACGCTGATTGTGACCAAGGCCGAGGTCTTTGCCGTCAAAGCGGGGAAAGAGACGCTGTGTGCGCTGATGCAACAGACCATTATGGTGATGCATGGCAAAACGGAGAAGTAAGGGATGGCTGCTTACCCACAACAGCATCTTGCGGAGGTTACACAGCAAGATGCCCATGACCTTCAATTGCTGCCATACGCAAAAGCGGCATAGCCGCCCTCTCTGATTACGGCAGCTTTGAGCATGGCGGCAGCCAGGCAAGCGCAAAAAAGGCCACGCTGAAGCATGGCCTAATCGTTTAGCCGCCCCCCATCGTGCAGGGGGGCGTGTATTACACCCCTTCCAGCAACAGGGCGTTAATCCGCTTCACAAAAGCAGCGGGGTCTTGGGGCTGACCACCTTCCACCAGCAAAGCTTGGTCAAACAGCACCGAAGCCAAGTCAGCAAAGCGCGTGGTGTTATCGCGGCTGGCATCCAGCTTTTTGACCAGCGGGTGCGCGGGGTTGACCTCCAAAATCGGCTTGGTATGGCGAATTTCTTGCCCTGCGGCCTTTAGCAGACGCTCCAAATGGCCGCCCATATCGTGTTCATCGGCCACCAAACAGGCAGGTGACTCGGTCAAGCGGTGGGTGACGCGGACTTCTTTGACTTGCTCGGTCAGCGCGGCTTTGAGTGCATCCACCAGCGGTGCAAGGGCGGTTTCGCTGGCTTTCTGCTCGGCTTTTTCCGCTTCATCCTCTAGCGTGCCCAAGTCCAACGCACCCTTGGCAACAGAAACCAAATGCTTGCCGTCAAACTCGGTCAGGTGAGAAATCAACCATTCATCTACGCGGTCGGTCAGCAGCAGCACTTCCACGCCTTTTTTGCGGAAGACTTCCAGATGGGGGCTGGCCAGCGCGGCGGTGTAGGTGTCGGCAGTCAGGAAGTAAACCTTGCCCTGCCCCTCCTTCATCCGTGCCACATAGTCGGCCAAGGCCACGGTTTGGGCACTGCCCTCCCCTGCGGTCGAGGCAAAACGCAAGAGCTTGGCGACACGCTCGCGGTTGGCAAAGTCTTCACTGACCCCTTCTTTCAGCACTTGGCCGAATTCCCCCCAGAAGGTGGCGTATTTGTCGGCTTGGTGAGCAGCGAGGTCGTCGAGCACGCCCAAGATTTTTTTCACGCAACCGGCACGGATGGCATCAATGTCTTTTGAGCCTTGCAGCAGCTCACGGCTGACGTTGAGCGGCAAATCGGCCGCATCAATCACCCCACGGATAAAGCGCAGATAGCGTGGCATCAGCTTTTCTGCGTCTTCCATGATAAACACACGGCGGACATACAGTTTGACCCCGTGGCTGCCGTCGCGGTCAAACAGGTCAAACGGGGCTTTGGCGGGGATATAGAGCAGCTCGGTGTACTCTTGCCGACCTTCAACACGGGCATGGCTCCACGCCAAGGGGTCTTGGTAGTCGTGGGCGACATGCTGGTAGAAAGCTTTGTAGTCTTCGTCGCTGATGTCTGCTTTGGGGCGCGCCCACAGAGCCGAAGCCTGATTGACGGTTTCTAGGCTGGCGGCCACCGTTTCTTGGCCTTCTGCATCTTGCTCCGCAGGCTTTTCCATCAGGATAGGCAGGGTGATGTGGTCGGAGTATTTGCGGATGATGCCCTTGAGTCGCCACGCGTCGAGCAGTTCATCTTCGCCTTCGCGCAGGTGCAGGGTGATGGTGGTGCCACGGGTAGGCAATTCAACCGGCTCTAGGGTGTAATCGCCTTCGCCAGCCGATTCCCAGCGCACACCTGCACTGGCGGGCAAGCCGGCGCGGCGGGTGCTGAGGGTGACGCGGTCGGCCACAATAAACGAGGCGTAAAAACCGACACCAAATTGGCCAATCAGGGTGGCATCTTTTTTGGCATCGCCGGTCAGCCGGTCAAAAAAAGCGCGGGTGCCGGATTTGGCGATGGTGCCAATGTGTTCGATCACTTCTTCGCGGCTCATCCCGATGCCGTTGTCGGTGATGGTCAGCGTGCGGGCGGCGGGGTCGATGGCGAGGGAAATTTGCAGGTCGCTGTCGTTTTCGTACCAATCGGGATGGTCGAGTGCTTCGAAGCGGAGTTTATCGGCGGCATCGGAGGCATTGGAAATCAGCTCGCGCAAAAAGATTTCTTTGTCCGAATACAGCGAGTGAATCATCAGTTGCAGCAGTTGTTTAACTTCGGCTTGAAAGCCCAGTGTTTCTTTGGATGCGCTCATGGTGGCTAAAAAAGGGAAGTGGTGAATAACCCCCACCACATCGGGGGTAGGGGCTGATTTTCAATAGCCACCTGCCCTCAGAACCTGTCCCCAGACGCAAAAAGCCCCAGCACAGGCTGGGGCTTTTAACTTTCGCGCACTGCACAGGGCAGCGCGGAAAAATTACAGGGTCAAACCACCGGTAATTTCGATGGCTGCACCGTTGATGTAGCTGGCTTCGTCCGATGCCAAGAAGGCATACAGATTAGCGATTTCTTCAGGCTGAGCCATGCGCTTCATTGGTACGCGGTCTTCCATCGCTTGGATGACTTTTTCTGGCATCGCTTTCAGGATAGGGGTAGCGACAAAGCCAGGGCACACGGCGTTGGCACGAATGCCTTTTTTGCCGAGTTCTTTGGCCCAAGTCTTCACAAAGCCAATCACGCCGAACTTAGTTGCTGCGTAGTTGGTTTGACCGAAGTTGCCGTATACGCCCACCACGGAAGAAGCGTTCAGAATCACGCCGCCGCCTTGTGCCACCATGGTGTCAACCACTGCCTTGGCGCAGTTGTAAACGCCCTTCAGGTTGATGTCCACCACGAGGTCGAACTGTTCGTCGGTCATTTTCAGCAATTGTGCGTCTTGCACGATACCGGCGTTGTTCACCAGCACGTCGATACGACCAAAGCGGGTTTTGAGGTCTGCAACCATATCGGCGATTTGTGCCTTGTTGGTTACGTTGACGATGTAGCCCACGGCTTCGCCGCCGGCAGCTTTGACTTCAGCTACAGTGCTGTCGATGCTTTCTTGGTTCAGGTCACATACGGCAACAATCGCGCCTTCTTGACCGAACTTCAGTGCGGTTGCACGACCGATGCCACTTGCACCGCCAGTAATAATCGAAACTTTGCCCTTCAAACGCATGACGCAATCCTTAATTTAGGGTTTGGATAAAGCAAGTCCGGCCTGCCTAGTTAAGGCAGGCCGGAACGCTCTCTCTCCACCATCGACCTTCAGTGTTCGTTAAAACCTGTTTTTGGGTCGTTATTTTTGTTTTGCTTGTGCTACCCAACCACACTGAGTGGCTGTATTCCCCCCCCGCCACAGCAGTCATGCCGTAGGGATGGGGCGACTATATCCCAGCCTTGTGGGTGGGTAAAGTCAAAACTCTAAAATTTGATTCAGTTAGGCGCCATAGTCAGCCGTTCGGCTCAAAATCTACGCGCTGATACGGCTGATGAGGGGGCGGCTGGAATCTGTTCACGGTCTCGCGAACGAAGGGTCAGCCAAGGCGAAATTCAGAAAAAAAGCGGCGTTTGGACTGAATCCACACGCATTTTTTGGGGCATTTCAACGCATTTGAATTTTTGAATCCAAATGT
>OCVT010000718.1_pt1 | contig 13735 bp, 10 predicted proteins | sample 1539111 | NCBI WGS metagenome assembly OCVT01 (sample SAMEA3991482, study PRJEB22521) | metagenome | biome: anthropogenic terrestrial biome; feature: sewage plant; material: raw primary sludge | place: Sweden | collected 2012-09-26 | reverse complement strand
GAAGCCGATATGGTTATCAGTATTGGTGGCGACGGTACTTTCTTAAAAGCAGCCGGCAGAGTAGGACGGAAAAACATTCCCATTTTAGGCATCAATACCGGGCGACTGGGCTTTCTGGCAGATGTATCTCCGGAAGAAATGGAAGAGACTTTCAATGAAATACATAAAGGTCAGTACAACGTGGAAGAAAGAAGTGTATTGCAACTTAGCAGTAACAAAAAGAAGATGGAAATACTCCCCTATGCACTCAATGATATTGCCATATTGAAACGTGACAGTTCTTCCATGATTACCATTCATACTTCTATAAACGATGCATATCTGGCTACTTACCAAGCCGACGGATTAATCATTGCTACTCCAACAGGTTCTACTGCTTATTCATTAAGTGTAGGAGGACCTATCATTGTGCCTCATTCCAATACAATAGCCATAACACCGGTAGCCCCCCATAGCCTGAATATCCGTCCCATTGTTATCCGCGATGACTGGAAAATCACACTTGATGTTGAAAGCCGAAGTCACAACTTCCTTGTTTCCATAGATGGCAGCAGTGAGTCATTCACAGAAAATGATCGTATTACGATTAATCGTGCAGATTATACAATAAAAGTAGTAAAACGTCTTAATCACGTATTTTTCGATACATTAAGAAGTAAAATGATGTGGGGAATAGACAGCCGTAAATAACAAACAAGAATTTCGACTCTGGAGATAGAATAAAAAAAAGACCGGTTCAAACGAACCGATCTTCTTTACTCTAAAGGATATATATTTAAAAATTAAGTTTACTCAATTAAAGAGCACCAACTTCTTTTAATGCACCGTTCACTTTACGAACTGCATCTGCACTAGCTTTGAAAGCAGCTTTTTCAGCCTCGTCCAAAGGAAGTTCCACGATCTTCTCAATACCGTTCTTACCTAAGATTACAGGTACTCCACAGCAAATATCAGTTTCACCATATTCACCTTCCAAAGAAACAGAACAAGGTACCAACTTCATTTGGTTATGAAGAATAGCTTCAACAACAAATGCTCCGGCAGCTCCGGGCGCATACCAAGCAGAAGTACCTAGCAAGCCAGTCAGAGTAGCACCACCTACCATGGTAGACTTAGCCACTTCTTCTATTTTCTCAGCAGAAAGGAAGTTGCTTATAGGAAGTCCCTTGTATGTAGCAAAACGAGTTAAAGGAATCATAGTTGTATCGCCATGTCCGCCAATTACCATGCCCTCAACTTCATTGGCATTGCAACCCAAAGCCTGAGACAAGAAGTATTTGAAGCGTGAGCTATCAAGTGCGCCACCCATACCAATGATACGGTTTTTAGGCAATCCCAAAGATTTCAATGCCAAATAAGTCATTGTATCCATAGGGTTAGAGATAACCACAATAATTGCATTGGGAGAATACTTCAAAAGATTCTCAGCTACAGATTTAACGATGCCGGCGTTCACACCGATTAATTCTTCACGAGTCATACCCGGTTTACGAGGAATTCCAGAAGTAATAACTACTACGTCAGAATCAGCAGTCTGAGCATAATCGTTTGTGCAGCCAGTCAGTGTGGTATCAAAGCCTAACAACTGAGCTGTTTGCATCATATCCATTGCCTTACCTTCTGAAACGCCTTCTTTAACGTCCAGCATTACTACCTCATCGGCTACTTCATTAAAAGCAAGTACATTTGCACATGTAGCACCTACGTTACCTGCGCCTACTACGGTTACTTTTGACATATTACTATATTTTTAAATTGATAATGAATATCGTTATAACGAGCACAAAAATACAACCTAAATAACAATTAAAGAAATATTTCCATAATAATTTTAGTTAAAGAGTTCTGCTCAATCCATCTGAAAACATTATTTTTGCAGCAGTTAATAACTTTACTTTAATTATGAATAAAAAATCTATCGGGATCATTGTCGCTTTTGGCGTATTGGTAGTAGCTATATTATCTGTAGCATACCTATTATACACAGAGAAACAAACCAATAAAGAGCTTGTTCAAGAGTTTAGTCTTGAGAAGGAAGATCTTGAAAATGAATATACACGTTTTGCCACGCAATACGATGAATTAAAACTAACTGTCTCCAACGATTCACTAGCCGGACTGCTTAATCAGGAACAAGTGAAGGTGCAGCGTTTGCTGGAAGAACTACGTACCGTAAAAAGCAGTAACGCCACAGAGATACGCAGGTTAAAAAATGAATTGGCCTCTCTCCGTAAAGTAATGATCAGCTACATCAATCAAATTGATTCGCTCAACCGCTTAACAGCCCAACAGAAGCAGGTTATTGCCGAGGTTACTCAGAAATACAACGATGCATCTCGTCAGATATCTAATTTATCTGAGGAGAAAAGTCAGCTAAACAAAAAAGTAACACTCGCTGCACAGCTTGATGCAACCAACATTTGGGTTGAGCCGAAAAACAAACGTGACAAACAAGCAAAGAAAGTAAAAGATGTAGTTAAATTCAATATCGGATTTACGATAGTGAAGAATATCACTGCTGAAGCTGGCGAACGTACCTTATATATACGTATCACCAAACCTGATAATGATGTCCTTACAAAAAGTTCCTCAAACACATTTACGTACGAGAACCGTACGCTGAATTATTCGATCAAAAAATACATAGAATACAACGGAGAAGAACAGCAAATCGTGGTTTATTGGAATGTAGAAGAATTCCTGTATGCAGGTAACTACAGAGTTGACATCTTTGCCGATGGTACATTGATTGGGTCACAAAGATTCGCACTTGAATAAGAAATGATATAAAAAATAGTTTCGCTGTTTTAAGAAAATCAGTGGTTTATAACGGGATTACGGTTATAAACCACTGATTTTTTTATAGTAAAACAGGCTACCCTTTCTTGAAAAGACCAAAGCTTTAAAAAAATATTAAAACATTTTGCCTTATCACCCAAAATCACTATTTTTGTCTCGTTGTTTATGCAATTATAAATAAAGGCATTTTAATTGCATATCAGCTTGTTAAGATGAACAATGTACAAACCAAGGTTGTTGGCTAAACTATATACGACCTTAATTATATTAATGCAGTGAATACAATGAAAAGATTAGTAAGCATCACGCTTTTTGCCGGCATTACTTTTTCACTTCAGGCACAAATAGCCTTAACGCTCGACAGTTGTAGGGCGCTAGCTATGGAAAATAATAAGGAGTTACTCATCGGTCAAGAGAAAATTAAGGCTGCTCATTATCAAAATAAAGCAGCATTCACCAACTATTTACCTAAATTATCGGCAACAGGTACTTACATTCGTAATCAAAAAGAGATTTCTATCCTTAACGACGAACAAAAGGCAGGGCTTAGCCAACTGGGAACAACAGTGGGTACACAAGTGAAAGGTTTTGCTCAACAACTTGCTGTTGCCCATCCGGAACTGGCTCCCTTAATTGCTTCATTGGGTAACTTCGACATAGCAACTCCGCTAAATGCTGCAGGTAATTCAATTGTAGATGCTTTCAGAACAGACACCCGAAACATGTATGCCGGAGCCATAACGCTTACCCAACCACTATACATGGGCGGTAAAATCAGAGCATACAACAAAATAACACAATATGCCGAAGAACTGGCCCGCCAGCAACACCACACAGGGATGCAGGAAGTAATACTCAGTACGGACCAAGCATATTGGCAGGTTATTTCTTTGGTGAATAAGAAGAAACTGGCTGAAGGATACTTGAAATTGCTGCAAAAACTTGAAAGTGATGTTGATCACATGATTGCCGAAGGAGTTGCAACCAAAGCCGACGGACTTTCTGTGAAAGTCAAGGTGAATGAAGCTGAAATGACGCTCACCAAAGTAGAAGATGGATTAAGTCTGTCGAAGATGTTGCTTTGTCAACTATGCGGACTTGATTTGAGTACCAATGTCGTACTTGCCGATGAGAACATGAACGATCTTCCTATACTCTTAAAGGAAAATAGCGAAATCAATATGGAAACAGCATATGCCAGCCGGCCCGAATTAAAAAGTCTGGAGCTAGCTTCTTTAATATATAAACAGAAAGTTAACGTAACTCGCGCTGAACATCTCCCCACTGTGGCTTTATTGGGTAACTACCTGGTCTCCAACCCATCTGTATACAATGGCTTCGAAAATAAGTTCAAAGGGATGTGGAACGTCGGCGTTATGGTACAGGTTCCTATCTGGAACTGGGGAGAAGGCGTATACAAAACTAAAGCGGCTAAAGCAGAGGCACAAATAGCCAAATACCAGTTACAAGATGCTCGTGAGAAAGTAGAACTACAAGTAAATCAAGCCGCTTTCAAAGTTACTGAAGCAAAAAAGAAACTGATAATGGCCAGCAAGAATCTGGAAAAGGCCAATGAGAATTTACGATATGCAACCCTTGGTTTTGAAGAAGGTGTCATTGCACCGGCAAATGTACTCGAAGCACATACAGCCTGGCTATCTGCACAATCGGAGAAAATCGATGCACAGATTGATATTAAACTAACGGAAATCTATCTGCAAAAATCTCTAGGTACATTAAAATAATAAGGATACATAAACCATTCACTAAAACAAAAAAATAAAAATATGGCTTCTATAAAATCACAAAACAGTAACATGCTGCTTGCATTTTTAACGATGACGGGAATCATCGTTGTTGTAGCAATCGCCGGTTTTTTCATGTTAAGAAAAGGTCCGGAAATAATTCAAGGGCAGGCTGAGGTCGATGAATATAGGGTTTCGAGTAAAGTTCCCGGACGTATTCTGGAATTCAGAGTAAAGGAAGGACAATCTGTAAATGCGGGCGATACATTGGCCATTCTTGAAGCTCCGGAAGTTCAGGCTAAGATGGCTCAGGCACAAGCTGCTGAAGAGGCGGCTCAGGCTCAAAATGAAAAAGCCATAAAAGGAGCACGCCAAGAGCAAATTCAAACAGCCTACGAGATGTGGCAAAAAGCGCGTGCTGGGGTGGAGATTGCGGAAAAGTCATACAAGCGCGTCAAAAACCTTTTTGAACAAGGAGTTATGCCTGCACAGAAGTTAGATGAAATAAGTGCGCAAAGGGATGCGGCCATTGCAACTGAAAAAGCAGCAAAAGCTCAATATACAATGGCTAAGAACGGTGCTGAAAGAGAAGATAAAATGGCTGCTGCCGCTCTGGTAAACCGTGCTAAAGGTGCTGTTGCCGAAGTGGAATCATACGTAAAAGAGACTTATCTGATTGCTCAAAGTAAGGGAGAAGTTTCAGAGATATTTCCTAAAGTAGGTGAACTGGTTGGTACAGGTGCTCCGATTATGAACATAGCCATGCTCGATAAACTTTGGGTCACTTTCAACGTAAGGGAAGATTTATTGCAAGGACTTACCATGGGCAGTGAATTTGAAGCAAGCATTCCTGCATTAAATAACAAAACCGTCAAACTCAAAGTATATTATCTCAAAGACGTAGGTACTTATGCAGCTTGGAAAGCAACTAAAACAACCGGACAGTTCGATTTGAAAACATTTGAAGTAAAAGCAACTCCGCTTGAAGCAATAGAAAATCTTCGTCCGGGAATGACTGTTATTCTTAAAAAGAGATGAAATACACCGCCTTATATCACGTAGCCAAAAGAGAGTGCCACCGTTTGGTGTCAAGACCGCTTTACCTGTTTTGCATGGTAATAGCGCCGCTTTTTTGCTATGTATTCTTTACCACACTAATGGCATCCGGACTACCAACCGATTTGCCTGTAGGGGCAGTCGACTTAGACAATAGTAACACATCAAGGAAACTTCTTAGAAATTTGGACGCCTTTAGTCAGACAGGAATTGTAGAGCAGTACAATAGTGTAAACGAAGCGCGCCATGCCATGCAACAAGGCAAGATTTACGGTTTCTTCTACATACCCGCTCACTTATCGGCTGAAGCCCAGAGTCAGCGCCAGCCTACCTTGTCCTTCTACACCAACAATTCATACCTCATTGCCGGATCACTTTTATTTAAAGACATGAAAATGATGGGAGAATTAGCATCAGGTTCTGCAGCACGCTCTGTTCTTTATGCCAAAGGAGCTACAGAATCACAAGCCATGGCCTTTTTGCAACCTATCGTTATTGACACCCATCCGCTCAATAATCCGTGGCTAAACTACTCCGTTTATCTATGCAACACACTGTTACCCGGAGTATTGATGCTGATGATATTCATGATTACAGTTTATTCCATAGGCGTGGAAATCAAAGACCGTACAGCTCGTGAATGGCTTCGTACGGGAAATAATTCCATTTATATTTCATTAGTAGGCAAATTACTACCGCACACTGTTATCTTTACCATAATGGGAATATTCTATAATGTATACCTGTATGGATATCTTCATTTTCCATGTAACAGTGGCATATTCTCCATGATTTTTGCAACGCTTTTCTTGGTGCTGGCTTCGCAATCATTAGGGGTAGTTATGATAGGTACCTTCCCATCCCTACGATTGGGATTAAGTTTTGCCTCACTATGGGGAGTCATCTCGTTCTCCATTTCCGGATTTACATTTCCCGTGATGGCTATGCACCCGGTTTTACAAGCGTTAAGCAACCTCTTCCCATTGAGGCACTATTTCCTAATTTACGTTGATCAGGCGCTGAACGGTTATAGTATGGCTTACTCCTGGATCAATTACATGGCTTTGCTTATCTTCATGATGTTGCCTTTCCTAGTTATTCATCGGTTGAAGAAAGCTTTAATTTACTATAAATACATGCCCTGATGAAAAATATAAAACTTAAAAACATCTTATCCGAAGGAACAGACGACTTGTTTTATATTTGGAAACAAGAGTTTAAAACCACTTTTCGTGATCAGGGGGTATTGATATTCTTTATATTAGTACCCATACTCTATCCGCTCCTATACGGATTCATTTACACGAATGAAGTGGTACGTGAGATACCTGCATTAGCAGTCGACCATTCGCACACCTCGCTAAGCAGAGAGTATTTGCGAAAAGTAGATGCAACAGCCGACGTCAAAATAGTAGCCTATTGCAGTAATCTCGAAGAAGCCAAACAAAAATTAAAAGAGAGAGAAGCTTACGGCATTATCTATATCCCGTCGGAATTTAGCGACAACATAGCCAAAGGCATGCAAAGCAAAGTAAGCCTTTACTGTGACATGAGCGGACTACTCTATTACAAAGGTTTGCTGATGGCTAACACGGCGGTATCACTGGATATGAATAAAAACATCAAAGTAGCTCGGGCCGGAAACACCACGCAACGCCAAGATGAGATTACGGCCTATCCCATTGAATATAGAGATGTTGCCATGTTTAACCCCACCAACGGCTTTGCAGCATTTCTTATCCCTGCCGTACTGGTGCTTTTAATACAGCAAACCTTGTTGCTAGGTATCGGTTTGGCAGCGGGTACAGCGCGCGAACACAACCGTTTCAGAGATCTGGTTCCTATCAACAAACACTACAACGGCACATTACGTATCGTACTAGGGAAAGGACTCAGCTACTTCATGGTTTACACTTTTATGTCCACCTACGTATTGTTTGTAGTCCCCCGCTTATTCAGCCTCAACCAAATAGGACATGCTGACGACTTGATTCCATTTATACTGCCTTATCTGGCAGCTTGTATATTCTTTGCTATGACCGCATCTATAGCCATCCGCAATCGGGAAACTTGTATGTTGATTTTTGTATTTACTTCTGTTCCGTTGCTCTTCATATCGGGAGTATCATGGCCGGGAGCTGCAGTTCCTGCCTTTTGGAAGTATTTTTCCTACTTATTTCCTTCTACCTTTGGCATAAACGGTTTTATACGGATTAACAATATGGGAGCCACATTGAGCGATGTCGCTTTCGAATATAAGGCACTTTGGATACAAGCCGGTGTTTATTTCCTGACGACTTGCTGGGTGTACCGTTGGCAAATCATTACAAGCAGGAAACATGTCATTGAAAAGTACAAAGAGTTGAAAGCCAAGCGAACAACTGTTCTATAAGCCACAAGAATTGATCTTAAAAGCAGTTTTTTTAATGGCCATGTGGTTATTAACAGATTATCATGTACATTTGTAGCTTAAAATAATTTAGAAAATCCAATGAAAGAATTTATTCAAGTACTCAGACGTTTTGTCCCCCCTTACAAGAAATTCTTATTCCTTAGTATCTTATTCAATATCCTGTCGGCCATATTGAATGTTTTCTCCTTCACGCTGATTATCCCTATCCTTCAGATACTTTTCAAAATGACGGAAGCTCACTATAGCTATATTGCCTGGACCGACCCGGCCGTTGGTTTGAAAGATATTGCGATTAATAACTTTTACTATTACATAACCGACCTAATCAATCAATACGGACAAAGTACTACGTTGCTCATTCTGGGAATCTTCCTGGCAATAATGACATTCCTAAAAACAGGTTGCTACTTTCTTTCGTCGGCCACAATGATACCTATCCGGACCGGTATAGTGCGCGACATACGCAATAAGTTGTACCGCAAGATTCTGTCCTTACCACTCGGCTTCTTTTCCGAGGAAAGAAAAGGCGATATCATTGCCCGTATGAGTGGTGATGTACAAGAAATAGAAACGTCCATCATGAGTTCGCTCGATATGCTTTTCAAAAATCCCATATTGATTTTGGTTTATTTCGGAACCTTAATCGCTATTAGCTGGAAACTGACTTTATTTACGCTGGTCGTATTACCTATTATGGGATGGGCCATGGGAAGCGTAGGAAAAAAGTTGAAGAGAAAGTCATTGGTAGCCCAAGGGCAATGGAGTGATCTGATGTCTCAGGTAGAAGAAACATTAGGAGGTTTGCGCATTGTAAAGGCGTTCAATGCAGAAGTCAAAATGGATAAGCGTTTTACTCAGGCCAATGATGATTACCGAGATACCATCAGCCGCGTTAACACACGTCAGCAACTGGCGCACCCACTGAGCGAATTCCTGGGAACTATACTGATTGTCATCGTATTATGGTTTGGCGGCACCCTCATCTTAAACCACAACTCAACCATTGACGCTCCCTCGTTCATCTTCTATCTGGTAATGCTTTACAGCCTTATCAATCCGCTAAAAGAATTTTCAAAAGCAAGTTATGCCATCCCCAAAGGACTCGCTTCCATGGAACGTGTTGACAAAATATTGCTGGCCGAAAACACCATGAAGATTAGCGAAAAGCCGGTTCCCATTCACGAATTAAAAGAACAGATAGAGTTTCGTGATGTTTCTTTCCAATACGAAGCAACTCCCGTGTTGAAACATATCAATCTGGTCATCCCCAAAGGGAAAACAGTAGCGTTGGTCGGTCAATCGGGCTCGGGAAAATCTACATTGGTCGACTTGTTACCTCGTTTTTACGAAGCAACCGAAGGAGAAGTTTTAATTGACGGAATCAATGTGAAAGACAGCACACTGACTGACCTGCGCAGCATCATGGGTAATGTCAACCAAGAAGCCATACTCTTTAACGACACCTTCTTCAACAACATCGCTTTTGGTGTGAAGGGAGCAACGAAAGAACAGGTTATTGAAGCTGCCAAGATAGCGAATGCACATGACTTTATCATGGCCAGCGAGCAAGGATATGACACCAATATTGGCGACCGCGGCGGAAAACTATCGGGCGGACAGCGTCAACGTATCAGCATTGCTCGTGCCATATTAAAGAATCCACCCATACTGATTCTGGACGAAGCGACTTCCGCACTCGATACCGAATCGGAACGTATGGTACAAGAAGCACTCGAAAACTTGATGAAGAACCGCACCACCATTGCTATTGCCCACAGACTGTCGACCATACGCAATGCCGATGAGATCTGCGTTCTTCACGAAGGAGAAATTGTTGAAAGAGGTAAACATGAAGAACTATTTGCACTAAACGGATACTACAAACGCTTGTGCGACATGCAAAGCTTCTAATAACAAACAAAAAACAAGCAGGCTGTTAAGACGGAATCATCCGTTTTTAACAGCCTGCTTCTTATATAAAGTGATCTTTCAATTACTTATGCATTTCCACTATTTGAGTAGGCGCCATTTCCACATTACGCTTATCGACCTGGCGTACCAAACTAGCTGCCAATGATAAAAATGCACGACCGGTAATAGAATCCTCATCGAGAGCCACCGGACGACCATTATCACCACCTTCCCTGATACTCTGAACAATAGGAATCTGTCCCAAAAGCGGTACATTCATTTCCTCAGCCAATCTCTTGGCACCTTCTTTTCCGAAAATATAATATTTATTTTCGGGCAATTCGGCAGGCGTAAACCACGCCATGTTTTCAACTAACCCCAGAATAGGCACATTGACCTTTTCGTTGGTGAACATATTGATACCTTTGCGTGCATCAGCCAACGCCACATCTTGCGGCGTACTTACCACAACCGCACCCGTCATTGCCAAGGTTTGCACCACGGTAAGATGAATGTCACTTGTTCCGGGAGGCAAATCAATCAAGAAATAATCCAGCTCTCCCCATAACGCATCACCTATGAGTTGTTTCAACGCATTGCTGGCCATACCACCACGCCACAAAGTAGCCTGATCGGGGTCAACAAAAAAGCCGATTGACAACAACTTCACACCATATTTCTCAACCGGAACAATCATTTCACGGCCATCAACCTTCTCTGCATAAGGACGGGCATCCTCTACCTGAAACATCTTAGGCATAGACGGTCCGAATACATCGGCATCCAGCAAGCCCACCTTATAACCCAGTTTAGCCAAAGCAACGGCCAGATTAGCAGAAACAGTCGACTTCCCTACACCACCTTTTCCTGACGATATACCAACGATGTTCTTCACCTGAGGCAATAGCTGAGTGACTTCGGGACGAGGAGTTTGCACAGTCTTCACACTGATATTCCCCTGAATCTCAACATCCCTGCTTACATAAGTCAATATAGCAGTTTCGGCCGCTTTGACAACCGATTTCATAAACGGATCAGTAGGCTTCTCAAAAACCAGTGAAAAAGAAACCTTCATTCCCTCAATACGAATGTTATCCTCTACCATACCGGCCTCCACAAGGTTTTTACCGGTACCGGGATAACGCACATTGGTCAGTGCATCCAATATTAGTTTCGGATATAGTGTCATCCTTTTATTGATTTATCCTCTTCGCCTCCCACAAAGAAGAATGATTTAAATGAATAATAACCTCTCCCTCTCCGGGAGGAGAACGGGAGAGAGGACTACTTGCTCGATTGCAGACCACTACGCTTGCTGCGGTTGTAGCTGCGATACGAATCCAGTTCGATCTCCACATCAGGTTCTTTTAAAACACCATCCTGCGGCAATGCAAACTTAATATATTTAATACTTAAACCACGATCCAACCATTGTTGTTCATAGTAAGTCTTAATTCCCAAAATATCATCAACCAAATTCGAGTGATACAGATCCTCGGTAATAAACAAAACCGGCAATTTATTTTCTTCAATCATGTATCGGGTATACGTGAACATGAAATTACTGTCGGTCTTCACGTGAATGATACCATCCGGCTTCAGGAACTGTCGGTAACGATTCATGAAATACGTAGAAGTAAGTCGCTTGGTAGCCTTCTTCATCTGCGGATCCGAGAACGTAAGCCATATTTCGCTCACCTCTCCTTCAGCAAAGAAACGCTCAATGATTTCAATATTCGTGCGCAGGAAAGCCACATTTGTAAGCCCCTCACTGATAGATTCCGTAGCACCGCTCCACATGCGTGCTCCTTTAATGTCAACAGCAATGAAGTTCTTATCGGGAAACATGCGTCCCAGTCCAACGGTATACTCCCCCCGGCCACATCCCAGCTCCAGCACAATGGGGTTACTGTTCTTAAAAAACTTCTCGTGCCATTTTCCTTTCATCTCAAAAGGAACATTTTCCGCTACAGAATAAGGATATTCGAATACGTGCGGATAAGCTGCCATGTCGGCAAATTTCTGTAGTTTATTTTTTCCCATCGGGATTCCTTTTAAATAGTTTCTACCCAACCGGTGTAATTATAGAATACACGGTCATTGAATTGTTGACGGAACATAGCATATTTATCTACCCCGGTGCAATGACAAACGCCCAATCGTTTAGGCAAATTCACACCTAGAAAAGCAGAAATAGCATTGAACTTCTCATTCTCTGCATTGTGAATGTGGAAACCTCCCAGCACCAGTTTAAAAGACATGCCCGGAAAAACCTCCTGAACAGTTCGCATCATGTTAGTAATTCCTCTGTGCGAACAAGCGCTTAATAAAGAAACAGACTTCTCCTCCTTCAGAACCAAAGCCAGTTCATCGTTAAAAGAATCATCCACCTTCTCACCATCCACTTCCACAAAGAAACGTTCAAAATGAGTATCCACCTTATCGGTTATTTTAATCTCCGGAAACACAAAAACACCCGGCACGATTTCCGTGCATGTATCAACAAACCAAAAGCGTTTGTCATCATGTACATCGGCATGCATCATACCGTTTTCTCTTTCCTCCTTGTATTTTGGTGCAAAAATATCCTTTTTGCACACAATCCGCGCCCGGCTATTCAACTTTAGGAAATGATGGAGTCCGCCCGTGTGGTCGCGATGCCCGTGAGACAGCACCACCAAGTCGACTTCAGCCAAATCAATTCCCATCAAACGGGCATTACGGATAAATAAATCCGAAGCACCGGTATCAAAAAGAACCTTATGCTCCGCTGTTTCAACAAGCAGGGAAAGCCCATGCTCTCCCTGTAGCCCCTTACCATAAACACAGTTCTCGGCAAGAGTCGTTATTTTATAATTCATTCTGAATTTATTATTCAACAATAGTTACCCAACCGTGCGCATCCGGTTCGTCGCCGTACTGAATAGCTCTAAGCTTATTGTACAATTTGGTGCATACCGGACCCGGTTTTCCGTCTTTAGAAAAGACATACGATTTATTATTTTCAACGTCATCAATGCGTTGTATCGGACTGATAACTGCTGCCGTACCGCAAGCACCTGCCTCCTCAAACGTGCTTAGTTCCTCTTCAGGAACAGGGCGTCTTTCTACTTTCATGCCCATATCCTCGGCCAATTGCATTAAGCTCTTATTGGTGATAGAAGGTAAAATAGAAGTTGACAAAGGAGTAATATATGTATTGTCTTTGATACCAAAGAAATTGGCAGCGCCACATTCATCAATGTATTTTTTCTCTTTCGCGTCGAGATAAAACTCACTGGTATAACCCAAATCGTGCGCCATTTTATTGGCACGCAAGCTGGCTGCATAATTACCACCCACTTTGTAAATACCGGTACCCAACGGTGCCGAACGGTCAAACTGACGGAAAATTACATAAGGATTAGTAGAGAAACCACCTTTAAAATAAGGACCAACCGGAGTGACCAATACCAGAAACAAATATTCATCGGCCGGATGAACACCAACCTGCGCACCCGTCCCAATTAACAGCGGACGAATGTAAAGCGATGCTCCACTTTCATAAGGAGGCACAAAACGTTCGTTCAGCTTAATCACTTTAAGAACAGCCTCACGAAAACGCTCCGTAGGAAGTTCGGCCATCAAGATACCGCGACAAGTATCCTGCATACGTGCTGCATTATCTTCCAAACGAAACACACGAATCTTACCATCTTTACCACGAAAAGCCTTTAACCCTTCGAAAGCCTCCTGACCATAATGTAAACAAGTAGCAGCCATGTGCATGTTAATGTACTCGCTGCTGCTTACCTCCAGCTCGCCCCAGGCT
>OCVT010000717.1_pt1 | contig 13739 bp, 12 predicted proteins | sample 1539111 | NCBI WGS metagenome assembly OCVT01 (sample SAMEA3991482, study PRJEB22521) | metagenome | biome: anthropogenic terrestrial biome; feature: sewage plant; material: raw primary sludge | place: Sweden | collected 2012-09-26 | reverse complement strand
CCAATTGAAAGATTTATCTGATCGTAGCCAAACACTACGGGGGTATCTTTGACTACGATCTAAAGGCTGAGCGTTTAGAAGAAGTTTTAAGAGAACTAGAAGACCCAACGATTTGGAATGATCAGAGTCGTGCGCAAGCGATTGCGAAAGAAAAGGGCAGTTTAGAAAATACTTTAGGTGTATTTGATCGTCTTGCAGAGCAGCTAGATGATGCCAAAGCCATGCTTGATTTGGCTGTAGAAGCCGATGATGAAACTTTACTGGAAGATGTTCAGGCTGAATTAGACAGTGCGGAAACAGCATTAGCCAATCTCGAATTCCGCCGCATGTTTAGTAATCCAATGGATCCAAATCCATGTTTCCTTGAAATCCAATCAGGTTCAGGCGGGACAGAGGCACAGGACTGGGCATCCATGTTATTGCGGATGTATCTGCGTTGGATCGAACGTCATGGCTTTAAAGCTGAATTGATGGAAGTGTCTGATGGTGACGTGGCAGGCATTAAATCTGCAACCATCCGTGTTGATGGCGAGTTTGCTTATGGCTGGTTACGAACTGAAAGTGGTGTACACCGTTTAGTACGTAAGTCACCGTTTGACAGTAATAACAACCGTCATACTTCATTCTCGGCAGTGTTTGTATCGCCAGAGATTGATGACAATATTGAAATTGATATTAATCCGTCGGATGTCCGTACCGATACCTACCGTGCGTCGGGTGCGGGTGGTCAGCACATTAACAAAACCGATTCGGCAGTTCGTCTCACTCATGCACCAACGGGTATCGTGGTGGCATGTCAGAACCAACGTTCACAGCATGCGAACCGTGATCATGCGTGGAAGCAATTACGTGCCAAACTCTATGAGTTAGAGATGAGCAAACGTAATGAAGCAGCTCAAGCATTAGAAGACTCAAAGTCAGATATTGGCTGGGGCAGTCAGATTCGTTCTTATGTTTTAGATGATTCACGTATTAAAGATTTGCGTACTGGTATTGAGAATTCAAATACGAAAGCAGTCTTAGATGGTGATTTAGATCGGTTTATTGAAGCAAGTTTGAAACAAGGTCTATAACTTTAAAACGGCATTTTCGTTCAGCAAATTTTAGTTAATCGGAAAAATGTGATATTAATATCGGAAAAAATAGATATTAATATTTAAAAAATACGATATACTGGGTTTAGGTGCTGAACAAAGTTTTGCCGCTTGATCAACATGGTGAGTCTATGGATATTGATATCATTAGCAAAGCCTTAGCCAATCCATTACGCCGACAGATTTTGCAGTGGCTGAAACAGCCTGAGCAATTTTTGCCTGTGCAGGAATGTGGTGGCAGTTTTGAACGTGGTGTCTGTGCAGGGCACATTGAACGTTTAGGCAAAGTTGCACAATCAACCATGTCAAATCATTTGTCTGTGTTACAGCAGGCAGGTTTGATTCAGGTTGAGAAATATGGGCAGTGGTCCTATTTCACCAGAAATGAAGCTTTGATTCAGCAATATATCGAACATTTAAAACAAACACTTTAACTGAATAAGTGTAAATTGAGGCGATCATGGCTGAACTAAATTCTGCGTTACAAGTGGGTGATTTTACGATTAAAAACCGTTTGGTTTTATCACCTTTGACCAGAGCTCGTAGTGGTGTTGAGCGTATTCCAAACGATTTAATGCTGGAATACTATCAACAACGTGCCAATGCGGGCTTAATTATTACTGAAGCGACGGTGATTAGTCCGAAAGCTGTTGGCTACGCCAATACGCCAGGCTTATGGTCACAAGAACAAGCTCAAGCGTGGAACAAAATTGTTGAAGCAGTGCATGCGCAAGGTTCAAAGATTGTGGTTCAGCTATGGCATGTCGGTCGTATTTCACATCCTGACTTATTGGATGGTGATATTCCGGTCGCACCAAGTGCGATTCAACCTGCGGGGGAAGTGAGTTTACTGCGTCCGAAACGTCCTTTCGTTACACCTCGTGCTTTATCGCATGAAGAAATCCAAGAAATCGTCGCACAATATAAACATGCGGCTGAGTTAGCGAAAGCAGCAGGTTTTGATGGTGTTGAGTTGCATGCAGCCAATGGTTACCTGATCGATCAATTTCTGCAAAGTAGCACCAATATTCGTGATGATGAGTATGGTGGTTCAATTGAAAACCGCGCGCGCTTGTTGTTGCAAATTGTGGATGCCTTTATTGAGGTATGGGGTGCAGGTCGGGTGGGTGTGCATCTGGCACCGCGTGGTGATTCACATGACATGGGTGATGCAGATCCATTAGCGACTTTTGGTTATGTGGTTGAGCAATTGGATCAGCGTAATGTTGCGTTTATCTTTACTCGCGAGTACGAAGCTGAGGATAGTTTACAACCAAAGTTGCGTCCTAAATTCAAAGGTGCTTGGATTGCCAACGAAAAATTAACGCCAGAATCAGCCAAGCGTATTTTAGCAACTGAACAAGCGGATGCAGTTGCATTTGGTTTAGCATATATCGCAAATCCTGATTTATTCGAGCGTTTGGAAAATGATCTACCGCTTAATCAGGTTCAATTCGATACCTTGTATGGTCCGAGTGCCGAAGGTTATACCGATTATCCTGTTTTTGAACAACTGGAAGCTTAAGTCATTTTTAGAATTACTCATGTCATTTACCAAAATGGCATGAGTTTTTTTTTGAAATTCCGCATAATGTGCTGAAATCAAATTCTAAATTATGGTCTAGGATGGCGCAGGAAATCGCAGTACAGCAAACCCCGTTCTGGTATAACTTTTTACTGGTATGTCTCAAACCGCTCTATCGCTGGAAAATAAGACAACGGGCTGAAAGTGATGCGCTATTTCAGCAAGAATGCCTAGAGCGTTTTGGACCGTTTCAACCCCCTAAAAATTTAAATACGATTTGGTTTCATGTAGTATCAGTTGGAGAAACCAACGCTGCTCAACCTTTGATTGAGCACTATCTAAAACTTGGACATTCGGTTTTAGTAACCAACACCACAAAAACAGGGCAAGCCAGAGCCAAGAGTTTATTTTACGAAAAATATTCGACACTTTTTCAGGCAGTCTATTTGCCTGTTGATCAAAAGCCGTTACTGAAACAATTTTTTGAGCTGTATCAACCGAAAATTCTTGCTTTAGTTGAAACTGAGATTTGGCCAAATTTGATCGCACAAGCCAAACAGAAGCAAATTCCATGTATCTTATTGAATGCTCGTCTTTCAGAAAAATCAGCGAAAGGTTATGACAAAGTTCGTCGTTTAACACAGCCGATGTTGCAGCAACTCACATGGTTATTGGCTCAAGATATCACGACACAACAGCGTTATGTGGATTTGGGGTTAGATCAAAGCAAAAGTCAGGTTGTTGGAAATATTAAATTTGATATTAGTGCTCCGAACTCCTTTATTGAGCAAGCTGAACAGTTAAAACAGGAATGGCAGTTAGAGAAACGCCAAATAATTACTTTAGCCAGCACACATGCACCTGAAGAAGAACAGTTACTTAAGCAATTACAGACACATTTAAATTCCAACCCTGATTTGTTATGTATGGTTGTACCGCGTCATCCAGAGCGCTTTGATGAGGTGTATAAAATTTGCCAGAGTTTAAATTTAAATACGCAACGTCGTAGTCTTAAACAGCCAATTCAAATCGATACACAGGTTTTTCTGGCCGATAGTATGGGTGAAATGTGGTTATGGTATGCCTTGAGTCAGGCCTGTTTTGTCGGTGGTTCATTGAATGAACCTGGGGGAGGACACAATATTCTGGAACCGATGGTGCTGAATATCCCGACAGTCATTGGTCCTCGCTATTTTAATTTTCAAAGTATTGTCGATGAATTTGTGGCAGCGCAGGGAATTTTAATTGGAGAAAATGCAGCACAAGTGGCACAGCAACTTTTAAGCTGTTTGGATGATCCACTGCAAACCCAACAACAGGTTGCGCACGCTCAACAGGTATTGCAGCGCAATAAGGGTTCTCTACAAAAACATATCCAGTTGCTTGACCACTATTTACAGCAAACCGCATCATCATGAATATTGTTTTACTTGAAGCTGAACAAACCCAATCCGAGTTCTGGAAAATTGACAATCCAAGGCAAATACAACATTTAAGCCAGCATGTGCAGTTAAATGCTGGAGATACCTTAAAGGTCGGTATTCGCAATGGTGAACGCTATCTTACGGAAGTAATATCTGTTTCTGAACAACAGATTCGCATAAGACCGATTCAACTGGAAGCAATTCCAGCAAAGTTACCTGTGCATTTAATTCTTGCTTTACCACGTCCTAAAGTATTACGTCGTATCATTATGGATGCTGTGACTTTGGGCGTGGAACGGATCAGTTTGATTCATAGTTATCGCGTGGATAAAAGCTATTGGCAAAGCCCATTCTTACAGCAGCTCGATGATTATGTGACTTTAGGTTTAGAGCAGGCAGGTGACACGATTTCACCTGAAATTCAAATGTATAAACGCTTTAAACCTTTTGTTGAAGATGTTTTGCCTACATTTATTTCGGATCAAAAACCTGCTTATGTCGCACATCCTTATGCAGAGCAGCAGATGCCACATGCGATTCAGCATTCATGTTGCCTGATCGTTGGGCCAGAAGGCGGATTTATTCCTTATGAGGTTGATCTGCTCAAAAAAAATGGCTGCCAAGCAAGGCGCTTAGGCAACCGAATTTTACGAACTGAAACGGCGGTATCGCATATTTTAGGGCGATTATTTATCTAGGTGGTTGGTTCGTTGATTGGTTCTGATTGATCACCACGATACACTTTAACTTCTTGTACTGGGTAAGGAATAGAAATTCCTTTCTCATCGAATGCGGTCACGACAAGTTCTTGAATCTCACTAATAGATGCAGATGTGGTAGTTTCTGTAGTATTCACCCACCAGCGTACCGTCAGGTTAATCGAGAAGTCGGCCAGTGCGGTAACATTTACTGAAAAGGCAGGCTGACTCAGCACGTTACGGTTATGGTCCAGAATCTTCAGGATAATGTCCTTGGCCTGCTGGATATTGTCTTCATAGCCAATACCCACCATAAACTCACAACGGCGGCGCTGGTAGGCATTGTTTACCGTCACGGCACTGGTATAGACCGTCGCATTGGGAATGACGATACGGCGGCCATCTGGAGAACGCAGGAATGTGGCACGAATCTGGATATCCTCAACATTGCCCTCCATGCCATTCACCACAATGTCATCACCAATGCGGAAAGGTTCACTCAGTAGAATCAGCACGCCTGAAAGTAAATTCTGGAAGATGTCCTTAAATGCAAAACCAATGGCGACCGAACCAATCCCCAGTGCCCCAATCAGTTGGCTCGGGGTAAAGCCTGGAATGGCAATCACCAGCGCAATCAGGAAACCAAAAAACAGGATAAAAGTGCTGCCGACCCGATTCAGTACCAATACCAGGTTCTGGCGGGTGTAGCTGCGATTTTCCAGCGTTTTGCGAATAAAGAACTTAAACAGCTTGGTCAACAGCCAAAAAATGATAAACACCGCAATCGCGATGCAGATATAGGGAACCCGCTGCCAAAAACTGTCGATGATCTTGTCAATCGTGGTATAGGCATCATGGTATTTTTCAGTATGAGCCAATACAGTCTGCGTGGTTTTGGCACCTGCCTGCTGGATCAGTTCACCTGTGTCCTTGGCGACATTGGTCAGTGTTGTTTGTTCATTTGCCACAGAAAAATCTCTATTTCGCAAAGTGGGAATGGAGTGGGAAGCAATCATAATGAATTTATCGCAAATATGCATGTAAAGTTCAGTTGTTGTTTCACCCCACTTATGCTCTGGAAACCTAAAAGTATTCAGTGGTGTTCTGGATCATCTGTGTTGGCCCCTCCCATAAGTCTGGGCTGGCAAAATAATAGAAAAACACGAAGATAAACAGCAGCATCAAGATACTCAGGATGATCACGATCCATGCCAGCAGCTTTTCCCATGTGGTGGATGGGCGGATATCGCCATAATCATTGCGATAGGGCGTACCTGGGGCAAGTAACACATAGAATGTAAACAGCAACTGGATAAGGGGGACGAGCAGCAGCAGGCTCAGCCAGCCTGTTTTGTTGAGGTCATGCAGACGACGAATCAGGAAAACAATCTGGAAATAAACCATTGCAAACCACAGTGCAATCATGGCGAATATCATAAGGTCTGGAAAGGCGGACAGCATGGGGGTGTCCAGATTGACATTGTGAATACTGACAATGCCAGTGAACAGCATAAGCATAAGGAAGATCAAAACCGCCATGCAGGTCAGGCTGAGCAGACCATACCAGCCCAGATAGCTGAGTCGGTTAAACCGCCCCTTGGCGGATAAGGGATGGTCATTGATAGGCTGTGTCTGGGAGGAGAGGGGAGGATTCAACATCATATTTTCCTATTTTTTGTTTATTAAATCTTTTAAGGTATGGCCAATGATCAAAATAATCACTTATTTTAAAAACAAAAAACATAGACAAGCAGTTCAAATTTAAATTATTTTGAGTAAATTTTTGAAAATAAACTGAGCGTAACATTCCTACGACCAAAGCCGCATTGTTTAGTCTTGTAAATGTTGTCCATACTGCAAGAGAGAACAAAACATACCAGAAGAATAGATGTGATCATCTAGGGTATGAAATAAAAAACCAAGGAAGTAAGCTATGAAAGACATCTACCCAGTGCCTGATAAATTCAAAGAAACGGCAAGAATCTCGGAAGCAGACTATTTCAAACGTTACCAGCATTCCATTGAGCAGCCTGAAGCATTTTGGGCGGAAGAAGCGCAAAAGATTGACTGGATTAAGCCCTTTACCCAGGTCAAGAATACCAGTTTTAGTCAGGATGACTTCAGGATTGAATGGTTCGCCGATGGTGAGCTGAATGTCTCCGCAAACTGCCTGGACCGTCATCTCAAGGATAATCCATTAAAACCTGCCATTATCTGGGAAGGTGACCATCCATCACGCCATAAAATCATCTCCTTTGCCGAGTTGCATGATGAGGTGTGCCGTTTTGCCAATGTGTTGAAGAAACAAGGAATTCGAAAAGGCGACAGAGTGGTGCTGTACATGCCAATGGTGCCTGAAGCTGCGATTGCCATGCTGGCATGTGCCCGCATTGGTGCGGTGCACTGCGTGGTGTTCGGTGGTTTCTCACCCGATTCATTGGCAAGCCGTATTGAGGACAGTCAGGCCAAACTGGTGATTACCGCCGATGCGGGAATGCGTGGTGGCAAGCTGATCCCATTGAAAGAAAATGTTGATGCCGCCCTGGATATTCAGGGAACAGACAGTGTAGAGAACGTAATTGTGGTGCACCGTACAGGCAACCCGATTCAGTTTAATGAGGCGCGTGACATCTGGTATCACCTTGCCATTATGGAAGTGGATGAGCACTGTCCGCCTGAGCCGATGAAAGCGGAAGACCCACTTTTCATCCTTTACACCTCTGGTTCAACAGGCAAGCCAAAAGGGGTGCTGCATACCACGGGTGGCTATCTGGTTTACGTCAACACCACCTTTAGGGAAGTGTTTGACCTTAAAGAGGATGACGTGTACTGGTGTACCGCAGATGTGGGCTGGATTACAGGGCATAGCTACCTGCTGTATGGTCCACTCAGCAATGCCACCACAACGGTGATGTTTGAGGGGATTCCACAGTATCCAACATGGGCGCGTATCGGCCATGTGATTGACAAGCACAATGTCACCATCCTCTATACCGCACCAACCGCCATTCGCGCCATGATGCGCGAGGGTGATGCCTATGTGCGTGAAAGTGACCGCAGTAGCCTGCGCCTGTTAGGTTCAGTGGGTGAGCCAATCAACCCAGAAGCGTGGAACTGGTACTATGAAGTCGTTGGTGAAAGCCGTTGCCCGATTGTGGACACATGGTGGCAGACTGAAACAGGTGGAATCCTGATCTCACCACTGCCAGGTGCAACCGCATTGAAACCAGGTTCTGCGACCCGTCCATTCTTTGGGGTGCAGCCTGCCCTTGTTGACGGTGAGGGCAATGAGCTGGAAGGAGCGAATGAGGGCAATCTGGTGATTAAAGACTCATGGCCAGGTCAGATGCGGACTATCTGGGGCGATCCAGAGCGCTTTATTGAAGCCTATTTCTCCACCTTTAAAAACTGCTATTTCACTGGCGATGGTGCGCGCCGTGATGAGGATGGCTACTACTGGATTACTGGCCGTGTGGATGATGTCCTCAACGTTTCAGGTCACCGTTTAGGTACAGCCGAAATTGAAAGTGCCCTGGTTGCACATGAGGCGGTTGCCGAAGCTGCGGTAGTCGGAATGCCGCATGACATCAAGGGGCAGGGAATCTGTACTTTTGTCACCTTACAGGCTGATGTCGCTGAATCAGAGGAATTGCGTAAGGAGCTGGTCAACTGGGTGCGTAAGGTACTTGGACCAGTGGCAACGCCTGATGCCTTGCACTGGGCACCTGCCTTGCCAAAAACCCGTTCAGGCAAGATTATGCGCCGTATCCTGAGAAAGATCGCCGCCAATGAACTAGATACACTGGGTGATACCTCAACCCTAGCTGAACCAGCGGTGGTGGATGCCCTCATTGCAACGGTCTATCCAGACAGGTAAGCCTTATCCAAATAATAAAAGACAAGAGCGTTCAAGTGAACGCTCTTTTTTATGAGCAGCATTTAATGGTCAGCCAGGAAAATTGAAACCTGCCGAAAATAAAAAGCCCCAAGCCGAGTCCTGGGGCAATAATACTTGCCATTACTTTATTTTTCTTCTTATCAAGTCTAAAAACGAATTATTTCTTTATGCAACGTGGTTTAGATTTTTTTGTGGTTTTGGATGGAGGCGTGATTCTGCCGCATCCAGATCAGGTACTGCCGCTGAGGGGAGTACATCCGCCTGTTCAATCTGTTTGTTAATGCCGAGATTCTGGTTGGCCTGTTCGGTTTTTGCCCTGGTTGCCGCCGCACGCTGACCCTTGGCAGGTGCCCACTCCAGAATTGGTAAGGCACGCGCTACAGCCAGGGTCACACGGTCTGACAGTTGCTCACTTTTTACCGTGTATTCAGGTGTAAAGTCCCGATCGGTGGCATATACGCCTATCGGTAGGGTCTGTGCCTGAAAAAAGCTAAATAGCGGACGTAGCTGATGCTCCAGCACCAGTGCATGCCGATCACTACCACCTGAAGCCGCCAGCAATACAGGAACATCGACTAAAGCAGTCTGTTCAACAAAGTCGAAGAAATGTTTAAATAAACCAGTGAATGATGCACGGTAAACGGGTGTGCCCACAATCAGGGCATCTGCCGCCTCAACTGCGGCAAGGTCATCCTGTACACGCTGTGGTAGTTGGTTACGGTAAATGGCGCCACCCAATAAAGGACCAATTTCACTGAGTTTAATGAAATGCACCTTAATGCTGATTGCTTCTGAAAGTTCATCAAGGATGGCCTGAATTAAACTTTCAGTTTTAGAGGGACTATTTAGCCCGCCTGAAACGGCAACAATGTTGAGGGGAGTGGCGATTGTCTGGTGATTTGGCATGGTTGGGCCTGGGCAGTTTTCCTGAATTGCCCCTATTTATCTACCTGAATATGCTGGCTGTAAAATAAGGAAATGCTGCAAGCTTATCTTTTTTATCGATATATCTAAAAATAATGATAGGCTTGAATTTAGTTGGTTTTAATTGCATGTTTCTATTCAATATTTCTTTAAGGGCTTTATTCTTGAATAAATAGGATATGGATTATATAAATATTCGATTTATTTTGCTGGAAAAGGAAATAAATCAGGTCTTGTGCTTGACCTGCGGTTTATTTAAAAATAGGCTAGGATAGATTGAATTTGAATAAACACAGTACATTGACGTACTTACAGATTGCGTAAAGCACTTATGAATATTTTAATTGTAGATGATCATCCCTTATTTAGACATGCATTGATTCAAGCGGTTCGTTATAGCCTGCCACAGGCACAGATTCAGGAAACTGCTGATGTTGACGAATTCTATGCGCGTCTGGAGCATGGGGCGGAACCCGATCTGGTGTTGCTGGACCTGAATCTACCAGGTGCCTCTGGATTTTCTGCACTGGTGTATGTACGAGCACAGTATCCAGCGATTCCGATCATCATTGTTTCTGCCCATGAGGAAGTGTCGATTATCCAGCGGGCAATTGCACACGGAGCAATGGGATACATTCCAAAATCCTCACACCCAAGCCATATTGGAGAGGCCATTAAGCAGGTGCTGGAGGGTGAGATCTGGCTGCCACCGAATTTACCGACTCATGCAGGATTTGACCCAAGGGCTGCGGATGAAACCGCACTGGCAGAGCGTTTACAGTCACTGACCCCGCAGCAGTTCCGTGTATTAATGATGGTGGCTGAGGGGTTGCTGAATAAACAGATTGCCTATGACCTGGAAGTTTCCGAGGCAACCATCAAGGCGCATGTAACCGCCATTTTCCGTAAACTTGGCGTACAAAACCGTACTCAGGCAGTGTTGGCAATCAGTGCCTTAAATATCGAAGACAAAAAGATGTAGTCTTGTAGCTGGGAACTGAAAGACTTTTCCGATTCTTCTAAAATAAAAAACCAGTTCAAAATGAACTGGTTTTTTTATGATCAATCTGGGTTCTGGATAGAACCGCAATTCAATCTTAGAAACGTAACTTCGCGTTTACGCCAACAGTTTGCATATCTGCGTCAGAACCTACAGCATTCGCATTTACATAGCTTGCACCAACCGCAATCGCTGGAGTGATGAAGTAGTTTACATTCACACCCCAAGCTGAGTCTGGTGAACCAGCAAAGCTAGATTCAGCATAAGAAACACCAGCACTAAGTTGTGAGTTTAGGTACAAATCAGTTTTTAACTCGTACGCAGTGTCCTGACCGTAAACGATACCTGTTTCGAAACCAATTGACATTGGCGTACCTGTGATCGCGCCAACGTATTTAGTACGTGCAGTGATTGCATCCTGATCTTCAGCAATGGTTGCTGTCTCACCAGCCGCTTTGGCAAAACCACTGTTTAGGATTGTGAATGTATCTAAAGATGTTTGTTCAACAACGTTGGTATAACCTACAGCCACAAGGAAATTTGGTGCGATAACAGAACCATACTCAACTGCCCAGCGTTGACCACGGTCATCAGAAAGACCATATTTACCGTCATTGTCAGTTGCGCTGTAGCTTAAGCTTGCATATGCAGGCATATATGATGTTGGCAGGTAAGCTTCAGCCTTAATACCCACGTTTTGAGATTTAACGTCGTCAAGGTTTGCAAAGTTATATCCAACAGCAACATTTGAAGCCTGGTTAAGGAAAGCAGCTTCTGCCAAAGGACCTTTAGATGCATCTACATTATTGAAATAGTAGGTTGCCTGTCCACCCACAGTAAAGTTGTTATAATCTCTGTTTTCATCATTTGAATCTAGGGCTTCAGACTGACCTTGAATTTCGAATTGGTAAGCGTGAGCACCGGTCATGGCTAATACTAAAGCAGTGGCTAAACCGAGTTTTTTCATACGAATTTCCAGCATTAATAAAAAAAGATATACATCTAAAAACAGGATTCATTGTATTGTAACAAAATATGAAGTCAATGTAATAAATGGGTTACTCCGATAAACGAACAATCAAGGGCTAAGGGATGCTTAAAAAATAGACAAATATATTTTATTTTGGCAACCTGACACGAAATATATAACTAACAATGAGATAGATGGATTTTTCATCTTTGAAATCGCTGTAATATGATGGTCATAATCGTTTATTTTTATTGCTTTATTCGATGGTGTTAATCGTTTTTTGCATTTAATCTAGGCAGAAAAATTACATAATTAAGCTTAAAAAGTGTGAATAGAATCTACTTTTCCTGTGTTTATGTGGTTTGTTTTTATAATTTAAGCGGACTATCTGGATAAGATAGATAAAACCAGGTTAACAAAAGGCTGGATTTTTTAAAAAGGATTAACAAAAACGATGAAAAATGTAAATCTGATCTATTTAATCGACTTTACTTTTTGAGATGTGTTTCACATAATAGTGAGGAAGAGGTGTGGTATTTGCATTGTACCTCATAACATTTTCTCGAGTATTCGATGTGTCATGCATCCTTTTTTACTAGCTCGGCTTTCCCCAAGGCTGAGCTTTTTTTTGCCTGTATGGTCGTGATTATCCTGTCGATCCTCTATATTTCCATTCCACTTATTATCCAGAGTCATCAGGAATATATTAAAACCCAACAGGTGCTGACTGAGATTACCAGTTTGCGTGCCCCCAGCAACAAGCTGATGTCGAGCCATCCAAAGGAACTGGATAAAAATAAAAAAGAATTGCAGACATTTAGGCAGGTGGTGGATGCTCAAATTGATGAAACCATCCTCACACTACAAAACAACGGCTTTGATGTAATCGCGCTGCAATTGGGGACAGATTTAAAGCCCAAACTGGCAAAAGCATCAGCTCAACATTGAGGGAGTTGGCGTAAATTTAAGCTGGTGAGACAAAATCAACCGAAATTTACGCCAGTGTTTGAGAACCTGTTAAATTTATTTCAACATCGGCTTTAAGAAACGCCCAGTATGTGAAATCTCAACTTCCGCGACTTGCTCAGGTGTACCTTCTGCAATGATCTGACCACCACCAGAACCACCTTCAGGCCCTAAATCAATCACCCAGTCAGCCGTCTTGATCACATCCAGATTATGTTCAATCACCACAATGGTATTTCCCTTGTTGCGAAGCTCATGCAGGATATCCAGCAACTTGGCAATATCATGGAAATGCAGGCCAGTGGTCGGTTCATCCAGAATATACAGGGTTTTACCTGTATCACGTTTTGCCAGTTCACGCGCCAGTTTTACCCTTTGCGCTTCACCGCCAGAAAGGGTGGTTGCTGCCTGACCTAGACGGATATAGCCTAAGCCCACCTGCATCAATGTTTGCAGACGACGGTGAATCATGGGAATCGCGCTAAAGAACTCAGCAGCATCTTCCACGGTCATTTCCAGCACATCGGAAATGTTCTTGCCTTTATAACCCACTTCCAGTGTTTCGCGATTATAACGCTTGCCATGACAGGCATCACAAGGCACATACATATCAGGCAGGAAGTGCATCGCCACCTTGATCATGCCATCGCCTTCACAGGCTTCACAACGTCCGCCTTTCACGTTAAATGAGAAACGGCCTGCGCTATAGCCCCGTGCCTTGGCTTCAGGGGTTTGCGCAAACAATTCACGAATCGGGGTAAATAAACCTGTATAGGTCGCAGGATTCGAACGTGGGGTACGTCCAATCGGACTCTGGTCAATATCCACCACTTTATCCAGATGCTGCAAGCCATCAATCGAATCAAATTTTTCCGCAGTGAGTGTGGTTGCGCCATTCAGTTGCGTGGCAGCCAAAGGCAATAAGGTACGGTTGATCAGGGTTGATTTACCAGAACCAGAAACGCCTGTTACACAGGTCATAATACCTAATGGAATGGTCAGATCGACATTTTGCAGGTTATGTCCACTAGCGCCAGACAGCTTGATCACCTCATTTGGGCGGGGCGATGGGGTACGTTGTTTTGGCACTTCAATTTTTAATTTGCCTGATAAATACTGACCTGTGAGGGAGTCGGCATGGTTGGCCAGTTCCTCATAGGTTCCTTCGGCAATAATCGCGCCACCGTGAATCCCCGCACCTGGGCCAATATCAATGATATGGTCAGCGGCACGGATCGCA
>OCVT010000714.1_pt1 | contig 13775 bp, 14 predicted proteins | sample 1539111 | NCBI WGS metagenome assembly OCVT01 (sample SAMEA3991482, study PRJEB22521) | metagenome | biome: anthropogenic terrestrial biome; feature: sewage plant; material: raw primary sludge | place: Sweden | collected 2012-09-26 | reverse complement strand
TGGGGATAGTTTATGAGAAATATCCGTTAGGACATTACTTTCTTAATTCAGCAGAAGCGGATATGAGGTTTGAAGAGGATTTACATAAAATAGATTAAGTATGACAAAAGAAGAATTGCTAATTAAAAGAGCGAATTATATCATTAAGTATTGTACTGTAAAGTACATGAATATCGGGATGGGTAATAAAGTAAGTACAGGCAAGTTAAGTAACTTGAAAAAGGCGACAAGAATTTCCTCTCTCGACAACTGGAAGGATGAGGAAATAGAAGCGTGTTCGCAGTTTTTGTCATTGTTGCCAGAGCGATATAGTGATAGCAATGACGAGAAGGAGCAGACCATCGCCTTTTTCAGAAAGACAAAGATGACAGTCCCTGCCTTATGTAAGTTGCTTCATTTTTCCCATCCGAAAATAAAAAAGATTGTAGACGGGGACGACAGTCTGGTGAACCGTCGAGTGGTAATGTCAGTAAAGAAATATATTTTTGATATAGGGAAAAAGTTTGCGAGTGAATATGAATATTCGCAGTCACATCAAAACGAGGAAGAAGAAGAGATTGTTCCATCTTATATAGTACCCGAAGAAGAAAAGCCTGTTGTAGAAGAAACAGACACACTATCAGAAGAAGAAGGGAATTATGAAGAAGCGGCGTTGTTGAACGACGACTGGCTCAACGTGATGGAGCAGGACGATATAAAGGAAAGCAGAGATATACAGACTCCTGTTCCATCAGAAATGATGGATAGCTTTATAAGAAGGACCGATATAGACAATAAGCCAGAAGGCATAGAGGTAGAGTTACCGAAAAGCACAAAGGAAGAAGAACAAAAGCAACTTATCAGTGCAGCCATTGACGGACAGAAGGTTGTAATGCAGAGCATTGTATCAGCGATGAACGCCTTGGCGGAAGCCAATCAGAAACTTCTCGATATAATCGGAAAAAAATAAAAAGGGGGATAAATAAAGTCAAAAGGAGGATTAATAGTCCTCCTTTTTTTATGAAATGAAGTCAAAAACTGGGAAAGGGGAAATCAAGGTTAAGAAGAAACTATAAAAACAATAAAAAGGAGAAATTAAAGTCATTGAATCGGATTTTTTTGGCAAAGGAAGTGACATCGAGCTCCGGAGCTCTCGCCCGAAAGATCCGTTGCTGACAACAAAAAAAAGTCAAAAAAAATAATGAAATTCATTGTTATTTCATAAGTTTTTTGTATATTTACATATCGAAAGAGACAAAAAAAGCTATTAAGTCAACCATTAAAAATTTAAAAAAATGGAAAAAATGAATCATTGGCACATGGTGCCAGACACGGCCTTCATCGGGAAGGCGTACTACATTTCTGTAAATGGCTATCCAGGTCAGTTCCGTTTTGTCCGGACTTCGGACGCCTGGGAAGTCACCTATTCGGATGGTGACGCTACTCAACAAGTGGGAGTGTTGAAATCCTCCGCAACTCTTACAGAGTGCAACGCGATCATGGCTGGTTATCTGAATGGGTTATACCCTAATAAGTAAGTTATGAAGTACTTTTTGTTAAAAGTTCATTACGCCCCCCACATGGTGGGAATAATTGGGGTATATGACAACCAGGTGGCAGCCGAAGCAGACTGCCAAATGTTGGAAAAAGAGAGGCCTTCTCTTAGCTCCTATCACACAGTGGCGGACGAAGAAGCCTTTAAGAGGCTAATAGAAGGGACAAAGAAAATAACAGAAAACATTTATGCTACAACAAAATAAATAAAGAGTATGGAAAAGACATTATGGCTGACCGTGTAAGTTGCCAAGCAACTTATCGGTAAAAAAATTGAATGGAGGGCCCCGATGGACGAGGCCAACTGGGATTACGAAGACAAGCCTAAGTTTTACGAAGGCAAGTGCATCATCCGAGCCGTGTATCTGGAGAACAACAACCGTCACCCACTGGAGTGTGAAACAATTTCAGGATGTCGATTAAGTTACGCGATTTTAGAAAACGAGGAATTAACACCCGTGGATGGAAGCGACACCCGTTTCAGTTTGTCGCCTGCCACCGGAGATAAACGCACTTTCACTTACTCCGACTTGTATCGGGAGGTTGAAATCACAAGCGTTCTTTAATAAAGAAATCAAAATCAAGAAATTATGGCATACAAAGAAGTTTACAAAGATCCTATCCTTGCAAGGATAGAAGAAGAAGAGAAAGCAGCAAAGGCTGCTGTAAATAAGAAATACAGAGTTGGGTTAAATGAGCCTGGTTCAGAAACTCGTTACTTCGACACATTAAAGGAGGTTGAAGAGTTTGTAAGAGAAGCTGGGAAAGAAGCGTGCATTGAAAAACGCACGCCAAGAGGGTACCAGTTCTTTCAAAATATGAATATGAATATGCACTAACAAAAAAAAGCATACCGGGCTTCATCGGCGGAGGTGGGGGACAAAGAGAATAATTAATAAAAAATATAATATGAAAGACTTAAAAAAAGACCTCAAAAAAATGTTTAAAGAAAACTTTGACGTCAAATTGACAAAAGAAGAACTTAAAAGCGTTCTTGAAGAAAACTTCAGCTTGACAGGAATCGTGCTCTATAAGGACACGAGGAAAATTCATAGCGTGGCCTATGATGGCCAGGGCTTTGAATCAAAAAAAGCAAACATGATAAATTATGACCTGACAGGTGACACTGTAGAGGAATATCTTGGAGTAAACAGGGTGGTGCTTGCCACCATCTGTAAAGCCATCAATGATGAGGACGGCAAAGAAATGAATTCAGAGTATCCTGAGGATTTGCAAATGGACTTGGAAACAGAGGGTTACGTCCTGACGCTCACGACACAGGATGCAGACGGTACTGAAGAAACTGTCAAATATCTGTTGCCAGCTTGTTCTGTCGAAAGTATAAAAATAATAGACTAATTAAATTGCAGAAAATGAAATATCAATTAACAAAAGAAAGTGTGGCTAATGTAGTAGCCGAACTGAAAGAGGCTGCTGGGCCGTGTGAAATATCTTTCTCCCAATTTGGCGGAGAGTATGAAATCGTAGTAAACCAGTTTGGTGGAGCCGGCACTCCACCAGAGTATGAAAGTTTGGGATTTTTCTCGCCGCTCTCCGAAGGAGACGACGCAGAAGCCTTCCGTGAATTTCTGAAAACAGAAATAGAAGCAAAAGAAGAAGCGTAAATAACCGCATGGGAGTAGCGCGTGAGTGGATAGCACGCAAGAAACGACACTAAATAAGATTACCGTGTGAGGTTCGATTCCTCGCCTCCCAACAACAAACACAATAATCAACCAGGGGCCCTGTTAAGCGGAGCCTCTGACTTTTTCCCCCTTTTTTTAAATTATGAGATTAAGAATAAATGAAGCATTGATGAAACGGAAGGATGCAGGACTGCCGAAAATAAAGAGCAGGGATGTAATAAAACAGTTATGGCCAGAAGAAGCCGATGAGAAAATGCACTCGCTGGAAGCGAGATTCTCCCTTATGAAGAACAAAGACAAAGAAATGGTGCGAATGAGTGAACTGGTAAAACTGGCAGATATTTTGGGATGCACCACGGATTTTTTATTAGGGAGAACAACTCCGCTGGAAATTGAAAGCGTGCAGAATGAGAAGAAAACAAAATAAAAATAAAAATGAAAAAAGAGATAACAGATATTGATATATTGTCTTGGGTTGTAGAACATACGGATGAGGTCTTGTTATATTATTTAAAAAACAGGTCCTCCAATTCAGAAGTTACAGAAGTAGAAATATTTGGCGATACCTATGAGGATATTGGCAATAAAGAGGACACACAATGTTTGAAGGGAACCACATGGAAAAAAGCAGACCAGGAAAGAAAGGAGATAAGAATGTCTTATTTTGAGCATAGACTCAAAAAAGGGGATGTTCTTTACATGTTGTATGACGTTCCATTAGACAGGCGAGGAGAAATAAGAATAAGTTATGATAAAGGTCCTTCTTATTTTCGTTGCACAGTAGGAGAAACGGAGAGCAACAAGAAATATAATGACCGAATAAAAGAAGAAGTTTTGGAGAGTTCTTATGGTTCTGGGTGCATAGTAAGGAGTCCCGAAATTGACACTATTCTGCCCAAAAGAATTACCGAGAATATTTTTGGAGAGATGTTGAAATATGAGAAGGAAGCAGGTATAAAGATAGAAGAATATAAAGAGGGGTTTAGTGGCACAGATCCGATTTTTTCTTCTCCTTGGAAGTGGAAACACATAAAAGAGAATGAATATGATTTTTACGAAATAAAAATGAAAAATGGAGATAGATTAGGATATATAGCAGTTCCGAAAGTAAAAGATAAATAAGACGTTTAAAGTACAAAAAATATGAAATTTATACTTTATATGTCTTTTATGATTAAATTTGTAAAAAAATAAGAGCAATAATATGAGACCAGAGGATGAAAATATAAAAGAGGACGTTTCTCTCAATACACAGAATGTGAATATGAGAGAACCGAAGAAGGACAGAGAAGAGCAGTTGGCAGAATTGCTGGTGGCAATAGGCAAACTGGACGGGAATAGTGAGCAAGTAAAAATTTTAAAAGAGAAAGCGTCTAAAATAGAAAAAGACCAACAGGATGACATAGAAAGAGAAGTAGATAAAGCGAAAAGCAAAGTAGAAGTAACGGATATAGATAAAAGTACATACTTGTCTGCTTTATTCACTGGCTTTTTGAATGGGTATCAAGAAGAAAAGAAAAAACAAGTAGGAGAAAACGTAAGGAAAGAGTTAGAGGGGAAACGTGCGGAAATAATGGCTATGCAAATAAAAAGGTTGCAACAGTCAGATGTTAATTCTGGAGAGTTATCCTTATCTAACTTAAAAGGGAAGCAAGAAAATTCAGGATACATAATATGCACGCATGACAATGAAGGGAAGGAAACAATCAACAAGTTCAACTCCCTGGAAGAAGTCGAGCAACACATGAGAAGTGGCGAGATGGATAAGGTAGTCCATCAGGCAGAGGAAGCCGAGAAAAACGGAGTCGGGTCAGCCTCTTATTGTTTTGTAAAAGTAGCCGATGACAAGAAGCTGACAGAAGAATTGTCAGCAGCAGGCATAGACATAAAGAATGGCGACCATGCAAAAGAAGCCATTTCGGCCGTGCTTAAAAGCGAGAATGTGGAGCTTGGCCAGACAATCGGAGACCATTTTAAAGATTACGGGAGCCATCAGGAAAAGGAGAATATCAATCAGGAGTTTTCCATACCAACCAGGAAAGTGATGTTCCAGGAAAAAGAGTTACCCTGGAAGCAGTTGAAGAATATCGGATTAACAAAGGAGAATATGGATGCAGGTACAAAGGCTGCGCTTATGGCAGGATGTTCTTCAGGAATGATTCACGGACGTATGAAGGTAGATAAGGAAAATGCTGTAAATGTTGATATGAAAATACGTTTAGTGAGAGACCTTAACAATCAGATAAGAATAGTTCCATCAATGGCGGACAATCGGAGCTGTAAGCAAGTTCTTGAAGAGACAAAGGATTACAGAGGTTACCAGTTGTCCGCAGAGGATAAGGAGAACTTATTAAAAAGCGGAACCACAGGAAAAGCCTGCAATGTAGAGATAGCAGGGAAACGGTGTGATGTAATTATCGGAATGGATAAAGACACGCACCGTCTTTTCGGTTGTAATACGAATGACATCAAGTTGCCGAAAAAGTTGGGAAACCACGAGTTGGAGACCAAAGAAAAAGAAGAATTGTTGAAGGGCAAGCCTGTAAAGATGAACAATCTGGTAGACAAGTCAGGCCAGCAGTTCAGTGGGTGGGTGAAAGTCAATCCAGCCACAAAAGGATTGGATGTCAGTCAGAAATATCCTTTAGCTGTAGATACAAAGAATAAGATTCAGGTGGAGAACAACAACAATGGCGGAAGGGACGAGAGTGTAAAGAACGACAAGGATTCCAAACTGGATTCAGGGCAGACAGAAAACAATGATGCGAAACCAGAAAAGACACAAAAGACGGAAATAAAAGAGACAGCGCAGGCAACGGAAAAGACGACGACCACTCATTCACGAGGGATGCACATGTAAAAGAAAGGAAATGTATTCGATAGATATAGTAGACCAGTACAGGTTAAACATAGCTTTCAGCAAACAGCTGTTTCACAAGGATATGTATGCCGAAATGGTTTTGTATGACAAACGGTCCGATGCTGTTGTAATGCGGATAAATGAAGTTGGCAATATAAAAGTGTTGAATGGCAAACAGGTGATAGAGTTAGAACCGAATTTGCCAGGTTTGTCGGAAAAGGAGAAAAAAGAAAGAGAGATATTTCTTGCTTATGGAATCAAGCAGAACGGTGATTTGTCTTATCCCACCATGTACTGCAATCTGGACGGAGGCGGAGAGCTTCTGGAAGTAAGCTACAAGCAGACCAAAATAGAGAAAGAAGTGTTTGATTTGGTCTGTGCGATGGGGAGAAAGATGTCGCAGAAACTGTTTGATGTAGAAGAGAAATTGCCTTTACTTGATATGCGCCAGGTAGTCAAAGACTATATAGAGCGATACAAGAACGGGGAAAGGTTCGAGGTTAAAGTTGAAAAAAAAAACAATAAATTTTTAGAAAAAATGGAACAAGAACAAGAAAAAAGCCAGGAACAAAAGCCTTTGTATCTTGGAAGTGCTTATTGTACGAAAGAGACCAGAGGTGGAGAAGAACTTAAAAAGCCAGTATATTCAATCACCCTGGACCCTGAAAAAGTACAACAGATGAAAGCTGATGAGAACGGATATTTAAATCTGTCAATAGTACAGATGAAGAATATCCAGCCAGGCCGTCCAGACTGTGTGGTAGTTCCGAATACCTATGTTGAGAGCAAAGGTCAGAATCTTGCCATGTCATTAGAGGACATGACTGTCAGCAAGAAAGATCTGCTGGATGCGCCTCGCACCAGTTATCAGACAAAAGTAGGAACCAAGGAGCAGATACCGTTATCCATAAGTCCTTTTGGAAAGTTACAGGTCAATTCGTATGCAGTTCTTCGCGCACAGGGAGCAGACACCACAGCCCCCGATTTCAAAGGGAAGCTGAAAGCGGAAATGGAGAAGAACAAAAACATGATACATTCCAACTGTTATCCGGTCAACCAGGAAAACAGGGCAGCCAAAATAGAAGGGATGAGAACGAAGAAAGCGGAGTTGAAGGAGCAAGGCAAATCAACCATTTTGGAGACAAAGCCAAAGTTCAAGTTTGTAGGCTCCGCATTTGGAAAGCCAACGGAAGAAGGAGAAAAAGAGTTTTTCAATATCACGGTGACACGGGCAAAGATGAAAGATCTGTTGCCAGACCTGAACGGTGACATACATTTGAACATCGTTCCAATTAAATCCCTTAATGAGCACGGCCCTAATTTTGCAGTTATCCAGCAGCCAAAGAACTCCATTGAGGGGGTAAGGGCCATATCGGTAAACAAGGATGCCATTATGAATCCAAAGATTTACGAAGAAGTTTCTTTTCAGAGCAAAGGTGAGACATTAAAGGCGTCAGAGGCGCATCTTACATTAAGCAGTCGTAATGAGTTGGTAGTAAATGCCAGTCCTTCTGTTTACAAGAACAAGACAGAAAAGGAATTGGCAGATATGAAAGTCCCAAATGCAGATGGGAGCAAAATGGTCAATCATAATTTGGGAGCCGTTGTTAAAAATGTAAATGGTACTTCTAAAGTTGAAATGGAAGAAAAAGAGGCACCTAAACAGATACAATCTGAGAAGAAAGAAGAAAAGCCATCTGAAAAGAAAAGCAGAGGAATGAAAATGTAAAATTTTCAGGCCGAAATATGGTACAAGGGAGGGTTCGATTCCCTCCTTTCGGGCAAAACAAAACAAAATAATCGCTATTAAAAAAAGAAATAAAAATGAAAACTTACGAAGAATTAAAAGAAGAGTATGCCCAAAAGGGATATGAGAAAGTGTATAGCCAGTACACAGAGGCGTTAAGAGCAGGAATATCGGACCCAGACGAGTTTGATGCCTTTATGAGTGGTGTAGATATTCGGAAGAAGCTGACATTGATACGAAAGGAAGTAGAGATGCAGAAAAAAGAGTTGGAAAAGGACATATCATCATTCAGGGAAAGGATAAAAAACGGAGAGGAGGATATAATCTGGGGGGAGTACCTTCTGAAAAAGATGGAGGACTGGAAAGAGATAGGAGAGGTCATCTGCTCGAAGGATGACACATTGGAAGAGAGCTGGAATGAGCATCGGGAAGAAAAGGCGAAGGACATCGAGAGATACCAGACGGAGTTCGCCCAAAACAAGGATGCGGACAGAAGTTTTGTAATCAGGCTTATATCAGAGTTGAGTACTGTAATCAAGCGAGTAAGCGAGATAAAAGACAAAGACGATTTAGAAAAAGAAGTATTAATAATAAGAAGAAATAAAAAATGAAACTCTTAGATATTATAGACAATAATAAGTCAAAGAAAGACATATTACCACACATCGGATCCATAGGATTCGCCGTGTGTGAGGATATAAAAAAGGGAGCGGAAGAAGGCGATATGATTGTGTCGTTAAAGGACCATACGGGTCCCTTTTCATTAATGAAGCAGGAAGCCTCCAAGTTTGGAGGTTTTTTTGCCGAAAAGTCGACAAGAATGGTATCGGGTAATTACGTTGAAGATTCCAGTTTTTTCATCTTCAAGAATATTCCAGGTGAATATCCTCCATCTATTCGTGCCAAGATGTTTGCTGGGTTAAGTATGGCCGAAATATATAAAGAGTCAGAAAGCAAAACGGAAGCTGGGTTCAGGAAAGACTACGAAGTGATGGAAGCAATGAAGAAAGCACTCCAGTCTGGTCATTCAGAACCGATAAAAGGAGGTGAGTATCGTATAGAGAAGGAAGAAGGTTACGATGCGTACCATATTACGAAAGGAGACAGTAATTTGATATTAGGGTATTTGGTCAAGTCCAAGGGAAAGGACAGACTGTATATCAAGACACCTGTATTTGATAAAATGCAGAGTGAGAATGGGAAAGCCAAAGACAACGGAAAAACCGTTGCGACGAGGTTTGCAAAAAACACTCATGACAGGTCAGACAGAGGGGAGAATATGTGTGAGTATCAGTTCAACACTTTTAGTGACTTTGAGGTAATGATGAACAATTATGCCTTCGGGGAAAAGAGTTACAATGAGTTTATATCAACCCAGAAGCCGAGATATGTAGAAAGTAGCGATGCAATCCCTTCCATTCAAATAGAAGAAGGAGAAAAAGAAGAAAAAAAAGGAAAAGTAAAAAAGAGTGAAGAAAGAATAGAGGATAGTGGTGTCAAAATAGGCGGAGCTCGGAAAGACAGATATGCGGTATTCATTGAAAATTATAGAACAAAGAACGAAGCCGAGATATTAATGAATCCGTATTCAAAGATAGTACCAGAGCCGAATTATGATTTATTGAGAAAGAACGGCATATCAGAGGACACACTGAATTTGATGAAGGCTGTCAGGTCTTGTATTAATCCGACCAGCACAGATAAGTTGGGAAGTGAAAAGAAAAACAAATATATTGCCAGTGTCCAAATGATTTTGGCCATAGAAAATGTTTTGTCACAAGACAAGACAGGAGAACATACCAAAAGGCTGAAGGAATGTTATAGAGAAGAAGATACATATAAAGGATATATAGAAGGGCATATCAGCAGGTTAATGGAAAGCAAAAAAGCGATAGATGTTTTAAAAGAAAATTTTGGAATAACATTAGGAGACAATAGATTTGGTTATCAGGATGAAATATTAAAATGTCTGGGTCAGAAAGCAGATTTGATAAAAGAATTGGGCGGAGCGGAAAAAGTAAAGAACGGAAGCTGGTGGATAGGAATTAATGAAACTCCAAGTGGGAGATTATATGAGAGTAACACAACCAGTATAAAGATAGGGAGACAAAGTACCGAAAGAGAGAAAGTGATAGGTTGGTTAGAAGAAAGGATAGTAAAAAAAGAAGGGGAAAAGAAAAAAAGAGAAATGAGTTTTTCTGTGATATTAAACAGAGGAAGGAATACGGGCTATGTGGTACCGAGCAGCAGAAAAGAAGAGATTTTGGCAGAAGTGCCAAGTGAATTGATAGCAGACCCTAAAAAATTGTTTGAATGGGTAAACAAGAACAAAGAGGTTCTGGAGAGCATACATAAAGAGATACAGGATTCTTTAAATTCTTTCAACAAAGCTCCCGAAGAAAGAATTGGAGTAGAATATCTGAAAAAAGGAGAATTGATTAATTCAGATATGTTCATCAAAGGATTTGGTTTAAAAGGAGTGGAGTATGGATTATGGGAGGGCCAGGACGTAAGAAAATTGAATGTTGTAAAAGCGTACAACAGTCTGATGGATTTATCCAAATTGATAGGAGTCAGTCCAAAAGCAATTTCATTGAACGGAGAGTTAAGTTTGGCTTTTGGGTCGAGAGGTGTACCAAAAGCCCGTGCACATTACGAATTTCAAACACAAGCGATAAATCTTACAAAAGAAAACGGTCAGGGGAGTTTGGCGCATGAATGGTTCCATGCCCTTGATCATTATTTAGCAAGGCATTCAGGAGTCGAGGGAGTTTGTGCAACGAATAGTCCCGAAGCCAGGGCGAATATCAGAGGCGAACTCAAAGAGTGTATAGATAATTTAATGAAAGAGATAGGAACTTCCGATTATGCGAAAAGGTGTAAAGACATGGGACCATATTGGTCGAAACCAGAAGAACTGGCAGCACGAGCTTTCCAAAGATATATTGTAGAAAAGAATCTTGAAGCTGGGGGGAAAAATTATTATCTGTCCGATTATCGGACAGAACTTGGATATAAGGAAAAAATGAAAAAAATCTTTCTAAAGAAAAGAGAGATAATTAATGTTATTCCAGAAGGAAAGACGCTAAGTGAGGCCGAGATAACAGAAATAGCGACAAGGCTGGTGGAAGAAAATTTCAAAAGACAATATGAATTTCCGACCACAAGTGAGATGGTTGTATTCAAAAAATGTTTTGACAAGTTTTTCGAGACCCTGCAAGAAAAAGAAGGATTAGACAACAAGCGAGTATTATACAGGGAGACGGAGCCGACCGAAAAAACGGAGAAAAAATTAAGTATTGAGGAAATAGGGAAGGTTTTGTCAGAGATGACAAAATACTCACAGAAGTATGGAGTCAAGGCAGAGATAAAGCCATCATCAGAAGCGAACGATGAGTATGCCAGGACACGGGGAAGTGTCAAGGCCGAATGGGATAACGGGAAAGTGGTAATATTCTCGGATAGGATAAAGGATGCCGAGGATATTAAAAAGAGCTATCTGCACGAAGTTGTTGGCCATGAAGGGTTAAGGAAAGTGATAGGAGAGAAAGAGTTTGCAAACGTGATGCAGGGATTGTATGAAAAAAGCAGTCCAGAGCAGAAGTCAGAGATAGAGGCGAAAGCGAGCCTTTATGCAAAAAGGACAGGGAAAGGTCCGGACATTCCGTTGGCCGTAGAAGAATATTTGGCCGAAAAGGCAGAAAAAGGAGTTACGATGGGCAAGACTGGAGCGTTGTGGCAGACTGTAAAAATGGAAATAAAAGGAGCCTTGGAAAAGGTAGGATTTAATTTCAGGGACGGTCTGAAAGACAGCACGGTCAATTACCTGTTGTATAATTCACAAGCGAAATTGCAAGGCAAAGGAGAGAAAGAATTGCACGGAATGTTAGAAAGGTTTGGTGCAGCAGGGAAAGAGTCGATAGAAAAAAAGCAACTTGAAGGAGCATATACCCAGGACGGGAAAGTCCATATAGTTGCGAATCCGCAGACCAAAGAAATAGAAGTAAATCCATACGAGTACAAAGCAAAGCCAGTTGAAAAAGATTATAAAGAAGAATTTGTGTTAAGCAAAGAAGCCCTGCAGCAAATAAAAGGACCAGAACTGACGTATGGGAACCTCCAGATGGGGATAGGCCTGTCACTTGTAGAAAAGAAAGAAATAAGTGAGAAAGAAAGAGAAAGACAAAATAATGTCATAAGAATATCTCCATCTCTGAAAGCAGGAGAATTGCAGGTATCAGCGAAAAAAGTGCATCTGCATCTGAATGAAAAGAGTGAGAATTATATACAGGAAGGAAGCAGGGCGAAGTTGTCAGTTTATAAAGAGAAAGACGGGAAATTAGGTGTTTATCCAGCAGCCGTAAGACTTGAAATGCCAGTAATGGGAGCCATTGAGATAGCAGGTTACAGTAAAGAAGAGAAAGACCTGGAAGTAAAGAAAGGGGGGAAAGTGGAACTGCATCTGACCAGTGAAGGAGAGAAGGAGATAAAGAAAGAGCAAGGACAACAGAAAGGAATGAAGTTATGAAATACGGAAAGTGGCAGTACGACTATAATGAGTTGCGGTCTCGGATCAGCATCATCGAGCTGGCCGAAGCATACGGGTATGAATTGAGACCAGGGGAAGGAAAGCGGTGTCCTGTATATGAGCATCCAAGCGGAGACAAAATAATCATCTTAAACCCACAGAACTCGCAGAATCAAGGTTATTTCTCCGCGCACGACGACAGGGACAAAGGAATTTTGATGTCCTTTGTGGCCAATAAGGTAGGGAAAGGGATAATAACCAATCCATGTCCTGGAGCGACCGAGGCAGAAGTAGTGAATACAGTTCTGCATAATTATCTGAACATACCAGTTGAGCAAAGGGAAGAACGCAAAGCCGAAAATGAAAAGATATTTGCACATATAGAGGAACACGAGATAAAAGATTTCAATGGTCTATTCGGGCCACTGAAAAATAAGCAGTTTCTGTTTGGCCGAGGTTTCGGGTCAGCCATGTTTGACCCCATTTTCAAAGGCAGGGTATTGAATAATGACGAAGAGCACGGAGTTCCTGGAGCAAACAAGTACAACATAGTTTTTCCATTGTATGGGAAAGAAGGGGAAATAATAGGAGCAGAAGAGCGCAACAAGGAATACAAAAGGATGTTGCCAGGTTCAGACAAAGCGAACGGAGTATGGTATTCAAATGTTCCAGACAGAATAGAAGGAGTGTTTGTGGCGGAGAGTCCTCTTGACTGCATAGCTCACCATCAGCTGACGGAGAGCAAGAATGTGATGTATTTTGCTCACAGTGGTAATCTGTCGGCAGGGCAGATAGAAACTATAAACAGTGTACTGTCGAAAAACAGAGACAAAGTAGACAGGCAAAATTTCAAGTTTATGCTTGGAGCGGACAATGACAGTGCCGGTGCGGCTTATGACCTTCAGTTTATCAGGATGCAGGTAAATCGGACTTCTAAATGCTTTTTAGAGCGTGTGGATGCAGTCGATAAGATGCAGGCGGACAATTTAACCATAAAGGACAAAGACCTCTTTAAAACGCTTGCAAATAGCGTCAAAAAGGAAATAGACAGCAGCATAGACAATGACGGAGTGTCTATAAAGATAGATGAAGAAAAACAGGAAATAAGGTTTGAGCGGCAGGCAGGAAATTATTTCGGAGAGAGCCGTTTGAGTGACCTGTTGCTAAAGACAAACATTTTGCCGTTCACTAAAAAGGAAAAATCAATAATGAAGGACTGGAACGACGATGTACTTTTATTAAAAAGGGTGAATGAAAAGAGAGAGACCAAAATAGGGTATGACGATTTAAGAAAAGAGAAAGGACAGTTTAAAGAGGAAAAAATAAGTTACGAAAAAGACAGAATGATAGAAAAACAGGAAGAAAAGAAAAAGGAAGCTGGAAAAAAGATAAAAATGTAATGGTCAAAAATTTTTAAAAAAAGGGAGGGCAAAAAAATTGTCCTCCCTTAAATTATCAATA
>OCVT010000708.1_pt1 | contig 13823 bp, 7 predicted proteins | sample 1539111 | NCBI WGS metagenome assembly OCVT01 (sample SAMEA3991482, study PRJEB22521) | metagenome | biome: anthropogenic terrestrial biome; feature: sewage plant; material: raw primary sludge | place: Sweden | collected 2012-09-26 | reverse complement strand
AAAATATTGTATTTTTGTCGTATTATAAATTGTAACCCTATTTCAGGACGGGACAACCGTGCCTTTAAGTCTGTCTTTTGCTTTGTTCTCCCTCATACCTATTTTATGAATCTCCAAAATTTGAAAAATGTATGGAAAAATGGAAGAATAGTTGACAAAAAGACAACCAAACCCGACTTTTGGTGACAAAAAAGTCGACTGACCACAAATTAACGGAATTGAACATATCTTCCAATTCTTATTTTATAAACTTTATTTGTTTGATTTGTTAATTATATTCCCGTGTTTTGTTTTAAATCGTAACTATCATTTTCAACAAGCCGATTTATGATGCAATATGGCACCCGCTATCGCCGCATTATGCGTATTTTTGCATACGAAGTAGCGATAGCCAGCTGATGATGTCGACTGATGGATTCAAAATGGCTGAAAAAGAAAGTAAAAATAGGTAACAAGATAAAAGAAACAAATTATGCAAAGCAATTATCCTATGCAAGAAGGACTTTACAATCCTGAAAATGAGCACGATGCTTGCGGTGTCGGAATGTTGGTGAACATTCATGGCAACAAATCGCACGAGCTGGTCGATTCGGCCCTGAAGGTGCTGGAGAATATGCGCCATCGTGGTGCCGAAGGTGCCGACAACAAATCGGGCGACGGCGCTGGCATCATGTTGCAGATTCCTCACGAGTTCATCCTACTACAAGGCATTCCTGTCCCTGAGAAGGGAAAATATGGAACTGGCCTTATCTTCTTCCCTAAGGACAAGAAGAAGCAGGAAGCCATCCTCGACATCATGATTGAGGAAATTGAGAAGGAAGACCTTACACTGATGCACCTGCGCGACGTGCCTGTCAACTCTGAGTGCCTTGGCAAGGCTGCCGCTGGCAATGAACCTGACATCAAACAGATTTTCGTTACGGGTGTCACCGACGACAAGCTGGAGTCATTTGAACGTACCCTCTACATCATCCGTAAAAAGATTGAGAACAGAGTGGACGACAAAGATTTCTACATTGTCTCTCTCTCCTGCAAGACTATCATATATAAGGGTATGCTTACCTCCATGCAACTGCGTGAGTATTATCCCGACCTTACCAATAATTATTTCACCAGTGGTCTGGCGTTGGTTCACTCCCGTTTCAGTACCAACACATTCCCTACATGGAGCTTGGCACAGCCATTCCGTATGCTGTGCCACAATGGTGAGATTAATACAATACGTGGCAACCGTGGCTGGATGGAAGCACGCGAGAGTGTGCTCTCATCTCCAGCTCTGGGTGACATCAAGAACATCAAGCCTATTCTTCAGCCAGGCATGAGCGACAGTGCGTCGCTCGACAATGCGCTGGAGTTCTTTGTGATGTCAGGTCTGAGCCTGCCTCACGCCATGGCTATGCTGGTGCCAGAACCATTTAACGAGAAGAATCCTATCGGTGAGGATTTGAAAGCATTTTATGAGTATCATTCCATATTGATGGAGCCTTGGGATGGCCCTGCCGCCCTGCTCTTCAGCGATGGCCGTTATGCCGGTGGAATGCTGGACCGTAACGGTCTGCGTCCTGCCCGTTATCTCATCACCAACAAGGATACCATGGTGGTAGCCTCTGAGGCTGGTGTCATTGAGTTTGAACCCTCTGAAATCAAACAGAAAGGTCGTCTTCAGCCAGGCAAGATTTTGCTGATTGATACTGAAGAGGGCAAGATATATTATAATGGTGAACTAAAGGACCAGCTGGCCCACGAGTTCCCTTATCGCGAATGGTTGTCAACCAACCGTATTGAACTGGACAAGCTCAAGAGTGGCCGTAAAATCAGCAACGATGTCAACGATTTTGGCCGCAAGTTGCGCAATTTCGGCTTCTACGAGGAGGACATCAATCGCACCATCATTCCTATGAGCATCAACGGCATTGAGCCGACTGCCGCCATGGGTAACGATACGCCGCTGGCAGTCATCACCGAACGTCCGCAGTTGTTCTTCAACTATTTCCGTCAGCAATTCGCACAGGTCACTAACCCTGCCATCGACTCCATCCGTGAGGAACTGGTCATGTCGCTTACCGAATATATCGGTGCTGTGGGCATGAACATCCTTACTCCAAGTTCGGAGCACTGCAAGATGGTGCGTCTGCCTTATCCAATACTGACCAACACTCAGCTCGACATCCTTTGCAACATCCGTTACAAGGGCTTCAATACAGTCAAGTTGCCTATGACCTTCGAAGTGGCCAAAGGTGAGGTCGGTTTGAAAGAGGCTATCGACAATCTGTGCAAGATGGCAGAGGAATCTGTCGACAAGGGTGTCAATTACATCATCTTGTCAGACCGTGAGGTGGATGCCACTCATGCAGCCATCCCTTCATTGCTCGCCGTCAGTGCCGTTCATCATTATTTGATATCGGTGCAGAAGCGTGTTCAGACTGCCCTGGTGGTAGAGTCGGGCGAGATTCGCGAGGTGATGCATGCAGCCCTGTTGCTGGGTTATGGTGCATCAGCGTTCTGTCCTTATATGACTTACGCTGTTATCAACGACCTCATCAAGAAAGGCGAAATCAAGGAAAACTACGAGGCTGCCGAGAAGAAGTATATCACTGCTGTCTGCAAGGGCCTATTCAAGATTATGGCCAAGATGGGTATTTCTACCATCCGTTCATATCGTGGTGCCAAGATATTCGAGAGTATCGGTCTGAGCGAGGATTTGCTGAACACCTATTTCGGAACCTCCATGTCAACTATCGGCGGTATCGGTCTCAAAGAGATTGCGCGTGATGCCATCCGTTTCCACAATCAGGCTTTCGAACTGCAAGATACCACTGAATTGTTGCCAGAGAGTGGCCTTTTCGCTTTCCGCAAGGACGGCGAGAAGCACGCTTGGAATCCAGAGGTGATTGCCAAACTGCAGATTGCCACCCGTCTGGGAGATTACAAACGTTTCAAGGACTATACACATCTGGTTGACGATAAGGAGACTCCGCTCTTCATCCGTGATTTCTTCGGGTTCAAGAAGAATCCGATTGACATAGACAAGGTGGAGCCGGTAGAGAGCATTGTAAAGCATTTTGTTACAGCCGCCATGTCGTTCGGCGCCATCAGCAAGGAGGCCCACGAGGCACTGGCTCTGGCCATGAACAAGTTGGGTGGTCGAAGCAACACCGGTGAGGGTGGTGAGGATAACGACCGTTTCCATTCAACCGTTGATGGCATATCTCTCAGCAGCAAGACCAAACAGATTGCATCTGGCCGATTCGGTGTCACTACCGAGTATCTGGTCAATGCCGAGGAAATTCAGATAAAAGTGGCACAGGGCGCCAAGCCGGGCGAGGGTGGCCAGTTGCCTGGATTCAAGGTGGACGAGGTCATCGCCAAGACCCGTCATTCCATCAAGGGTATTTCCCTTATCTCGCCTCCACCTCATCACGATATCTACTCCATCGAGGATTTGGCACAGCTGATTTTCGACTTGAAGAATGTGAACCCTAAGGCGGCTATCAGTGTCAAGCTGGTTGCCGAGAGTGGAGTGGGAACCATCGCTGCCGGTGTGGCCAAAGCCAAGGCAGACCTGATTGTCATTTCGGGTGCCGAGGGTGGAACTGGTGCATCTCCTGCTTCGTCAATGCGTTTTGCTGGTATCTCTCCTGAAATAGGATTGAGTGAGACTCAGCAGACACTGGTGGAGAACAGCCTGCGTGGTCAGGTACGTCTGCAGGTGGATGGTGAGTTGAAGACGGGCCGTGACGTTGTGCTCATGGCTATGTTGGGAGCCGAGGAATTTGGCTTCGGTACAGCCGCCCTCATCGTGCTGGGTTGTGTGATGATGCGCAAGTGCAACACCAATACCTGTCCTGTGGGTGTGGCTACTCAGAATCCGGACCTCCGCAAGCGCTTCCGTGGCAATTACGAATATGTGGTCAACTACTTCCGCTTTATGGCGCAAGAGGTTCGCGAGTATCTGGCAGAGATGGGCTTTACCAAACTCGATGAAATTGTGGGCCGTACCGACCTTATTGAGCTGAAACCGCGCATTGAGGGCAGCAAGGCTTCCACTATGGACTTCTCCCGCTTGCTCCATCGCGTCAACAACAATGCAGCACTCTTCCATAAGACCAATCAGATTCACAACATCAGCACCGTGCTGGATGTGGAGATGATAAAGGCCGCTAAGGACAGCATTGACAACCAGAAGGAGGTTACCCTCAACTACAGCATCAAGAATACCGACCGTGCTGTTGGTACCATGCTGTCAGGTACTATTGCCACCAAGTATGGCGAGGCTGGCCTGCCTGATGAGACCATCAATGTACGCTTCAAGGGTTCGGCCGGACAGAGTTTCGGAGCCTTCCTGGTCAAGGGTGTCAATTTCAAACTCGAGGGTGAGACCAACGACTATTTCGGCAAGGGCCTGAGTGGTGGCCGTCTGGCCATCATCCCTCCTATCCGCAGCAGTTTCGAGGCTGAGAGCAACATCATAGCCGGCAACACCGGTCTGTATGGTGCCACCAGCGGCGAGATGTATATCAACGGATGTGTGGGCGAGCGTTTCGGTGTCCGCAACTCAGGTGCCACAGCCGTCATTGAAGGTGCAGGTGACCACTGTTGCGAATATATGACCGGCGGCCGCGTGGTAGTGCTGGGCGAGACTGGACGTAACTTTGCCGCTGGTATGTCAGGTGGTGTGGCTTACGTATGGAACAAAAACCAGAATTTTGATTACTACTGCAATATGGATATGGTTGAACTGGGACTGATTGAGGAAACCAGCTACCGCAAGGAACTGCATGAACTCATCCGCCAGCACTATCTCTACACGGGCTCCAAGATTGCCCGTACCATGCTCGACGATTGGAACCACTATGTGGAGGAATTCATACAAGTTGTTCCTATCGAGTACAAGCACGTGCTGCAAGAGGAGCAGATGGCAAAGTTGCAGCAGAAAATTGCTGACATGAGCCGTGACTTCTAATCGGCCCGTTGGCCATCCAATCATTTTCAAACGTTCAAAAAAGCAAATAAAATGGGAAATCCAAAAGCATTTTTAACTATACATAGACAGGATTCTGGTTATCGTCCTGTACAGGATCGTATTGCTGACTTCGGTGAGGTAGAGCAGACCCTGAATGAGCATGACCGTATGTTGCAGGCTTCGCGCTGCATGGATTGTGGCGTGCCTTATTGCCACTGGGCTTGCCCGCTAGGCAACAAACAGTTCGCTTGGCAGGACTCGCTTTTCAAGGGCAAATGGGAAGAGGCTTTCAAGTTCTTGACTGAGACCAACGACTTCCCAGAGTTCACCGGCCGTATCTGTCCTGCACTCTGCGAGAAGAGCTGCGTACTCAATCTCTCTTGTGGCGAGCCTGTTACTTGCCGTGAGAATGAGCATGCCATCATTGAGCATGCTTTCCGTGAGGGATATGTCAAGCCCAATGTGCCCGACACCCGCAACGGCAAGAAAGTGGCTGTCATCGGTTCCGGTCCTGCCGGACTGTCGGTGGCTTGCCGTCTCAACCAGATGGGCTATACCGTTACCGTGTTCGACAAGAACGAGTTTGTAGGCGGTCTGCTCCGTTTCGGTATTCCTAACTTCAAACTGAACAAGGCCATCATTGACCGTCGTGTGGAGATACTTGAGGCTGAAGGTATCACTTTCAAACTGAGCACTCCAATCGACATTACCAAACTGCCTGAGGGTTTTGATGCCTATTGCGTTTGCACTGGTACTCCAGTAGCACGCGACCTTGATAAGGTGCCAGGACGTGAACTCAAGGGCATCCATCTTGCATTGGATTTGCTGTCGCAGCAGAATAGAATATTGGCTGGCGAGACTTTCGGAAAGGATGAGTTGGTATCTGCCAAGGGCAAGAAGGTGCTGGTAATTGGTGGTGGCGATACGGGTTCCGACTGTATCGGTACGGCTCACCGTCAGGGTGCGGTCAGTGTCACCCAGATAGAAATCATGCCAAAGCCTCCTGTCGGCACCAATCCTGCCACACCTTGGCCTAATTGGCCTGTCATTCTCAAGACCACATCGAGCCATGAGGAGGGTTGTGACCGTCGCTGGTTGCTCAATACCAACAAGTTCATCGGCAAGGCTGGCAAGGTGACTGGCGCGGAGGTAGAGACCATTGAGTGGTTGCCTAATCCAGAGGGCGGACGCCCTATTATGAAGGGTACGGGCAAAACCGAGGTGATTGAGGCCGACCTGATACTGCTCGCCATGGGATTCATCAAACCGCAGCAGCCTGCTGTGGCTGACAATGTATTCTTTGCTGGCGACGCCGCCTCTGGTGCCAGTCTGGTGGTCCGTGCTTTGGCTTCGGGCCGTCAGGTTGCCAAGGATATAGACAAATATTTTCAGAACAAAAAGTAATACCGAAGTGGCAGGAGTCCCTGCGGGGGCGGCCTGCACTATCGTTCATCTAATAAAGATAGTCCTATGTGTGGTATTGTTGGCGCATTTGATTTGAAACAGGATGCGCAGAGCCTTCGCCCCCAGATACTGGAGATGGCCAAACGTATTCGTCATCGTGGTCCCGATTGGTCGGGCATCTACTGCGGTTCCAAGGCCATTCTGGCCCATGAGCGGCTGGCCATTGTCGACCCTCAGTCGGGCCGCCAGCCATTGTATAGCAAGGATGGCAAGCTGGTGCTCTCGGTCAATGGCGAAATCTACAATCATCAGCAGATTCGTGACCGTCAGGCAGGACAGTATGAGTTCCTCACCAAGTCCGACTGTGAGGTGATTCTTTCGCTCTATCGTGAGAAGGGAATTGACTTTATCGAGGACTTGAATGGCATTTTCGCTTTCGCTCTCTACGATGTAGAGAACGATTGCTATCTGATTGCCCGCGACCACATGGGCATCATTCCGCTCTATATGGGCCACGATGCCAAAGGCACTTTCTATGTGGCTTCTGAGTTGAAGTCGCTCGAAGGTTTCTGTACCGACATTCAGGTGTTCCCTCCGGGACATTATCTCTATAGCAAGAATGGCGGAAAGCTTACCCGCTGGTACAAGCGTGACTGGGAGGACTATCAGAATGTGAAGGACAACAAGTCGAGTGTGGACGAGCTCCGTACCGCCTTGGAAGAGGCTGTCAAACGCCAGCTGATGACGGATGTGCCTTATGGCGTGTTGCTGTCGGGTGGCCTTGATTCTTCTGTCATATCGGCTGTTGCCAAAAAATATTCCGACATCCGTGTCGAGAGCGAAGGCACCCAGCGTGCCTGGTGGCCGCAGCTGCACTCTTTTGCCATTGGCTTGGAGGGTGCGCCCGACCTCAAGGCTGCCAAGGAGGTGGCCGACCATATAGGCACCATCCATCACGAGATACACTTCACCATTCAGGAGGGGCTCGATGCCTTGCGCGACGTCATCTATCACATCGAGACGTATGATGTGACCACAGTCAGAGCTTCCACCCCGATGTACCTGCTGGCCCGCGTCATCAAGTCGATGGGCATCAAGATGGTGCTGTCGGGTGAAGGCTCGGATGAGCTGTTCGGCGGTTATCTCTATTTCCACAAGGCACCTAATGCCGAGGAACTCCATAAGGAGACGGTGCGCAAGCTCAGCAAACTCTATCTCTACGACTGTCTGAGAGCCAACAAGGCCCTTGCGGCATGGGGAGTGGAGGGCCGTGTGCCATTCCTCGACAAGGAGTTTATGGATGTGGCCATGCGCCTCAATCCGAAGGATAAACTGAGTGGAAAGGCTGGCGATGAGCGTATGGAGAAGTGGATGCTCCGCAAGGCCTTCGAGGATTACTTGCCTACCGACATCGTATGGCGGCAGAAGGAGCAGTTCTCCGACGGTGTGGGCTATTCGTGGATTGACACCTTGCGCGACATGACGTCAAAACAGGTGTCGGACGAGGATATGCGGCACGCGGCTGAGCGTTTCCCTATCAATCCGCCAATGACGAAGGAGGAGTATTACTACCGCAGCATTTATAGCGAGTTGTTCCCTTCAGAGCAGGCGGCCCTCACTGTGCCATCGGTGCCATCGGTAGCGTGCAGCACGGCCGAGGCCATTGCATGGGATGCCAGCTTCAAAAATTCGCTCGACCCTTCGGGCCGTTCGGTGCGCGGCGTGCATGAGTCGGCTTATAAATGATTGTATTTCTTGCCTCTTTCCATTGAGGCATCTTACATAGCATAAAGATGCTACACACTTCCTGTCTAAGCACAGGACATTGCCTGTAGTGTTATTTGTTTCTTGTCGTGAGCGGTGTGGGGCGTGAGTCTCGTACCGCTCCTTTTTTGTGGCCTGATGCCCCGAGGACTTTATTGACAAGTATTGGACAGCAAAAAACATAAATAAATTGAAAAATTGAGTGATAGTAGAACTTTTTTTCTATATTTGTGCATAAAATAAATGCAAGTTTCTTTTTGAAATTTACATTTATACCTATCTTTGCAAAAAGACTGGACTGTTTAAAAGAGTTTAAAGTACAGAGAGTGATAATTCCCGCATTCTCTTTCTTGAAAAAGATAATTGTCACTTGGGGAATGGTGATACTAATTTTTACACATGAAAAAGGTATTTTACATTTTAGTATTTGCTCTTCTTTCTGTTGGGAGTGCGATGGCGCAAAAGTCTAAGTCCATCACAGATTACTTCAACGACGGCATCAAGGCTTATCGTGCCGCAGAGTACAAGGAGGCAATTGTCAACTTCAATAAGGTGTTGGAGCTGAATCCAAAATTCACTGAGGCTTATGGCAACTTGGGCAATGCCAAGTTCCGTCTGGGTGATTACAAGGGAGCCAAGGATGCTTACGACATCGTTCTTTCAAAGAGTAGCAAGGATGCCCTTACTTACTATAACCGTGCGGTTGCCCGCAAGGAACTGGGAGATGTGAAGGGTTCCATTGAGGATGACAACAAGGCCATCGCTATTAACCCTAAGTTTGCCGAGGCTTACTATAACCGTGGCAACGCTTATGCTGAGCAAGGCGACGACAAGGCTGCCCTCAAGGACTATAACAAGGCCATTGCCCTTACCCCTCAGTTCGCCAAGGCTTACTACAACCGTGGTCACCTCCGTTATAAGGAGGGTGATGTTGAGGCTGCCGCTCTCGATTGGGAAAGAGCTGCATCTCTTGATTACTACAAGGCTTTCGATTCTCTGAAAGAGTATTGTGGTATCGGCACTCAGAGCAACTGCGACCCTACCGAGGGTCTCGCTCCTGACTCTAATGGCGATGTGCTTGACAAGTAAATACTGAAATTCCTTATAAGAAGGCGCTGGACATTCCGGCGCCTTTTTTTGTTGCTGGGGCATGTATTCGTTTTTTCTGCCGTTTTCTCTTTTTGTGTGTCTGTATGTCCCCTTTTTCGTATTTCTTGCCGCTAAAAATTTTGAGGCTCCAAAATTTTGTCTAATTTAGACATCAGAATCCTTGCGGTGTCGGGGCAACAATCCCCAATGACCGTGTCGGTATGATTTTTTTATATTTATGTGATTATGGAACAGAAAATGATTGAGATACATTGTAAAAACAATGATGTCACCAAGGAATATCCAGCGGGTACCAGTCTGGGTGAGATTTATGACGATTTGAAGCCCAAGATGCCTTATGGCGTGATTGCCGCGCGGGCCAACAACAAGACAAAGAATCTCCGGTTCTGCGTCTATAAGCCGAAGGAGGTGGAGTTCATCGGTCTGGAGTCCGATTCTGGTCGCCGGGCTTATATCCGTTCACTTTCATTTGTGATGTATAAGGCGGTGAATGACTTGTTTCCAGGAATACGGCTGCGCATTGTCCACCCCATCTCCAATGGTTATTATTGCCGTCTATTGTCGGCCAATGGTGAAACTTTCCCCATTGAGGGAGACCCCGGCAAGGTGGAAGCCCTGCGCTCACGCATGGCCGCCATCATCGCACAGGATTTGACTTTCGAACTGGTAACCTTGCCCACCGCGCGTGCCATCGACATCTTTCAAAAGGAGAATGCGCAGGATAAGATTAACTTGCTGAAGAGCCTTGGCAACCTCTATGCGAGCATCTACCGCCTCGATGACCTTTACGACTATTACGACGGTGCTCTTGCTCCCTCCACTGGCAGCCTCAAACTGTTTAATCTGATGTGCTTCCACGATGGTTTGCTACTGCAGATGCCCGCTCGCCTTCAGCCTGATGTTCTGGAACCTTATGTGCCACAGGACAAGCTGTTTGATGCCTTTGCCGAATACACCCATTGGAATGAAATCATGGGGCTGGCCAATGTCGGCGATATGAATCTGAGGGTAGGCTCGCCTGATGATGCGGGTATGCTCATCACGGTGGCCGAGACTTTGCAGGAGAAGAAGATAGACCGGATTGCCGATGCCATTGTGGCCGACCCTCGCAAAAAGGTGGTGCTGATTGCGGGCCCTTCATCTTCGGGCAAGACCACATTCAGCAAGAAACTCAGCATCCATCTTGCTGTCGATGGCAAAATGCCAATTCCTTTTTCGCTGGACGATTATTTTGTCAATCGGGAGGACACTCCAAAGGATGAGTCGGGTGACTATGATTTTGAATCCATTTATGCACTCGACCTCGATTTCTTCAACAAGCAGCTCAACCAGATGCTCAATGGCGAGGAGGTGGAATTGCCTTATTACAATTTCACCACAGGCAAACGCGAATTTCGTGGCAACAAGATAAAACTCGGAAAAGACAGCATATTGGTGATTGAGGGCATACATGGACTGAATCCGGAGCTCACTGCACAGATACCCGAGGCCAACAAATTCCGCATTTACGCCTCTGCGCTCACTTCCATCTCGCTCGACGACCATAACTGGATACCAACCACCGACAACCGCTTGCTGCGCCGTATTGTGCGTGACTATAAGTATCGCGGCTATTCGGCCGAGCAGACCATCAACCGATGGGCGAGCGTGCGCAAGGGTGAGGAAAAATGGATATTCCCGTTCCAGGAGCAGGCCGACATCATGTTCAATTCAGCTCTTATATTCGAGTTGCCGGTTCTCAAGACCTTTGCTGAACCTATCATCAATCAGGTGCCGCAGTGGAGCCCCGCATATGCCGAGGCCCACCGTCTGCTCAAATTTTTGCAGTATCTGAAACCGATACCCGATGCCAACATTCCCACCACCTCGCTGTTGCGTGAGTTCTTTGGTGGCAGCAGTTTCCATTATTGATTTTTGTGGGAAACTGCGGCTTAAAGGGTGTGTCACTTGATATAGGGAGGAGTTTGTGCATATAGGTTACAGCCCCTCCTTTTTCATTTGTTAATAAATGAAAAAAAATGGAGACAGACAAAATGTAAGCCAAATTTGGATAAATTTAAATTAGAATGACATTTTGATTCGTTATTTGCGCTTGTCGATTTATTTTTGATACAAAAATGTCCTTTTTTAAATGATTTCTAAGTAAAAAAGCGGCGTTTTGTTGTCAAAAAAAACGGGCAAAAGATGTCAACATACTGATTTTTGTACTACTTTTGCGTTACTTTTTCACCGCAAAAATAAAATTAATTAAAAATATCATCTAAAAAATGAAGAAGCATAATTTCAACGCCGGGCCATCAATCCTCCCACGCGAGGTCATTGAGGATACCGCCAAAGCTATTTTGGATTTTGAGAATTCAGGTCTTTCATTGATGGAAATCAGCCATCGTGCAAAGAACTTCCAGCCAGTTGTTGATGAGGCTGTTGCATTGTTCAAGGAGTTGCTTGACATTCCAGAGGGATATTCAGTCCTCTTCCTGGGTGGTGGTGCCAGCTTGGAATTCTGTATGATTCCTTACAACTTCCTCGAGAAGAAGGCTGCTTACCTTAATACGGGTGTATGGGCCAAGAAAGCCATGAAGGAAGCCAAGAACTTTGGTGAGACCATCGAGGTGGCCAACAGCGCTGACAAGAACTTCACTTATATTCCTAAGGTCGGTTCTTACACAGTGCCTGCTGATGCTGATTACTTCCATGTTACCAGCAACAACACCATTTATGGTACTGAGCTGCACGCCGATCTGGATTCTCCAGTTCCTATGATTGCCGATATGTCTTCTGATATTTTCTCTCGTCCTGTTGATGTCAGCAAATACAACTGCATCTATGGTGGCGCACAGAAGAACCTCGCTCCCGCCGGTGTCACTTTTGTTATTGTGAAGAACGATGCACTGGGCAAGGTGAGCCGTACCATCCCTACCATGCTTGACTACAGAACTCATATCGAGAAGGGTTCCATGTTCAATACTCCTCCAGTTGTTCCTATCTATGCTGCTCTTCTTACCCTTCGTTGGTTGAAGAAGCTGGGTGGCGTAAAGGTTATGCAGCAGCGTGCTGAGGAACGTGCCAAGGTAATGTATGGCGCACTTGACAGCAGCCGTATGTTCCGTCCTACCATCACTGATGAGGCTAGCCGTTCAAACATGAACATCTGCTTCGTGCTGAAAGATGAGTATCAGGAGTTGGAGAAAGACTTCTTCGATTTCGCTACTGCCAAGGGTATGGTCGGCATCAAGGGTCACCGTCTGGTAGGAGGCTTCCGCGCTTCTTGCTACAACGCTCTTCCTTTGGAAAGCGTTAAGGCTCTGGTTGACTGCATGAAGGAATACGAGAGCAAGCACTAATTGCTGCTCCCTCACAGAAAGGCGTGCTTTGCAGTATCGCCTTTCTGTTTTTTTATTTTAGTCGGGTTTCCGAATTTTAGCTGATTCCCCGTCGTGGGGTTTATTTAATACATATTTTTTTTGATTATGACAAAAGTATTAATTGCAACAGAAAAACCGTTCAATGGCGTTGCTGTCAACGGTATCAAGAAGGCAATCGAGGGCGCCGGATTTGAAATGGCCCTTTTGGAGAAGTACACCGAGAAGGCCCAGCTGCTGAAGGCTGTTGCCGATGTCGATGCCATCATCATCCGTAGCGATAAAATCGATGCCGAGGTGTTCGATGCTGCCAAAAATCTGAAGATTGTGGTTCGCGCAGGTGCCGGATATGACAATGTGGATTTGGCTGCTGCTACTGCCCACAAGGTGGTTGTGATGAACACTCCTGGTCAGAACTCCAATGCTGTGGCCGAACTGGTGTTCGGTCTGCTGGTTTATGCTGTCCGCAATTTCTATAATGGCAAGTCTGGCTCTGAACTGATGGGCAAGAAGCTGGGTATCTTGGCTTTTGGTAATGTGGGCCGCAATGTGGCACGCGTAGCCAAGGGCTTCGGCATGGAGGTTTATGCTTACGATGCTTTCTGCCCTAAGGCGTCTATCGAGGCTGCTGGTGTGCACGCAGTTGACAATCAGAATGAACTGTTCAAGAATTGTGACATCGTTACGCTGCACATCCCTGCTACTGCAGAGACCAAACAGAGCATCAATTATGCCATGGTCAACCAGATGAAGAAGAACGCCATCCTTATCAACACTGCCCGCAAGGAGGTGATTAATGAGGCTGAGCTCATCAAGCTGATGAAGGAACGTGAGGATTTGAAGTACATCACCGACATCATGCCTGAGGCTGATGCTGAATTCAAGGCTTTTGAGGGCCGTTATTTCTCTACCCCTAAGAAGATGGGTGCGCAGACCGTTGAGGCTAACATCAATGCCGGTATTGCAGCTGCCAACCAGATTGTTGACTTCATCAAGAATGGTGTTACCAAGTTCCAGGTGAATAAGTAATCTGCTTTTCCCGTTGTGGTGGAGGGCATCGCCCCTTCCCGTATTCGGGTTGCGATTTATGATATATTAAGGGAATCACAGCAAATGAAATTTTGCTGTGATTCTTTTTTTGTATCTTAATTCGAAAAAAAGTTCTTTTTAGTTGCAAGTTTTGGCAGCAAGTCTTATTTTTGTACCAAATAAGTTTACAT
>OCVT010000707.1_pt1 | contig 13824 bp, 4 predicted proteins | sample 1539111 | NCBI WGS metagenome assembly OCVT01 (sample SAMEA3991482, study PRJEB22521) | metagenome | biome: anthropogenic terrestrial biome; feature: sewage plant; material: raw primary sludge | place: Sweden | collected 2012-09-26 | reverse complement strand
CGGGTTTATCGCCCATCTTGATACGGCACCCGATGCACCGGGTGACGGTATCCACCCGCGGGTGGTCCCTTTTGATGGACAGCCCATTCTGCTGAATGCAGACCGAAATATAGTTTTGTCGGCCTCCGATTATCCCGAACTTAATCATTATATAGGGCAGGATATCATTGTCACCGACGGCACTACGCTGCTGGGTGCGGACGACAAGGCCGGGGTGGCAGAGATTGTATCGGCTGCCGAGTTCTTGGTGGCACATCCCGAACTGAAACATGGTCCTGTCAAGATAGCCTTTACTCCCGATGAGGAAATAGGGCGGGGGGCTGATCATTTTGATGTCTCCCGTTTTGCCGCTGACTGGGCTTATACCATGGACGGAGGGGAAGTTGGGGAATTGGAGTACGAGAATTTTAATGCTGCTTCGGCTGTTGTCCGTTTTCATGGTCGTAATATTCACCCAGGCTCGGCCAAGGGACATTTGCTCAACGCTTCAAAACTGGCCCTGCTGTTTCAGTCGCTGCTACCTGCTGGTGAGGTGCCAGAGTTGACGGAGGGTAGGGAAGGTTTCTTCCATCTCATCTCCATGCGTGGTGAGGTGGAGGAAGCGGAACTGCATTATATTATTCGTGACCATAATCGGGATTTGTTTGAGCAGCGTAAGGACAAAATGCGCCAGATTGCCGATTTTGTTCAGCTGCAATTCGGTTCGGGCTCGGTAGAGTTGGAATTGAAGGATCAATATTACAACATGATTGAAAAAATACAACCCGTGATGCACATTGTTGAACGTGCGCGTCGGGCCATGGCGGCGTCGGGCATTCAGTCCAAGGAATCTCCCGTTCGTGGCGGTACAGATGGGGCTATGTTGTCGTTCAAGGGATTGCCTTGCCCCAATATTTTTGCGGGAGGACTCAATTTTCATGGACGCTTTGAGTTTTTGCCTGTCTCTTCGTTGCAGGCTGCCGTCCGTGTCATCTTAGGTATCCTGATTTCCTGACTTCTTTTTTTCTACCCACGATGTGGGGGAACCTACAAAAAAAGGTCCCGATCTGTTCGGAACCTTAACTCTTTGAGATTTTCATATTTCACTTCCTTTTGCCATCTGACTTCAAAAATCGGAAAATCGTAATTCTGAATTTGTCGGGCTAGGGGAGTTATTGTCTCTCTTACTTGCTATGGAATTTTATCACAGGCATCATCACACCCAGCGTGAAAGTGAAAGTCTGGTTGTTTGACCGCTGATACACATCGCTCTTGCTATGGTCGTAGACATCCTGCAAGCCGTAGGTCCAGCGTACCTCACCTAGCAGGTCCACTTTGCCGGCATGCCATTCCATGCCGCCACCCACGCACAGACCATAGTCAAACTTGTTCTCTTTTATGCTTTGATTGATACGGGGGTCCTTTTCATTATCTTTGGCAATGGCATCAATCTGCTCGCTGGTCAGTCCGCATTTGTCGCTGGTGTTCATCAGATATCCTACCTTAGGACCCAGATTTACAATGAATCGCACCTTGTTGCCGAAGTAGATGTGTGCCAGCAGCGGCACGCTCAGATAGTCCAATTCCCGTTCGGTGGTTCCTTTGCTGAAGTTCACCCCATTGATGGTGGTGCCATTGTCAAAGTCCTCTTTCCAGCCGCATTGCAGGTAGTTGGCCTCCAACTGAATACCGAAGTGTTTCTGAGCGATGAAGCGGACTGCCACGCCAGCCGAAGCACCGCTGCGCCAGCCCAGATTGCCCAGCTCATTCTCGTAGGAAACATCGTTGTGCAGGAATCTCACCTGCGACAGGTTCAGTCCGCCTTGCGCGCCTATTGACACTTCCTCCTCAAATTTGCTTCTTGTCTGGCCCATAGCCGATGCTGTGCCCAGTATCAGCAGCAGCGTCATTATTATCTTGTGCTTCATCCTCTCTTCTTTTCTTTGATGCTTATTTTCCGATTGCCTTGTGTCCGCTTACGCTGTTGTTCTCAATCAGCGTCACATCGTGGTTGTAAAGTCCGCTTTCGGCACTTAACCGGGTAAAATAGAAGTCCGACTGTATCGTATTGGCTTTCACCTCGTTGATTCTACTCTCAAAGTTTTTGCCATATTCAGCTACTGCCTTGCCAAAGTAGAGCATGATGTCATATCCCAGTGCACCATACATGGGTTGTGTGTTGCTTGGTTCCTGTCCGTAGTAGCGGCGGAAGTCGGCTATGAACTCTTTAGCGGCAGGCTTGTCAAAATCGATGTCGTAGGCCGATGCAAAATAAGTGTTGGTCACGAATAGATCTTTGCTGATGCTCTGATATTTGGTCCAGTCCTCAAAGCCGAATATCACCACGTCCTTTTTTACGTTGGCGGAATTGATTGATGGCAGAATCTGGCTCAGCGCCACCTGGTTGGTGCTCACTGGCACCACCACATTCGTATTGTCATCGCTCATTTCGTTTTTCAGTTCATCGGTACTGCTGTAGGTTATCACCTTTACAGGTTTTCCATCGCTCCTCAGTTCATTCACAATCGAGTCGCCTAATTCCTCCTCATCGTTGTATTTTGCTTCACCAAATTTGGCTACTATCACATTCTTTCCGCCGAATTGATTGGCGAATTTGTGGGCGACCGCCTTTGCCATTTGTGCATGAGGCGCGTTTATCAGTATAATATTGTGGTTGTGTTTCATCTCTTCCGTTCTCGACGAGAATGGCACCACCATTTTTATGTCATGTTTTATCACAAAATCGCTTAGCGGCTTGAATTGGGCCTTGTAGGCAGGGCCAATTATCAGGTCCATTGTTTTCATCTCCGGCTTGCCCAGCAGTTTTGTTATTTCCTCTGCGCTTTTCCCTGAGTTGTAGGTATATAGGTCAACCGATACACCAGCTTTCTTCAGATTGTTGATGGCCAGCAACATACCTTGCTCAAATTCCAGAAATTTGTCGGTGTTGCGGTCTATTTTGCCACCGCTTTCCTCAAATGGCAGCATCACTGCCACTTTCACCTTGTTGTTGCCCTGAGTGGCTACAAAGTTGCTGCTGCCCCAGGCGCGGCGCTGCTCGTCGGCTCTTGGTATGAACACGATGCAGCCTTGTTTCAGTCCCTTTTTTATCTCAGGATTGGCCATCTTCAGCTCGCTTTCAGTCACCTTGTAAGTTTTGCAGATGCTGAACATGGTTTCCCCTTTCTTCACGGTGTGGGCCACCTTGCTGTTTTTGCCCTTTGCCGCAGCAGCTTTTGCCTTATAGGCGCTGGCCACTCCTGTTTTCTTTTTGGCAGCAGCGGCTGGAGGCAGGGCTATGAACTGCCCGCTCTTCACACCATTTTTCAGTCCATTCTGGGCGATGATGGTGCTTGGGGTCGCGTGGTATTTCTTACTGATGCTGAATACTGTTTCCTTGTTCTGTACCTTGTGTACGCGGTAGTTTGGTTCCGACTTCTTTTTGGCGATGTATCGGCTGGTCGAAGGCATTATCAGCATTTTTCCTGCTTTCACTCCGTGTTTCTTTGCATCTGGGTTCAGTCGAGCCACATCGGCAGGGTCCACTCCGTATTGTTTGCTGATGCTGAACATTGTTTCGCCTTTTTTCACTTCATGCACGGTCAGGCCGCTCTGGTTGGCGGCTGTCGTCTTGGTTGCTGTCGCTTTGGCTGCTGTTTTTGGTGCAGCGGCCGCAGGTTGGCTTTCGTCACCGGCACTATTCTTGGCTATTTTCAGTGTCATGCCTGTTTTCAGTCCTCCCTTCAGTTGGGCGGCATTGCGTTTCTTCAGGTCGGCTACGGTCGTGTTGTTCTTTTTGGCGATGGAGTACATAGTCTCTCCTGCCTTTGTTTTGTAGCTGATTACCGTTACTTTAGGCTTTGCAGCAGGCGTGGCCTGCTTGGCAACTGTTGTCTTGGCGGCAGGTTTTGCGGCGGTGTTTTGGGTAGTTTCGTCCTTGCTGCCTTTGGCAGGTATCAGCAGGTTCATTCCCTTTTGCAGTCCGCCTTTGGCCTGTGGATTGGCAGCCACCAGCTCCGCCTGCGTCAGATGGTAAGTCTTGCATACTCCAAACAGCGTCTCTTTTGCTTTTACACTGTGTACTATGTATTTTTTACCGTTTTTCCATTTCACGGGCTCTCCGGCATTGACGGCCACTATGCTGCAAGTGGCGCATAGGGCGATACCTATCATCAATGTCTTGAATATATTTTTCAGCATATTTTTGTTGTTTTCTTTCTTCTTTTCCCTTCGTGGGGATAATAATCATATTATTTTGCAAATTTACTAAATATCATCTTTCGTTGCCTCTTTTTTTTCAATTATGTGGTATTTTTGTGTGGGGAACATTCCCTTTTGGTTTAAATTTTTTTGATATGCAGCGTTCTGTTAAGCAGGTTATCGTGATGAGACGAGACCTTAATATGCGCAAAGGCAAGCTGGTGGCCCAGGGTGCCCACGCCTCTGTCGGTGCTTTTTTGCAACTGTTTGGCATCAGTCAGGCGGCCAATGGCAATGTGCATCTTGAGTTGGAGTATGGTCCCGATTCTTTTCTGGAACAATGGATGGACGGTTCCTTTGCCAAAATTTGTCTTTATGTCGATTCCAAGGAGGATCTGATTGCGCTATACCGCAAGGTGAAGGAGGGCAGCCCCGATATTCCAGTGGAATTGATTGAGGATGCGGGTCTTACTGAGTTTCATGGAGTTCCCACGCTCACCTGTCTGGCCATCGGTCCCTATTGGGCAGACCAGATTGACCCTTACACGGGAGCACTCAAACTTTTCTGATTTTGGTTCATCCCGTTATGCAGTCAGCCCCAGACGTTTTTTCCGCGTCTGGGGCTGACTGTCTTTTTAGGGGGGAAAACTGTTTATTCCTCGTGGGCATACTGGAACATCATCCAACCCTCTTTGCTCAGATATTTCTGTTTGCTCCCTTTGGGTAAAAACAGCATGAAAGGCTGTCCGTCAAAGCAGCCTGCAAAGGGGCGGCCCTCTATCAGCGGCGGCTCTTTGGCATTTATCTTCATCATTGTCAGGTGGTTGCAGTTGCCAAATGCCATGTTCTCTATCACTTTCGTTTTGGCGGGCAGCACCACGCTGTTGAGGGAGGTGTCACCCATAAAGCAGCCTTCGCTCAGTATTTGCAGGCTGTCGGGTATCATGATGCTTTGCAGGTTCTTGCATCCCGCAAAAGCGTATTTGTCTATCGTTTTCAGTTCGTTGGGTAGTGCCAGATTTCTCAGCCCGGTACAGTTTACCAGACCGCAACTGCCTATTTTTTGCAGTTCTTCGGGCAAAGTCAGATCGGTCAGTTTTCGGCAATCGGCCAGGGCGCTGTCGCCAATCTCTTCCATCGTTTTGGGCAGCACCAGTCCCTTCAGCTTGCAGCTGTCCGTCACCTCTTTATTGTCAACCATTCGGGTACGGGGACTGAAAGTCGCTTTGGGCAATTTTCGTAACCCCTCGGCACCGCTCAGTTCCAGATATTTCAGTTTGCCCGTGCGGCTTATTTCGGCCAGAAAAAGGAGGTCCTCCCCGTTTATCGGTCCATCCAGTTTCAGGCTTTCTATCTTTTTCCAGTTCTCCAGCGAGGTCTGCTTTTTTACCGTGCCAGGTTCTGACACTGTCAGGTTATCGTAGTATGATTGTGCGTAGCTGCTGGCTGCCGTGGCCAGAAGGCAGATGGTAAATATTATTTTGTTCATTTTCTTTTTGTTATCTTCTGCAAAGGTAGTGATAAAAAAAAACCTCTCGTTTCACAACGAAAGGTTTTTTTAAATGTGTTTATAAAAAATAATGTTTGAATACGCAAAGATACTATTTTCTTCATTTCTTGACCTCTCAATTCTGTTAATTCTTTGATTTTCTTTTTTACATATCGCATCTTTTGTGGTATTTTCTTCCCCCTCCTCTGGTACGTCTGTCCACCCGTATTTTCCCTCTACCCGGTCTTATTGATGTAGCCCATTGTTATACAACTGATTATGCTTCGTCAGTTTGGCTTCTTTCGTCTGTTTGGTGTGATTATTCTTGCAAAAAAAATATTGATTATAAATCTGATTATAAAATAGATAAATACATTTTTAGATGTTTTAAACCCTCTGAGAATTTAAAATTCAATTTACTTTTGTCGACCATTCACGCTTTTTGTTGTTTCTAGTAGGTGGTAAAGTTGCTTAGGTTTGCTTATCTCCCTTTTGCAGCATATATAGATAAGGTATATGTTAAATCTATCTGAACATTCTTTTCAAATTTTTCGGGTTTATTTTGTGTTTTTCATAACTTCTTTTCGTCTTAAAATTCCCGCTTGTTTATTGTGTTAGTTCTGAAAATATTTCTAATTTTGTAGAACGAATGGCAGGAATATGCCCATTTTGGGACGTTTTTTTGCGGATTCGTTTGAGAGTTTATTTATAATTGATTAATAATTAGGGATTTGAATAGGCTAGTCTTTTTACTTTATGGCAGTTCTTCCCTTCATGTTTTAGAATAATTTAAAGATATATAGATATGCGTATGAAGAGTAATTCTACTTTCCGTCGTTTTTTGATGAACCTCGCCATAACTGCGGCCTGCGTGGTGATGCCTGTCAAGGCATGGGGTGCGGATTATATTGATTTGGTCAATAACTCTTTGGTGGGATGGACTCTGTATTGGGGATCTGCTAATACATCCAGCTCGGGTTCTTATTATTGGGATGCTACTACGGCGAAGGCTGCCTATTCTTATTCTTGGAAATCATCCTTCGATAAACTATATGGCTCTATTTCGGCTTATGATATTACAAACAATTCTTATAATGTCAGTCAGCAGCAATATGCGCCAGATGTCGATTATACGACTTTGGATAAAGATGATTCGTGGAAGTCTTACCGCTTTTATGTGAATAGCAAAAGTGGTTCTACTATACCCTACGATGTCTTGTTTACCAATAATTCAACGAATCCCTGCTCAAGTCTGGCATTGAAAGCTATTCCTGATGGGTTTAATTCTTCTATTCGTTTGGGTAGTTGTGAAGTTCCGTCTAAAGGGTATGCATATAGCTCGGCTGAGTTCCAAAACAAGCAAAAGGCGGGTGTTGCTCCATATGAAAACACTTGTGCAGAAAAAATTTCAAGGGAATTTACTGTTAATGCGACTCATACTTTATTGCAAATCCATTATGCTGCTGTCATGAGAGATCCTTCGGGACATGCTTTGGCCGTTCAAAAGCCAGGATTTAACATTTCGGTAGAATGGTCAAAAGATGGCGTCAGTTGGACACGTCTCGAATGTGGTGAAGATAGTAAAACATCTAAGGATTTGAATTTATGTGATGGTTTCACAGCTTATGGAAGTGATGCAAATGGTCGTACTTTTGGTACTTCGGGTTGGTTGGAGTCCAGTTATGATTTGAGGCCATATATTGGTAAAAAAATTCGTATATCCATGATGACGCATGACTGCTCCTATGATGGATATAATGCAGGCGGTCATTATGCCTATGTCTATTTTACGGCCAGATTGAAGCCGGTTTTTTTAGATTTGAAATATTGTAGTACGAAGGATCCTTTTACGGCCACAGCTCCCGAAGGATTTGATACTTATACTTGGTACGGATTAAACAGTGCGGGTACCGCAACTTCATTGACGACGGATGATAACACCTTGGGTGCTAATATCTTTACCAAGAATCAGGCTTCAGAGATGACTTCTTTTTCTAAGTTGCGTTGCGTGATGCACATTAATAATAATACGTGTGACGTTACGGTTGATACAACAATTGCACCAACCGAAATTACACCTAATATTAAGGTTCTTCCTACGTGTCAGCGCTATGTTACTCTAAAGGATGCTTCAAAGCTTAAAGTCAGTGGAGACTCCATTGCGTCCAGGTCTTGGTACATTTTCAAGAAAGGGTATTCAAAAACCAATGATGAAATTAATAAGATGACGGCAGCTGAATTGACAACTGCAATTACCAATGGTGATTGTGTTGAGCTTACTTCGCATGATTCCGTTGTCTCATATAAGTTTGATGCTGCTGGTCAGCAAGTCCGCTTGCTTGTTGTCAACAAATCAGGATGTACCTCCAATAGTACTGTTTTGGTGACTCCAAACTCGATTGCTTCATGGACAGCCACTCCAGTTACGGTTTGTGAGGGAACTAAAGTTGAACTTCGTTTCCAAAATGATCCTGACAATATTAGTAATAAGGGTAATGTTTCTGCCTATTCGGGTAACCTTTTGTTTACCGTATATAATGAGGATGGTACGGTTTTGACTAAAAAATATGGAGTGGATGAGGATATTTTGGTTTCTGATTCCATTTTATTTAATAATAAGCAGTACCATTATTTTGATTATTCTGTTGCTGATGACTATGGTTGTAATTATACGGGAACCTATACGGTAACTGTCAATCAGGCACCGACACTGAAAATGGATCAGTCTTCCATTACGGGTACCAAAGGGGTAGACTATGTTCAGAATAGTGCGAATAAGTACACGTTCTATGTCTGTCCAGGTGCTCGGCATGGGGTTTCTGTTTATACCTATAATCCTGCCTCTTTTGAATTGGAGGGCGACTCGGTTTCGCCGAGTGCAACCACAGTCTCTACCAAGACTGGCAGTTACTATTATTATCCGGTTACGGCTACCAATTTTAAGAAAGGTAGTTATGACGTGAAGGCGACTACTAATCAGTGTTCCTCAAAAATGTATTTCGAGGTGGCATATCATGCTGATTCGGTTTTGCTTGTGGTCCCTTCTTCTGTCTGTCCTTACGATACGGTTACCCTTTCACTACAAAATGTGGGTGCCAATCTTTCTACCACTTATTGGTGGAATGAAAAGGACAAGACGGAAATTTCGGATGATGCTACTCACGATATAGTTTCTCCTCAGAGCGGAGTGAAGTATTATTGTCGGGCTTATGATAAATATGACTGTAAATATAATAAGGTATTTACCTTTACTGTCAACAAGGCAAGTTCTTCTGAATTTTCATTCATGGCGGGTGACCGCAATTTGCAAACTTCAGAATATACGCAGAAGCCAGCGGGACACACTTCTCATTATTATAAGCTGAACACAATCTGCTCTTCTGAGCCGGTTTCTGTCACTTCCAGCATCGATAAGGCAGATGCGAGTGCTGTCAGCGCTTCGTTTTCTTGGCGTACCAACAAGGTCGCCACATGGTCCACACCAACCACCAAGGCCGACCAATATACCACTACGGCCAGCGAGGCTTTCAATGTCAATGATGGTCAGACCTTATATATATATTGGAAATCTCAACCTTATGATGCCAGCGACAATGAGCTGTGTGCCACCTACGATACCATTGAGGTATCAGCTTTCCCATCTATCAAGGTGACCCGTTTGGTCAATAATGTTGCCAAGAACACTGGTGTCGTCTGTGATGGAGCCACCATCAATCTGGAAGTGCAGCCTTATTTCTTGGGTGACACTTATTCGGAGACCAATGCGTTCAACGTTGTTTGGGATGATGGCAATGGCGGATATGCCGATAAGTCGCTGCGCAAGCAGACGGTGACGGGTAATCTGGTGAATGCGGTCAATACAGACGCGCAGGGACATTACTATACCTATACTTATACAGTGACCAGCAATCCGGCCACGACCTCAGCGCATTGTTCGGCTACGGGTTCTTTCAATGTTTATGTTGAACCTAAGCCGTCGTTCTCTGTCGAGGCTATCCCTCCTTATGTATGTTCTGATGCTACCGAAACATTGCAGGCTACCGATTTGTCTACCATTACGGGAACTGTAGCCAAGTATGATGATGACAAGGTTAAATATTGGAATTGGCCTGCTATCGGCTCTTTGGCTGCAACTACCAATTCTAACAGCAAATATACTTTTACAAACAAGCTGACCGCATCGACGGATGTGACTGTTACCGCCACTTCTACTTTGGGGTGTAATGCCAGCAAGGTGGTTACTATTAATCCTGCTGCCGCTCCAATTCCAGATGTCAAATTGATTATAGACAATAATGGAGCTACATCATCTGTTACATTTGACCCGACAACCGGCATTTTGCCAAGTTCAGTCTGCTCTGATTCCAAATATTATTTGGCGGTATCCGATTCCAAAATGGATTATCCTTTGCAATGTACCGATGGAGTAGTTGTCAAAGTGGTAAAGGAGACTCAACCTTATAATAATGTATCGTGGACAACTACGGCAGGGGGAACATCTTCTACGGTTTCCAACTCGTCTTTGTCGTGCGATTATAATTTTGATATGAACAATACGGGTAAGAATACAGCCACCCGTACGGGCTATTATATTGCCCAATCCAATGTGGGAACTACCACGCTTTACGATAAATATCTGGTTACTATCAATACGCCTTGCGGATGTACAGTCACCAAGGAATATCAGGTTCCAGTCAAGGCTTCTCCAGCCATAAGTATCACTACCGATGGCAATTATGTCTGCTCTTCGGATGCGTTGGATCATAAAGAGGTGACATTAAAGGCAGTCAGTGGTACTATTGCGGAAGGTTCCACGGATGGTATTTCCAATTATACCTGGTTTGCCGGTGCACAGTCGGTGGGAACAGCGGAAGCGCCGTTGGCTACCACACAAAGTGTGAAAGTTAAGCATGAGGATGAGCACACTTCTATTTACACCGTTCAGGTTTATGATGGTGCATGCTATGCCACCCGTCAGGTTTCCATTCAGAATATGGAGGCTCCAAAATTCTCTGTTTCTGCTACACCTACTACTTTCTGTAATGATGGTTCTTCGGAAATCAAACTGAAGGCCACTAGTACAGACGCTTTGGTTACCGAATATTATCTCAAGAAGAATGGTGTTTATCCTTCTGCCTCTTGGGATGGATCTGAGAAATCTATTAATCCAACTGATTACCTGGAGTCTAATAATATTTATGTAAGGTCTCGTGAGTCCCGCCGTTATGGTGAGACAATTACCGATGCCACTATTGATGGTAAGTATTGTTCTGCACAGGTTGCAATTACTTTGAATGCCTCTATACCTCCTGTTATCAATTATGGGTTGTATGATGCTACTGCCACCAATGTGAATAAGACAGGTGCAGTCTGTGCCGGTAGCCAATATACTATCAAGTTGCAGAACACAGCTGCTGTTTCGGGCAAGGATGTATTCGAGGTCTATAATCTTGATTCAGATACTCCTGATAAGATTATTTGGTCGAATACTGTCAATTTCAAGATGGTTGCAACCTCTTCTGTATTTACAGCTGCAACAGATAAGACGCAAGAGCGTTTGCGTATCAAATCTTATGTGAATGGTCATGAGGATTGCGCTACTGAAACTACAGTCGTGGTGAAGGTCAATGCTTTGCCTATTGTCCATTTGGGAGATGCCGCAGGTGCTCAAAATATGGATACCGTTTTCTATTGTGCCAACCTTGACGGGGTTACTTTGAAGGCAACGGTTACCAATGATAATGGAGGCGCCTATGTTTATACATGGACCAAAGCTGGATCCGTAGAAAGTGGAAACACTTCATCTACTATGAAGGCGAAAATTGATGTTTCTGGCCAAAATTCGAACCGTAATCTGACTTACACGGTGAAAGCCACAGATAATGCGGGTTGTGTCGGTGTGATTGACCAGACAATAGTTACTGCAGTTGATACCCCTACTTTTTATCGTGATTTCTGGAGAGCTTGTAAGGGTGGTTCGGGTACTTATCGTTCTTATGAAACAATTAACAATCAGGCGAAGCTCAATATCGTATTCTCGCCGTCTTATGATTATAAGGCTTATTACTTTACCAAAAATAATGGTATAGGAGCCGAAGCTTGTACCCTGAATAAATGGGGTGTAAATGCTACTTGGAATACTCGTACTACTACTTATACCAAGACTGATGGTACCAAATATACGGTTGATACGTTTGGTACTGTCCGTATGGCGGCCGATTTCTATTTGCCGATGAGTGCGACTGCCGATGAGGATACCTTTATAATCGTGCAGACCTCCAAGTCTACAGGCTGTGTCGCCCATAATATCGTTTATTATCATCCTTTTGATGCTCCTGACGCTGATAAGGTATTCTTTGGCCTGAATGTGACCGATGGTGATAATATTACTACCTCGCATATTACTTTGAATCTTGATAAGTCAAAGATAGTTTCGCTTGACGGGTCTCCTAATATGGTATCCCTCACCAATGTGACAAGTGCTGATACTGTTGCTTCGGTCTGCGCAGGTTCTAAATTGACATTCGAACTTGTTGATAATTCCCATTACGATGATGGACTGTATGGATGTCATGATAAGAACGGATCATCTGGTAGTTATGCCCGTACCGCTTATGCTATTCGTAATGTAAGTAACAATTGGTATACTGGCTTTGTCGATCCTAATGGATCGGGTGCAACGGGACGAGGAGCTTCGCACTATACGCTTAATCCTAATTGGACTCAAAATGCAACGACTCACTATCAAGTGCTTGCTGCTCCTCTTGAAGGGGGAGATTGTTATGTGGTTGGAGACTTCTGGGTATCCCAGGCGGGTGCTCCTTCCCTGACAGCTTTCCGTGATAATGCTTGTCTGCTTGATAGAAACGGGAAGGCTGATGCCATGCTCAAATTTAGTGCGGTCAGCAGTGAGACGGTTGCGAAAAATACTTATAAGTGGCTGGATTACAATGATGGTGTTACTCGTCTGAAAGATCTTGCTTTTGCTGGCAATGCGGAAGATTATGGAGCTGATTCTTTCAGAGTGATTCCGCAGAATGCCACTCAGGATTTCTTTGGCAAGTCTACTAGCAAGACTTATTATTATAAATTGGTTGATAAGGCTGATGGTCATTGTTCTACTGCGCCTATTGTCATTTCGGCTACCGTTTATAGTAACCCCGAGTTTACGATGTCTGTCACTCCTGATCGTGCTTGTTTGGGAGATACGGCTATTATTAATGTGAAACAGGATTATAATTATTGTAATAATGTTTGGCAGGGTTATTATTATGGTAAGGGAATAACCGCTACGCAGCGTGCTTCTCTTTATAATGACAATTGGTCTGGGCGTCCACACGAGTTTACCGACAAGTATCCGCTTGTCAAGCAAAAAGATTCTATATTTGTGACTGCTGTTTGGACGGTTGGGGCTTCTATGACCTATAAAAATAAGAATTCAGCCAATTTGGTCTGCTATAGAACCAAGGCTCTTCCACTCAAGGCCTTTGAAACGCCTAAACCAGTTCTTCGTCTGATCAAGAATACTGCGGAGGGAGTTTATGCGAAGAATGATATTGTGGAAACCGTCACAACCACCAACTCAGATTCTACGGGTTCCCGCAAATTTTGTCCAGGTGCCGATTACCGTCGGGTATTGTGGAATGCAAATCCAGATACCATGGTGATGGGTGGAACCAATTATGGTACTTCCAAGACAATCTACTCCCTGAAGGATTTGACCACGGGGGTTGTTGTCAAACTGAATGGCAATTCTAAAGGCTCGACTGATGAGAATAAGGTGCTTACCGCCAATAACCATGACTATATGTTGTCGGCTGTCACTTCCAATGGTTGTAAGTCCGATTCTGTCACTTTTGTTCTGCCATTGTCAGCAGTTCCTTCCGTTTCCATTAACGATGGGGCAGGGGCTGTCTGTCAGGGAGACCCTGCTACCACTACCTTGCCGCTCGTTGCGACTGCTTCCAATGGTGACAGTTACACTTTCCAGTGGTACAAGGGTAATGTAATGGATGATGCCGGCAAGGTAGGTACAGATAGTCCGAATTATGAGGCTAACCCTATTAGTGCGTTCAGCAAAAATAGTAAGACCACCGCGATCTATTCGGTCAAGGTGTGGAATGAAAATAAGTGTCTCGCAATGGATTCAGATACCA
>OCVT010000705.1_pt1 | contig 13829 bp, 15 predicted proteins | sample 1539111 | NCBI WGS metagenome assembly OCVT01 (sample SAMEA3991482, study PRJEB22521) | metagenome | biome: anthropogenic terrestrial biome; feature: sewage plant; material: raw primary sludge | place: Sweden | collected 2012-09-26 | reverse complement strand
ATTAAATAAGCTTTAATAATTTCAAATTGAGAAAGATCTTTTCCTCGATTATTTTGATATTCAAAAACTTGGGTCGCTTGAGCTTTACTTGTAATATGGAATTGGCTAATCACCGCTTGTTCTAAAGCAGATTGCAGTATATTAAGTTGATCTAGATCAAAATTTTGTAATTTTTCTTCGAAAAAATTAAATGCTAGAATCAGTCGTTTTTGTGAATGTGTTTCAACATATAGAATGTCATCAATAATATTTTGTTGTGTAATTCGTTCAAATACATCTTGATCTTCCGTAATCGTCTGAAAGACATTATTTAAATAAGCATTTTTTAGATGTTGAATGTCTTGTTGGCGTTGCATTTTCACAGATGCAAGTGCAGCAAAAAATAAAACAGTTGTTGTTAAACGCTGCTGACCATCAATAATAAATAAAGTGTGATCATCTTTTTCAAATAAGAATTGACCAAGGTAATATTGTTTACCTTGTTGTTCGAGTAAGTCTTCAAGAAATTGAACACACTGTTTTTTGCTTTCCCAACTATATGCTCGTTGATAAGAGGGAATACGAATACTTTGATCTGACTGAAACAATGATTGAATAGTCAATACTGAAACATTTTGGTGGTCGGACATATTTTTTCCTTGTGAATGTCGTATAAGAGAGCAATTATCTATTGATTTTATAACCCAAACCAACCGTTAATTTAGCTTCACAAATTTTATTTTCAATCAAACACTCGAGTAACTTATTCGCCTGTTGATAACCGATTAAAAATTTTCTTTGTAAGCTTGAAACAGAAATGTGTTCGACTTCTTGAGCAAATAGTATTGCCTGTTGTAATAACTCTTTATTATCCTGCATGTTGGTTTTCCTGTGTGAGACGAATCAAAATCATACTAACATTATCAAAAGAATGATTTTGATGGAGGGCAGTTTTCATATTTAATAACCATGTTTTTAATGGAGTTTCAGGCATTAAAGGCTTCCAGTGATTGCATTCCAACACATCATGCACACCATCGCTACAAATCAAGAGAGCATCTCCCTCAACCAAATATTCTTCTTTGGGAGAAAATTCGGGAACTTCATGTAAAGAATCTGCACAAAAACAATGATTCAGCATGTAATAGAAACTGGCATATTGTTCATTTGCTTTAATTTCTGCTTCACCATTTTGCTGCATTTCTGTAATGAAATTATGGTCTTGGGTCAGGGCATACCAGTATTGATTATGGCTGCTAAATAAGTAGACTCGACTATCACCTAAATGCTGAATATTGACAAATCCAAATGGGCTAGAGGGTGTAACGACTGCCAAAGTGGCACTAGAAGCATAAGTCTTTGAGTTGCCTGCTAAATACTGGCTTAAATCATCTTGAACTTGTTTTAAATGAATCCGTTGCTGAGTTTGGGTTTGTTGTAAAACACTGTTTAAAACGCATTTTGATGCCTGTTCCGCTTTCGGACTACTGCTGACACCATCTGAAACAGCAGCACACCAATCATCATCTTTTTGATAAAGATAGCATTTGCTGATCAAGCCATCATGCTGAATTACTTTATTTCCAATCAAGATTGCATCTTGTTGAATGGGTGGTTTTGCTCGCCATGTTAAAGCCTGCATTTCATAATAGAGATCAGTCACGGTGAGTCCTGATGAGGAGAAAGTGAGTAAGTTATAGCAATCGAAATATGAAGTGGTCAATCATATTTTTAGTTTTAAGTGGTTAATTTATAAAATAAATATTTTGTTACGATAGTATAATCAAATAAGAGAAAATTGCACCGTGAACGGACTCTTAAAAGCGTAAAGTTGGTTTTTTCTTTAGAAGTATAAAAATATTAAATTTGGCAACCAAAGAGCTAATAATAGAGATCAAGGAACATTTATCCCAAACTGGCGTAAAATTTTACAAAGCTGAATCATCGGTAAGCCCATCAACGTAGTTTGATCATCACCCACCATTTTCTCAAATAAGCTAATCCCTAAGCTTTCACACTTAAAACTACCTGCGCAATGTAAAGGTTGATCAATCTCGATATAACGCTCAATTTCAGCAAGCGTCAGTTGGCGAAATTTCACTTGATAATGCTCAACCAGAGTTCTTTCAAACCCTGATCGTAAATGCTGAACACTGAGAGCGGTGCTAAAAAACACGATTTTCCCTGAGTTTTCTTGTAACTGCTGAATCGCATTTTCAACACTCAAAGGTTTACCAATAAAGTCATACGGCGCGTGTTCACGCCAAGCGACTTGATCAGAACCAATGATAATCGCATTTGGATTCAGTTCAGCAATAACTCGTGCTTTCTGAAAAGCAAGACGCTTGGCTAAATCATCGGCATGTAATTCGCCCATTGCAGATTCATCAATATCAGGTGAAATACAGCGATAGTTCAATCGTAAACGATCCATCAAGTCTTTACGGGTTTGGCTGCTCGATGCCAAAATCAATTCAAACTGATTCATTAGACTGCATATTCAACGAGAATATTCAGTGGCACATAATGCAAAACAGCATTATGGCAAGCATTCAATTTAATTGGTGGGGCATGACCTGCTTCGTAGGCTTCAACCCAACGCGTGACGCAAATACACCAAAAATCACCTGGTTTTAATCCAGGGAAACCTACTTCAGGTAAAGGCGTAATTAAATCATTGCCAACTTTTTGTGAGAAATTTAAGAAATCTGAAGTCATTTGCGCGCACATGGTGTGCTGACCTAAGTCCGTGACCGCCGTATGGCAAAAACCATTACGAAAATAGCCCGTGATCGGGTCAAAGCAACAACTAGATAAAGGTTCACCAAGAACATTTAGACGATTAATTTTTGGATCAGGATGAATAGACATAAGAATACAAAGATTTAATAACGATGATTATGATAATCAAAAGTGAAATTTTAGACAGCTTTTCTGCAAAAAAACTCACCTTTATTTTTAAGAATCATTTAAAATTACGCCGTTTTTAAAATCACTTAGAGAGCCATCCATGAATTTTCAGCGCATGACTGACCTTGATTTAGCAGGTAAACGTGTTCTTATTCGTGAAGACTTAAACGTTCCTGTAAAAAATGGGGAAATTACCAGCGATGCACGTTTACGTGCTGCATTACCAACAATCAAAGCTGCGTTAGATAAAGGCGCTGCGGTAATGGTATTTTCTCATCTTGGTCGTCCTGTAGAGGGTGAGCCAAAGCCAGAACAATCACTTGCACCAGTTGCAGCTTATTTAAGCACTGCTTTAGGTCAGGATGTTAAATTATTTACTGATTATTTAGATGGCGTTGAGGTTGAAGCGGGTCAAGTGGTATTACTTGAAAATGTACGTTTCAATCATGGCGAAAAGAAAAATAAAGAAGAGCTTGCAAAAAAATATGCAGCACTTTGTGATGTATTTGTTATGGATGCATTTGGTACTGCTCATCGTGCAGAAGCGTCAACAGAAGGTGTAGCACGTTTTGCAAAAGTTGCTGCTGCTGGTCCGTTATTAGCCGCTGAATTAGATGCGCTAGGTCGAGCAATGCAAACACCTGAAAAACCAATGGTAGCAATTGTTGCAGGTTCTAAAGTATCAACAAAACTTGATGTATTAAATTCACTTTCTACCATTTGTGATCAATTGATTGTAGGTGGTGGTATTGCCAATACATTCCTGGCTGCTGCTGGTTTCAATGTCGGTAAATCTCTTTACGAAGCTGATTTGATTGAGACTGCAAAACAAATTGCTGCAAAAGTAAGTGTTCCATTACCAACTGATGTCGTGGTTGCTGATGCAACTCAAATCGACTTCAGTGATTTCTTAGGTTCTTTGGCAAATGCTCAAGCAGTTGTTAAGAAAGTAGAAAATGTTGCAGATACTGACATGATTTTAGATGTTGGTCCTGAAACTGCACAAGCTTTTGCAGAAATCTTAAAAACATCAAAAACGATTCTTTGGAATGGTCCAGTAGGCGTATTTGAAGTTGATCAATTTGGTGAAGGGACTAAGACACTTTCATTGGCAATTGCTGAGTCAGCTGGTTTCTCAATTGCGGGTGGCGGTGATACGCTTGCAGCAATTGATAAATATGCCGTGGCTGATCAAATTGGTTATATCTCAACAGGTGGTGGTGCTTTCCTTGAGTTTGTTGAGGGTAAAACGCTTCCAGCAGTTGCAGTTTTGCTTGAGCGTGCATAATCAGGATTTAACCCTTGCCGCTTTAATCATTGCCCCGATCATGTTGACTGCATGTGCAAAGAAAGAAGAAGCGAAAAACGCTGAACCGCAAGAGCAGACAACTTCAGTCACACAGACCAGTCCAGAACAACAGGCTGCGATTGATGCCATTGATAAACCGAATTTAGATGAAAACAATACTGATGTTACGGAACAGGGTGCAGTTTCAGACGTGGTTGCGAGCGAAGTTCAATAAGTGACGAAAATATAAAAAAGCCGATGTTTAAACATCGGCTTTTTTATATTTATCCATTGGTTTTGCAGTAGAATGTCAAGGTGGTTTGATAGTCATCATCTTTTGCCAGCGAAGCATTCTTACCAGTCAGTGTACCAATAACCCCTGCGGCAGCCTCAACCATTTTTCCTGTTTGCTCATCCACCACACCTTTTAAAACTCCCTGATATGCGGTTTTTTCATCAACCACGACAGCCGAGGTATTGCGGGTACAGGTTTTTTGTGCGGCACTGACCGCATTGTTTTTGGCGATCAGGCTGGTTTTACCAATGCCTGTAACTTCATATTGATTGTTTTCTTTTTGAATTGCCAAGGTGTTGGTTGGGGTGGATGCACATGCAGTTAATCCAAGTGCCAAACCGCCAAGTAAAGTCATAATAAACGTTTTTTTCATTGCTTGTTCTCAAGTTGCGACAGAATTATATTATTTGAACATAGAATTTTTGAATGCTTTTGCAGGTTATGTACAGTTTGTGCTGATGCTCTGTTAAATTTCTCAAATTAATGATTAAGCAGGGATTGGACGTGGTGGAAATCATTCAGATTATGCTAATCTAGCGCAATCCTTGTGTTAGTTAGATTTATTTCAATGACGGACTCAAAAATAGAAATCATTCATCATAATATTTATCAACGTCAATCGATTGGACAACTCATTGAACCAGCGCCAAATACACAACAACTTGAAAAAGCAGTACGAGCTGCGTTGACTGCACCTGACCATCATCGTTTAAAACCAACACGTTTTTTGGTTGTGACGTCTGAACAGCGTGCCGCTTTTGGTGAGCACTTGGCAAAGGCCTTGGCCGATTTGGGTGAGACTGAGCCAGCACAATTGGAAAGAGTGAAGCATCATCCATTTCGCGCGCCTTTACTTGTTTTAGCCTTAACCACGATCCAAGATCACCCAAAGGTTCCGCACTTCGAGCAAATTTTAAGTACGGGTGCTGCTGTTCAAAACTTCTTACTCTCATTACAAGCACAAGGTTTTGCGAGTATGTGGCGTTCAGGTGCGGTGGTTGAGTCGAACTGGCTAAAACAGCAATTGGGCCTAAAGGAGCAGGACTTGATTTCAGGTATTATCTATGTGGGAACTGCGGCCAAAGCCATTACACCTCGTGCAGAAATAGAGAGTCAGGACTTTTTAAAAGTATGGCAGGCTACTTAAATCTTATTTGTGAATGATTAGAAATTTGTTTCAGGATAAAAAATGACAGAGTTGAAGTTTAGCGATTTGGTTGAACCCGTAGCTGTAGACCAGAAAACAGCATTAAGAATTACCGTGCTGGGTGGGGGGAGTTTTGGTACAGCAATGGCGAATCTGGCTGTGCGTAATGGCTGCGACACCATGATCTGGATTCGTGATGCGGCTGTTGCTGAGGAAATCAATCAAACGCATATCAACAAGCGCTATTTGCCTGATTACACACTGGAAACAGGTCTGCGTGCGGTTTCTGATCTGGAGTTGGCGGTACGTGACCGTGACATTATTTTGGTGGCAATTCCAAGTCATTCTTTCCGCGATGTGTTGAAGAAAATCGCGCCGTTTATTAGTGCGCAGGCAGTGGTTTCACTGACCAAAGGCATTGAAGCCAAAACCTTTAGCTTTATGAGTGATATTATCCGTACAGAATTACCTGAAGTGCCTTATGGGGTTCTATCGGGGCCAAATCTGGCAAAAGAAATTATGGCAGGTATGCCATCGGGTACAGTGATTGCCAGTGAATCTGAACTGGTTCGCTATGCAGTGCAACACGCCTTGCATAGTGCATTGTTCCGTGTATTTGGCAGTGATGATGTACATGGTGTGGAACTGGGTGGTGCGTTAAAAAATATCTATGCGGTGGCAATGGGGATGGGCGCTGCCTATAACATTGGTGAAAACACCAAAAGTATGATCTTGACCCGTGCCTTGGCTGAAATGAGCCGATTTGCAGTGAAACAGGGTGCCAACCCATTAACTTTCCTGGGTTTGTCAGGTGTGGGTGATTTATTTGCGACCTGTAACAGTCCATTAAGCCGTAACTATCAGATCGGTTTTGCCCTGGGTTCAGGTAAAACACTGGATCAGGCGACTAAAGAACTGGGACAAACCGCCGAGGGTATCAACACCATTGTGCAGGTGCGTACCAAGGCACAGGAACTGGATGTGTATATGCCAATCACCAATGCCTTATATGAAGTGATTTTTGAAAATGCACCGCCAATGACCATTGCCTTATCGTTAATGAAAAATGGCCATCGTAGTGATGTGGAGTTTGTTTTACCTCATCATGAAGTTTAATCAGAAAACTGTCATCCAATGTTGTTATGCTTGAATGAAAAAAATTAGAGAATGATTATGCAACTCACTTTAGTCCGTCACGGTGAAGCGTCTCCAGCAGTGAATGGAAATGATATGCAGCGCCCACTCACAGTGCGTGGGCATCAACAGGCTGAGCAAACAGGGGATTTTCTCAAAGATGTGATTCAGCCTGAGGTTTTTATTGTCAGTCCATTACTGCGCGCGCAGGAAACGCTGGAACACATCAAGGCACATTTTCAGGGAATTCCTGTTTTAATCTGCGATAAAATTAAACCCGATGATAACGCCAAAGATGCCATAGAATGGCTATGCAAACTTCCATATGAGTCGATTGCGGTGGTGTGTCACATGAATGTGGTGGCACATATTGCGGAACAATTGACTCATGAAAGTTTTAATCCATTTGCATTGGCCGAAGCACGTATTTATGATCAGGCAGTGATTGCGAATGGTTTATCAACACAAAAGAACCGTTTTACACCAACAATATAAATTTTATCTATCCTCAACAGGATAAGGATACTGAACACCGATGCTGTATATATGGATGCCCGAAACCAATGGAACATGGTATTGGTCGGCTGGGGAAAACTGGTTGCAGGCAAACAGTCTTGAACAACTCATTCAGGATTTGCAAGCGCATAGTGGAAAAGAGGCGGTGGTCTATTTTCCAAGCCGCAATGCTCAAATGTTGCAGCAGCCTATGACAAAGGCGCATTACAAGCAATTGGGGCAAGAAGGCATTAAATATCTGTTAGAAGAGTTTGTGACCTTGCCAATTGACCAGATGAAAGTGGTGCATCATTTTCAGCATGATCAACTCAATATTTTAGGTGTTGCGCAATTTACCATTGAAACTTGGCAGCATGCACTCAGCCTTTTACCGATCCAGATTGTCGCTTTCTTGCCTGATTTTCTGATTCTGCCTGAGCCAGCACAAAATGAAGTGGTGCTGGTGAATCTGTATGACCATTTACTGGTGAGGGAAAATGTCTGGTCAGGTAACTCGATTGATGATTTAGGGTTATTTCTGGAATTTCAGTCATCAGAAACGCAATATAAATTTGCCAATCTCAGTGCAAGCCAACTGGATGTTTTGGCAACAGCATCTGATAAAGATCAACGTACTGAGTTTAGCTACCAGTTTGAGCAGTTTCCAAGACCAAAGCAACATCCATTTAATGTGTTGCCAAAGGCAAAAAATGCCGATGTACAATGGTCAGGCTACTGGAAAGCCTCGGCAGCCGTTTTACTGGCCGTGATTCTGGTGCAGTTGGGTTATGATGCCTTGCGCTGGTCAAAGTTGAGAAAGGTGGCGGATCAAACTGCTTTACAGGCGATCGATCAGTATAAGCATTGGTTTGGCGAAAATACCCGTGTGACTGAGCAGAACATTAAAAGCCAGTTTGAAAGCCAGTTGCGCATGAGCCAGCTTGGAGATACGCAGGCATTGTCATTGTTGAGTCGGGTAGGGCCAATATTGATGCAAAAACAGATTGTTGCCCAACAAGTCAGTTATGATGCTTCAACATTGGCAATGTCGTTAAAGGCAAAATCAGCAAATGACTTGCAGGCGTTGGCACAGCAGTTGAATCAGCAGGGTTTTCAGGCGGAACTTGGAAATGTACAAGCGGATAGTGTCGGTGCGATTGGGATGGTCAAAGTAAAATAATGAAAGCGTTCACACAATTACAAAATAGTCTTGATCAGAAAGCTGAGGCGCTGAATCAATATTTACAGAGCCTGTCAGTGCGTGAGCGCGTGATGGTGGTTTTTACAACCGTTTTTTTAATCGTTGTGATTGTTGGTTCCGCTTTGTGGAAAATGCATGCTTTGGCAAACCAGCAACAAAAGCGTTTAAATGAGCTTAAGGATTTAATGGTCTGGATGCAGAGTAATGCTGCAACCATGAAACCTGCCAATGACCTTGCCCTTTCCTCGGCGGATAAAATCCAGCGTACAGCACAGCAGCAAGGGTTGGCAGTTTCTTCGCAGCAAAATGGAGAACAGATCCAAATTGTTGCGGAACATCAGAATTATTCTGTACTTGCCAACTTTTTAATGCAGCTATCCCAGATGGGGGTGAGCATTGAAAAAATGGACATGGTTTCCAATGCAGGCCAGATTAAATTAACGGCAACAGTTAAATAAAAGGTGGTGTTTTAAAAACTATGCTGACTATATTTTAACCATAAATTAAATCTCATAAAGCATTAAAAATATAGCGGCAGAATAAAAATTGAAGTTTTACTCTGCCGTCCCTATTAAATATAAAAATCCCCCTTACGTACTAAAGGGGGATTGAATATGGTCTTAACGTATTTTAGCGAGGAAACGGCCTAAACGGTTAATTGCCTCACGTAACTCATTTTCCGCAGGTAAAAATACCACACGGAAATGGTCAGGCGTTGGCCAGTTAAAGCCCGTACCCTGAACCAGTAAAACTTTTTCAGCCTTTAATAAATCCAGCATGAATTTTTCGTCATCTTCAACTGGATAAATTTCTGGGTCAAGTTTAGGGAAACAGTACATGGCACCATCAGGTTTAACACAACTGACACCAGGAATTTCATTCAACATTTCCCATGCAATATTGCGTTGTTCATATAAACGCCCACCAGGGCGAATCAAATCATTAATGGATTGATAACCACCTAACGCAGTTTGAATGGCATATTGCGCCTGATGGTTGGCACACAGGCGCATGGAAGCCAGCATGTCCAGACCCTCGATATAGTCTGCCGCACGCGCCTTATCCCCTGTAATCGCCATCCATCCAGCACGATAACCTGCAATACGATATGCCTTTGATAAACCGTTAAAAGATATACAGAGCTGATCACCAGAAAGAGCAGCAACAGCCACATGTTCAATACCGTCATAAACGATTTTATCGTAGATTTCATCAGCAAATAAAATCAAGTCATGTTTTTTCGCCAATGCGACAATTTGTTCTAACACATGGCGAGGGTAGACCGAACCTGTCGGGTTGTTTGGATTAATCACCACAATTCCACGCGTATTTGGCGTGATCTTGCTTTCCATATCGGCAATGTCAGGATACCAGTAGTTCTCTTCATCACATTTATAGTGAACTGCCGTACCCCCTGAAAGGTTGACTGCGGCTGTCCACAATGGGTAGTCAGGCATTGGCACCAGCATTTCATCGCCGTCATCCAGCAACCCCTGCATTGCCATCACGATCAGTTCAGACACACCATTGCCGACATAGACATCATTGACATGCATATCAAAAATGCCTTTCTGCTGGTAATACTGGCAAATTGCCTTACGGGCAGGGAAAATTCCTTTAGAATCAGTGTAGCCAATCGCATTTGGCAGGTTTAAGGCAACGTCGTTAATAATCTCTTGTGGGGCTTCAAAACCAAAAGGTGCGGGGTTGCCGATATTCAGCTTGATGATTTTATGTCCTTGCTCTTCCATTTCATTGGCGGCGCGTAATACTGGTCCACGAATGTCGTAACAAACATGCTCAAGCTTAGAGGATTTCCTGATTTCTCTAGTGGTTTGAGTTGAGTTGGGAATAGCAGTATTTTTAGACATAGCTGGATTCACTTTTGCATATCGGTATAAATAACTTTTAAAGGTTTCAACGGTAACCAGATCAAGATCATGCTGATCTCTCAGTAATTCAACAATTTTTTCATGGGTAAAACCCGATTGTTGATATTGTCTGATGGTTGGCAATAGGTTTTGGAAAACCACACTTTTCTTTTGCGACATTTTTTGTCCTGTACAACAGACAGCGGTGTGGCATCAGCATAGCATCATATTTGCTTACTTGGAAGATGAAGTTATAAATAAAATGCTCACCATAAAATATAATTTGCTTTCTATTTGCTATTTGTGCGGTAAATGTTTAATTTTTTATAAATTTTGCAGCAATAGACTAGAGTTTTTGTTGTGAATGGCGTAAATATAAAAACTGATCACCAAATACTTTTAAAATATAGAACAAAAGGAGCAGGTCATGGGAAAAGTCAATAAAACTGACCGAGAATGGCAAAGAGAACTGTCACCAGAAGAATATCGGATTACCCGCCAAAAAGGCACAGAGCCTGCTTTCACTGGACAATACTGGAACACTAAGCAACATGGAATCTACGTGTGCCGTTGCTGTGGTGCGGAACTATTTTCTTCGGACACCAAATATGACAGTGGGTGTGGCTGGCCGAGCTTTTTTAGACCGCTTGACAGCACTGCAATAGAAGAACACGAAGATTTGTCGCATGGTATGGTCAGAACGGAAATTGTCTGCCATGACTGTGACGCACATTTGGGGCATGTATTTGAGGATGGCCCGCAGCCGACAGGATTACGCTATTGCGTTAATTCGGCATCACTACAACTTAAAACACAAGAAAAGAACGACGAGGAAACATATCCATGAGTAACATTTATCAGTTTGAAGCTGAATTGTTAGAGGGAGATATAAAGGCGCTCGCCGACTATAAAGGTAAGGTCATGCTGATTGTAAACACTGCAAGCAAGTGTGGTTTTACCCCACAGTTTGCAGGACTTGAAAAACTATATGAAAAATATAAACCACAGGGTCTGGAAATTTTGGGGTTTCCATGTAACCAGTTTGGTGGGCAGGATCCAGGAACAAATAAAGAAATAGGGGCGTTCTGCCAACGTAACTATGGGGTTAATTTTCCAATGTTCGCCAAGGTTGATGTAAAAGGGCCTGAAGCACATGCTATTTTTCGTTTTTTAACCCGAGAGGCGAAAGGCGTTTTGGGAAGCCAGAACATTAAATGGAATTTCACCAAGTTTCTCGTGGGACGTAATGGTGAGGTTTTAGGACGTTACGCACCGACTACCAAGCCCGAGGCTTTGGAAGCAGATATTGAGAAAGCATTAGCAAGCAAATAAGAGACAATAAAAAAATGGGCGGTTTATTAACCGCCCATTTTTTATGGATGTTTTTATTCAACGGTTTTAGATTTTCTCAACCCATGAAGCTTACGATTAATATCATCAATAAAGGTGTAAACCACAGGAATCACTAATAATGACAAGAAAGTGCTGGTGATCAATCCACCAATCACTGAAAGTGCCATTGGTGCACGGAAGCTTGGATCAGTTCCAATACCTAATGCAATCGGTAACATCCCAGCACCCATTGCCAATGTGGTCATGATAATAGGGCGGGCACGTTTATGGCAGGCATCAAGCAAGGCATTGAAACGCGAATAGTCTCGCTCTTTACGCGCAATAATGGCGTAATCCACCAAGAGAATTGAGTTTTTACTTGCGATTCCCATGAGCATGATCAAACCGATTAAGCTTGGCATTGAAAAGCTACTCTTTGCCAGGAGCAAGAGCACGAAAGCGCCACCCAAAGACAGCGGTAATGCAACCAAGATGGTGATCGGTTGTAAAAAGTCCTTAAATAAAAGCACCAGCACTACATAAATACACAGTACACCCGTCAGCATGGCCAAGCCAAAGCTTGAGAATAATTCCTGCATCACTTCAGCATCACCGATATTGGTACGTTTTACTGTCGGTGGTAGATTCTTCATGGTTGGTAATTGATCAACTTTCGCTGCAATATCACCCAAAGGCTGGTTGTTGAGTTCAATATTAAAGTTGATATTACGCAGACGGTTGAAGCGGTCAATCTGTGATGGTCCACTTTCAATATTCACATCGGCAATCGTCCCCAGCATGACAGGACCATGACTACCCTTGATCATGAGGCGTTTAATCAGTTCCTGATCCTGACGGGCGGCAAGAGGCAATTTAATCACCACAGGCACCTGACGCTGTGAAAGGTTGAGTTTTGCCAGATTTTGGTCAAAGTCACCTGCAGTTGCGATACGTAAAGTCTCGGCAATATCGTAAGTGGTCACACCCAAATCTGCGGCTTTGGCAAAATCAGGGCGAATTACCAGTTCAGGACGAATCAGTGCCGCACTTGAAGTAATACTGCCAATATTCGGAATGGTGCGTAATTCACGTTCCAGTGCGCGGGCTGTTGACATCAAGGCTTCAGGGTCATCGCCTGAAAGTGCCAGTTGATATTGGCTGTTATTGCCCGCCAGACCGACCTGAATTCTGGCACCTGGCAAGGGTGCTAAACGTTGACGAATCTGGTCTTCAATGTCTTGCAGGCTGGCACTGCGTTCAGTACGTTCAGTGGTTTGAATAGTCAGAGTCGCTTTACGAGGTTCACTGGATGCACCACCAGCAAAAGGGTCACTTCCTGCTGCACCTCCACCAATGGTGGTATAGATGCTTTTAATTTCAGGATGATCCTTAATTAAGCTTCGTGCATATTCTGCTGTTTTTAAGGTATCAGCAAATTGTGAACCTGGGGTCAATTCCAGACGTACCTGCGTTTGTCCAGTGTCGGGTGGTGGCACAAATCCTGTTGGTAATAGTGGAATCAGCATAACTGAACCAATAAAAAAGGCGATTGCCCCAAACAGCGTGATCCAGCGATGGTTTAAACACCACGTCACCAGACGCATATAGCTACGCATGACTTTGCCATCTTTGGCACGGTCTTTCGCTAAAGCCGCTGTACCTTGATCATTGGCAGGTTGGTCAGTATCTTCATGAGGTTCAACTTTGCCGACCCAGGGTTTAAGGATATAGGCAGACATCATTGGGGTAAGCAAACGTGCTACGAGCAAGGAGGCAAAAATGGCCAATGCTGCTGTCCAGCCAAACTGCACAAAGAATTTACCTGCAATACCACTCATAAAGGCGGTCGGTAAAAATACTGCAATCAGGGTAAATGTGGTGGCAATCACGGCAAGCCCAATTTCATCGGCCGCTTCCATTGCCGCTTCATAGGGTGTTTTACCCATCCTGAGATGTCGAATGATATTCTCAATTTCAACAATCGCATCATCGACCAGAATCCCGACCACCAGCGACATTGCTAAAAGAGTAACAGTATTGAGGGTGAAACCAAAAAAGTACATCCCAATCAGGGCTGGTAAAATCGACAATGGCAGGGCGGTTGCCGCAATGATGGTGGCGCGCCAATCACGTAGGAACAGCCACACCACCAGAATCGCTAAAATAGCACCCTCATA
>OCVT010000703.1_pt1 | contig 13834 bp, 15 predicted proteins | sample 1539111 | NCBI WGS metagenome assembly OCVT01 (sample SAMEA3991482, study PRJEB22521) | metagenome | biome: anthropogenic terrestrial biome; feature: sewage plant; material: raw primary sludge | place: Sweden | collected 2012-09-26 | reverse complement strand
TTTATTGCAGCTGGTGCATTTCATGTATCAAAACCAAGTGATTTAATACCAGAACTTCAAGGAAGATTTCCTCTTAGAGTTGAGTTAGAAAGTCTTGATGAAGATGCTCTTTATAAGATTTTAACAAATACAAAAAATTCACTTTTAAGACAATATAAAGCTCTTTTAAAAGTTGAAGATGTTGAGCTTGAATTTGATGATGATGCTATAAGAGCTTTTGCTAAATATAGTGTTGCAGCAAATGAAAAAACAGAAGATATAGGTGCAAGAAGACTTCACACTGTTATTGAAAAAGTTATTGAAGATATATCTTTTGATGCAGATGAGAAAAAAGGTTCAAAAGTAGTTGTAACTAGTAAATTAGTATCAGAAAAACTTGAAAAAATTGTAGATAATGTAGATGTTACAAGATATATATTGTAATTTAATACTATTTAGCATAGAATACAAAATTATTAAAAATACGGGGGATATATGAAAATCATAACTTTTTGTCAAATTGATGAGTCACTTTTTAATCCAGAATTCGAAGTTGAGTCTTTTCACTCAAAAGGTGAAGAAAAGGCTGATATAGCGATAATAGATATAGAATCTATTTTTGAATATGAAGAGAATAAGCATAGTGTTTGCAAAGAAAAATATGTATCTATCGCAATAATAGAAGATGAGAGTGATTATGATGCTTTTAAAAATTTTGGAATAGATGCTTGGATAAAATATTCAGATATTTCTCAAATAAATAATTTAATAAATCTTTTAAATAAAAGATTTTTATCTTAAAGGTTTAAAAATTATTATAGATACTCATTGCCATCTTGATAATGAAGCTTATTTAAGCGATATAGATGGTGTTATAACAAATGCAAAAGAGTCTGGAGTTAATGCTTTTTTAATTCCAGGTGCAAGTTTTGAAACACTTAAAAAAGCAGTAGATTTAAGTGAAAAATATGATGAAGTTTTTTTTGCTGTTGGAATTCATCCTTATGATATAGATGAGTATGATGAAGCAGTTATTGAAAAATATGTAAATCACCCAAAGTGCATAGCAATAGGCGAATGCGGATTAGATTATTATAGACTTCCAGATGATGAAATTGAAAAACAAGAGAATATAAAAAAACAAAAAGAGGTTTTTATTTCTCAAATAAATTTAGCAAAAAAGTACAAAAAACCACTTATTGTTCATATTAGAGAGGCTTCAAATGATTCAAGAGAGATTTTGGAAAAATATGCCTCAAAAGATTTAGGTGGAGTTTTACACTGTTTTAATGCAAGTCCTCATCTTCTTCCTTTAGCAAATATGAATTTTTATTTTGGAATAGGTGGAGTTGTTACTTTTAAAAATGCAAAAAAGTTAATAGATATTTTGCCTTTAATTCCTAAAGAGAAACTTTTAATAGAAACAGATGCCCCATATTTAACGCCACACCCTTTTAGAGGAGTAAGAAATGAGCCATATTATACAATATATGTAGCTCAAAAAATGGCGGAGATTTTAAATATGAGTTATGAGGAGATTCAAAGTATTACTACAAATAATGCCAAAAATCTTTTTAAAGAGTTTTCTAATATTTCTTAGATATAATCAAAGAATTCTAAAATAAAGAGGAAACCTTGAAAAAAATTTTAGTAGCAATAACCATTTTAATCTCTTCTGTTTTTGCAAATAATCCTGAACAAAATATAGCTGTCTTAGAAGAGCTAAACCTTCCACAAGAGTTTTTAAATGAACAATCTTTTAAATCAAAATATAAAGAACTATCAACTACAAAGAAAATTCAGTATTACGATAACTTAATAAAAAAATCATCATTAAATGCAAAAATTGTAAAAGAGGAGCTGGAGCTAAAAAATCTTCCAAAGGTACTTTTTTTCTTGCCTTTAATAGAGTCAAGTTTTAAAAATTTAGTTAATAAAAATGGTCCTTCTGGACTTTGGCAAATTATGCCTTTAACTGCTAGTAATCTTAAATTAAAGAGAAATGAGTTTGTTGATGAGAGACTAGATTTAATAAAATCAACAGATGCTGCCACAAATTATTTAAGAAGATATTATAAAAAATTTGGAAAATGGTATTTGTCTGTTTTAGCTTATAATGCAGGTGAGGGAAGAATTATTCATGGAGTTGCAAGAGCTACTTTGGATAAATATTTAGATGAGCATCCAACTATGTATCATGATAAAGTTATAAAAATTTATAATTTATATATTGCGGATTATACAAAAAATAAAAAAGGTATAGACAATTTATATACTATTTACAAAGATTTGGGTTTAAAATCTGGGCATTTTGACTATCTTTATCTTTTAAAGCATAATTCAAAAAGAGATTATTTGCCAAAAACTAGTGTAAATTATATAAATATGTTGGTCTCTTTTTCAATTCTTGAAAATAGTGATAGATTTAAAAACTTAGATAAAAAAACAAAGTATGATTTAGAAAAAGTCAATGCAAACAAAGGCTTAAGATTAAAAACTATTGCTGATGAGCTTTCTATGAGTTATGAAGAGTTAAAAACTATAAATAAACATCTTTTAAAAGAGATGATACCAACAGATAAAAATAGTTATAATCTGTATATTCCTCACACAAAAGTTGAGTTATTTAGCAACAAAGTTGCAAATATGAAAGAGTTGCCTTATGTTGAAAATAAACCATCTTTAGAAAAAACAAAAAAAGAGTCAAATAGTAAAGAATTAGCTACAAATAAAGTTATTTATAAAGTAAAACAAGGTGATACTCTAGAGGCTATTGCAAAAAAATATAAAGTAAGTGTAAAAAAGCTTAAAATTGATAATAAAAAAAATAGTAGTAAGTTGAAAATAGGAGAGAATATTGAAATTATCAAATAGAATTTATAGTGTTGCTTTTTTAATTTTTTGCTCATCTTTTTTATTTACAGGTTGTTCTACTAAACAAACTTATGATTATAGTTCATATCGTAAAGATACAGGGGATAAAAGTATAAATAATAGTGAAGCTATGCATAGAGCTACAATGAGACCTTATAATGTTTTTGGTATTAGATATTATCCTTTTGTTGCTAATGTTGGAGATCAATTTGATGGAATTGCATCTTGGTATGGACCTGATTTTCATGCAAAAAAGACTTCAAATGGTGAGATTTATAATATGTATGCTATGACAGCTGCACATAAAACTCTACCTATGAATACAGTTGTAAGAGTTGATAACTTAGATAACGGAAGAAGTACAATAGTTAGAATAAACGATAGAGGACCTTTTGTTGCTGGAAGAATTATTGACTTATCAAATAAAGCAGCTCATGAGATTGATATGGTTAGAAAAGGAACAGCAAGGGTTAAAGTTACTGTTTTAGGTTATAATGGACTAATTGATGATAAAAATGCTCCAAATGTAAACTCAATTGAACAAAAACCTGAAGTTGAAAAAATAGAAGTAATTGAAGATGATGTAGTAGCTACAAATATTAATACCAATATTGGTATGGTTTCAGCACCTATTACAACTTCAAAAAGTAGTTCAAAAGAGAGCTCAAAATCTTCTTCTGGCGGAAAATTTAGTATTCAAGTAGGAGCATTTAGCTTACAAGCAGGAGCTTCAAAAACAGTAGATGAGTATAAAGCAAAATTCCCATCAAAAAAGATAGAGTATGTTGAAAATGGTGGAATTTATAGAGTTTATATAAGAGGTTTTTCATCTTATGATGATGGACAGAATTTTAAAGCAAAAAATAGTTTAACAAATGCAATTGTAGTTCAATAAGGATTTAAAATATGGTAGAGATAAAAAGAGATACAAAAGAGACACAAATAAAGTGTAGTTTAACTTTAGATGGTTGTGGAAAATTTTCTATAAATACAGGTGTTGGTTTTTTTGACCATATGCTTGAAGCTTTAAGTAAACATAGTGGGATTGATATAAATTTAGAGTGTAAAGGTGATTTACATATTGATTCTCACCATACAGTTGAAGATTGTGGAATAGTTTTAGGACAAGCTTTGAAAAAAGCAATTTTCCCTATACAAGCAGTTGAGAGATATGGAAATGCAACAGTTGTTATGGATGAAGCAGCAACTACATGTGCTTTGGATTTATCAAATAGACCTTTTTTGGTTTATGAAGTAAATATAAGTGGAAAAGTTGGAGAGTTTGATGTTGAATTAGTAGAGGAGTTTTTCCATGCTTTAAGTGGAAATGCTGGAATTACTCTTCATTTAATACAAGACAGAGGAAGAAATAAACACCATATTATTGAAGCAACATTTAAAGCTTTTGCAGTTGCATTAAGACGAGCTTTAGTAAAAAATGAAAAACTTGGAATACCTAGCACAAAAGGTGTTTTATGATAGAACTTTTAGTTTTTGATGTTGATGGAACTTTAACAAATGGTGATATTACATATTCAAGTGGCCTTGAAGAGTTTAAAACATTTAATGTAAATGATGGTTTTGCAATAGTTTTTTGGACAAAACATTTAGGAAAAAAAGCTGCAATAATTACAGGACGAGAGTCAAAGATTGTTGAGTATAGAGCAAATGAGCTAAAAATAGAGTATCTATACCAAAATGTAAAAGATAAATTAGAAGTTCTTGATGAGATATTAAAAAAAGAGAATTTAAACTATAATCAAGTTGCTGCTATTGGTGATGATTTAAATGATTTAAAGATGTTAAAAAAAGCTGGTTTATCTTTTGCCCCACAAAATGCACATGAACTTGTAAAAGATAGTGTAAATATAGTTTGTAAAAAAAGTGGTGGAAGTGGAGCAGCAAGAGAGATGATTGAGTATATTTTAAAAGAGGATGGGCTTGAAGAGGAGTTTTTAAACTTATGGCTTTAAAAATATTTGTTTTTATATCTCTTGTTTTAGCAATAATTTTTTATTTCTTACCAATTGATAAAATAAAAAAAGATTTGAAAAAAGAGGATATAGCTCTTTTTATATTTGAAAACCCAGTAATGTATAGTTTAGATGAAAATATGGTTACTAAAAAAATTGTTGCAGCACAAGCTGTAAGATATGAAACTAGAGATGAGATGTATTATGGTGATATTACTTTAAACAACAACAATATTGCAAAGAATTTTAAAAGTGAAAATATTAAAGCAGATTTTATAGTAAAAAAGGGTGCTATTTATAATTTAAAAAATAATGTTAAGTATAAAAGAGATGATTTTATCAAAATAGATACAAAAGAGATGATTTATGATGATTTAAATAAAATTGCAAAAAATAGTTCTCCTTTTAAAGCAGAGTATTATGCACATAAATATAATGGAGAAAATTTGTATTTAGAGAGTGAAAAAAATATTATAAATTCTAAAAATACGCATTTTGAGATAGATATAGAAAAGAGAAAGGGAAAAGATGATAAAAAATAGTATAAAAGTTTTAGTTGGTTTGTTTTTTTGTTCTTCACTTTTGTTTGCACAAAGTGAAACATTGGTAATAGATGCTTTAGATTTCAAAGCAGATGATAACAAAGGAATTTCTACTTTTACAGGAAATGTAAAAATAAGAATGGCAGAAGATAAGTTAAATGCACAAAAAGTTGATGTATTTTTTGAAACAGATAAAAATACAAAAAATAAGGTAGCAACTAAATATGAAGCTACTGGTGATGCTGACTTTGAGGTTATTTCAAAAGATAAGCACTATGTTGGAAAAGGTGATAAAATTATTTATGTACCTTTAAAAGAGGAGTATTTAATTATTGGAAATGGATATGTTCATGAGAAAAATGATGATAGAAAAATTTATGGAGATAATATTTATATAAATCAGCTAACAGGTGAAGCAAAAGTTAAAGGAACTGAAAATAAACCTGTAAAGTTTATTATAAATATTGAACGAGGCGAAAAAAAATAGTATGAACTTAATAGATGCAAAATTTTTACAATCGGCTCAAAGTATTGAAGATTCTCCACCACCATCAGTAGCAGAAGTTGCTTTTTTAGGAAGATCAAATGTTGGAAAATCTTCGGTTTTAAACTCTTTAACAAAACATAAAGGTTTGGCTAAATCATCTTCAACTCCTGGTAAAACTCAACTTATAAACTATTTTGAGATTAAATTTAAAACTCAAGATATTGAAAATCCTTATGTTTATGCAAGATTTGTTGATTTACCTGGTTTTGGATATGCTAAAGTTGCTAAAACATTAAAAGCAGCTTGGAATAGAAATTTAACCGAATATTTAGAGCAAAGACCAAATCTTCAAATATTTGTACATTTAATAGATTCTAGGCATACTAATCTTGATATTGATAAAAATGTTGATGAATTTGTAAAACATATAAAAAGAGGTGATCAAATAATTATAAATGCTTTTACAAAAATAGATAAACTAAATAGTGCTGAGCTAAATAAGTTAAAAAGAGATTTTCCAGATGGAATTTTTGTTTCAAACTTAAAGAAAAAAGGTATAATTGATCTTCAAAATAAAATTACGGAGCATCTGTTTGGAAATTAGATTTTATAAGCCAACAGTTCTTGATATCCCAAAAATGCAAGAGCTAGTTCGTCCAGAAGTTGAAAAAGGAATAATCCTTTTAAGAACAGAAGATGAAATGGCTACAACTATTAGATCATATATTGTTGTTGAAGTAGATGGTAAAATGGCTGGTTTTACAGCTACACATATTCACTCTGCAAGAATGGCAGAAGTTAGAAGTTTGATAGTAAATGAAGAGTTTAGAGGTTTAGGCTTAGGCAAAAAACTTGTAGAAAAGTGTGTTGAAGAGGCAAAATTTTATGGAATAAAACAGGTTTTATCTCTTACTTATGAAAAAGATTTTTTTAATTCATGTGGATTTAGAGAGATTCCAAAAGAAGATATACCTGAGCAAAAAATTTGGGCTGATTGTATTAAGTGTAAACTATTCCCAATTTGTAATGAAATAGCCATGGTAAAGGATATTGAGTTTTAATCTCTAGCTTCTATTACTCTTTTTAGAAGCTCTTCTTTTGTAAATATTTGAGATATTTTTTGACTAGATACTCCATTTGATAGTGTTATACTAATTCCTTTATTTTCTAAATATTGTGCATTTTTTATTATAACTTTTACTCTATTTTTAAATTCATCAAAAATATAAATTTTTCTTCCTACAAAAAGTTCATATAAACTAGGCTCTTTGTAAACTCCTACTAAATCTTTATTTGAATATAGATATTTCCAAATTTTAATCTCTTGTTCATAGTTTAGAAAATATTGCGTGTAGTCAGAAAAAACTCTATTCCCTTTTATATAAAAATTTGTTTCAGGGAAAAAATTTGGTACGCAGTTGCATAAAAACATATCTTTTTGTTGTTCATTTATCTTTGAAATACAAAAATATTTAAATTTTTTTAATTTTTCTAAGTAAAGAATAGATTGTGAATCTTGATTTTCAAGTATTGCAAAAATATCAAAGAGTTCTTCAAAATCACCTTTATTTGAAGCCAATATTTCAAGAACTTTTATACTTAAATTTGAGTTTTCCAAACTATTTTTTGGAATTTTATACATCTTCATATTTGAGTTTTTTAAATCAACTATATTTATATTGTTTTTTATCTGATTAAGAAGATATATTTTATTTTCACTATTTTTTTCTACAATAAAAATGTTGTTACTATCAATCTGAAGTGTCTTGTATTTTGCCAAAATCTGCTTTTTAAAATCAGTTATTTTTTCTTCAACTATACTGTATGTAAAGTTATGATTTTTTAAAAATTGTGTTAGCTCAAATAGATTATCAAAATTTATTTCGCTACTATTTGAATACTCTTTTTTTGTGCTATTAAACTCTAAATCCAAGCTAAGAAGATAGTTTTTGTGCCTATATAACTCTTTTTGGTCTTTAATTACAATTTTTTTTAAAATCATTTTTTACCTTTTGTTTGATAATTCATAAATAAATGCAAAAATTTCTGCAACAGCTTTGTACATCGAAGTTGGTATCTCCTTATCTATATCTATTTTAGATAATAATTCAACCAAATCCTCATCTTTTTTTATAGGAATTTTGTTATCTTTTGCAATTTTTATTATGTTATTTGCTGTTTCACCTTTTCCTTTTGCGGTTATTTTAGGAGCATTATTTGTATTTTTATCATATTGTAAAGCTACTGCTTTTTGTACTTTTTGATTATCTTCTTGCATCTATTATGCCTTTATATCAATTCGTGAGCTAGTTATAAAATCGTTGTTATAATTATTTTGATAAACATTTGTTGGTTTTTGCTCTTTATTTTCACTCTCTTCTTTCATGTCAAGAAGTTTTACATTCATAGGAATAATATTTGCTTCATTTAGAGCCAATTTTAATTTTTGCAAATTATCTCTTAGTGTAACTTTAAAATGCTCTCTTTGCGCATAAATAGTCATATCAAGCTTATTTTCATCATACATTGAAAGCATTAAATCAATTTTTCCAAAATCTTTTAGAGTAAGTTTAATTTGACAAAAAAACTTATCTTCCTCTTTCTCTTTAATCTCAACTGTACCATCTTCTAACATCTCCCAAAAAAATGGAATATATACAAAATTAGAGTTTGAAACAAGTGAAGTTAGTTGTTGCATATCAATTTGAGTTAAAAGATTGTTTATCGTTTTTAAGCTATCTTGAGACTTTATATCTGTTTTTTGTGCAACTTCATCTTGCATTTTAAGAAGAATTGATTTGAAATCATTATCAAGCTTTTGATTATCTTTTGGATTGTCTAATTGATTATTTGTATATTCTTGAATAATATTTTCTACTTTTTTTATCAAAGAGTTTATCTGATTTTGTATCTCTATATTTTTTGGATTAATAGCTTGTAAACTCTCTTTTAATGCAGTTAAAAGTGGATTTAAATTTGTAGCAAAATTATTTGAAAAATTTGAGATATTACTGTTTTGTACACTATTTAAAATAGCTTCACTTTTTGAAAATAGGTCTGGTAGTGAAATTAATTTATCAATCAAAGTTAAAATATTTTTATTTTGTATTATATTTTGATTTTGTGTTAAATCTTGTTTTATTTGAGTTAAAAGCTCTTTTACTTGATTATTGATTAATGATTTAATATTATTATTGGCACTATTTATATTTTCATCTTCAGAAGTTTGTGTTTGCGTTAATGTTTTTTGAACTAAATTTTCAGTTTTTGATTCTATCATTGACCCATTTTGTATGAAATTTTTTAATTCATTTGCAAGATTATTTAAAGTTTGTGTTTGATTAGAATTTAAAGAGCTACTTAGATTTTGTAAGGAACTTACTAATGTTTTAAGATTATTTACTAACTCACTACCTTTTAAAGAGCCATCTTTTGGTATATTTTTTAAAATGTTATCAATTATTTGACTGCTATTTTTTGCCTCAGGCGTATCTATAGTTTTTAAAAGATTTGAGATATTTTGCAAAAGATTTTCTAGTTTTGCATTTGGATTTGAAGATAACTTATTTTCTAGGAAAATACCACTATTTTTTATCTGTTCTTTTAAATTATCAGCAGTTACATCTTTTATATTTTTTAAAAAATTTTCTAAAAGTGGTTTAAATTTTTGTAAAGATTCATCATCTTTAATACTTTCTAATAAAGATGATAAATTTGAAGATAGATTTCCTAAATCTTTAAAAGCAGTTGAGTTTTTTAAGATATTTTCCAAAGAGCTATTTGATTTTGTTCCATCTTTAATTGAGTTTAAAACCTCTTTTAAAATAGAACTAGCAGCTGTATTTGTAGAGCTTGAAGAGTTTGAACTATCTTGTTTTAAAAGATTATTTAGAGTTTTATTATCTGCCTCTTTTAAAGCATCATTTAAAACTCTATTATTGTTTGCTAAGAGTATATTTAGTGCTGATCCATTTGAAATTAACATTTTAGACCATAATATTATATGTTTTTTTAGAGTAGATTTTATCTACTCCATAAAAGAGATATTTTTAAAAAACTCTCTATATTTTGTATCACCTTCATCTCTAGCTTTCATAGCAGCTCTTGGGTGTTCATTTAATTGACCTGTTATCATATAAGGAATACTATATCCCCAGTCAAGTTTTTTCTCTAAATCAACAATATAATTTTCTATAAACTCTAAAACAGGCATCTGTTTATATTTTGGATTTTTTAAGAACCCTAAAAGAAGCTCTAGTGGACAATTTCCAGCTCCCCTTCCAAGTCCTGAAACTGTAACATCAAGGAAACTTGCCCCATAAATCATAGCTTCTAAAGTGTTTGCATATGCAAGTTGAAGATTATTGTGTGCATGAATTCCAACTTTTTTACCTGATTTTTGAGCAAAACTTAGATATTTTTCTGTTAATTTTCGTATTTGTTCAGGATAAAATGATCCAAAACTATCAGCAATATAAATTACATCAACATTTGTTTTAGAAAGTTGCTCTAAAACTTCATCTAGCTCATCATCAAATGATTTTGAAATAGCCATAATATTTACAGTTGTTTCATAACCTTTTGCATGTGCATCTTCTATTAGTTCAATTGCTGCTGGGATTTGGTGAATATATGTTGCGATTCTAATCATATCAACAACACTTTGATCTTTTGGTCTAAGCTCCTCTTTTAAACTTCTTCCAATATCACTCATAACAGCTATTTTTAGATCTGTTTTGTTTTCTCCAACAATTCTTCTTATATCTTCTTCTTTGCAGAAATTCCAAGGTCCATACTCATCTTCACTCATCAAAGTTGGAGATACATTTTTTCCTATTTCCATATAATCAACACCACTAGCAACACACATTTCATAGTGAGCTTTTACAAACTCATCACTAAAATAGAAGTTGTTTACAAGTCCACCATCTCTAATAGTACAATCAAAAACTTTTAAATCTTCTCTAACTGAAAGTATAGTTCCTTTTTTCTCTAGCATTAGTTCTTTTCCTTAATTTTTTTATTATTAAATATTAGCCAAATGTAACAAAAATTTTTATTAATACTATTTTATTTTTAAAACTTCCTCTATATTCTGGTATTTAAAGCTTTTATACTCAATAGATTTTTGTTTTATTGCATTTATTGCCATTTTATCTGCTAGTTCATTTCCTTCAACTCCACTATGACCTTTTACATACTCTAAGTTTATTTTTGATTTTAACTTTTCAAAAAGCTCATGAGATTTTATTATCAAAGGAAGATTTTTTATCTCTCCACCTTTTTTACTCCAACCATTTTTTTTCCATGAATATGCCCATGTTGATATACAATCTATTGCATATTTTGAGTCTGTAAAAATAGATATAGTACTATTAATTTTTGACTCATCCGCTATTTGTAAAGCTTTGTATAAAGCATTTAATTCAGCAATATTGTTTGTTCCACTCTCAATAAAATCACCATATAATAAAACTGGATTTTTGTCATCAAAATAAATGGCTATTCCACTTCCAGCATTTCCAGGATTTCCGCTACAAGCTCCATCACAATATATTTTTAAAATATTATTTGATGTTGAGATATTGTTATCTTCATTTTTATATACATTTGCTTTTATATTGTTGTGCTCTAATACTAAATGGTAGTTTGAAATTATTTGCTCTTGAGATTTTAAATCATCAATGCCTCTTAGAAGCATTAGTAAATTTGAGTCATTTTTTGAGATCTCTTTTCCTAAAGCTTCATTGTCATAATTTTTCTCAGAGCTAAAATCTATATTTAATATATCAAGCTGTTTTTTGTTTAAAGTACCATTATAATAAATCTTACTTAAAAATTTTTTGTCTATTTTCATATTACTTTTACTTATAATTAATTTTTTTTCAATTGAAGATTGTACAAAAATAGGGCTTTATTGTTGTTGTAAATTAACCAAAAATAGCCAAATTTATGGTAGAGTTACACAAAAAATTAGGATTTATGAATGATTTCAAAACTATCTATAAAACAAAAGCTAATTGCAATTATGCTTATTCCATTGGTTATTGTAATTTTGCTAGCAGCAAAATTAGCTTATGACTCATACAGAAGCTTGGAAAACCTTAAATCATTAGATAAAGTTGTTATTTTATCTACAAAAATTGGTGCACTGGTTCATGAAACTCAAAAAGAGAGAGGTATGACAGCTGGATTTATTGGAAGTAAAGGTGTTAAGTTTAAAGATGATTTACCAAAACAAAGAGAAGAGGTAAATAAACAAATAACTTTTTTAAATGAATTTTTATCAGATTTTGATAAATCAAAATATAGTGATGATTTTGTAAAAAATCTAAATAGTGGTTTAGAAAAGTTAAAAGATTTACAAGGTGTAAGAAATAGTGTAAATAGTTTGAATATTGCAGCACCTATTGCAATAGCTTATTATACAGATACAAATACTCTTTTACTTAACACTTTAGGAACTATTGTAAAATTTTCAAATAGTCCAAATGTTACAAAAGAGTTAGGAAGTTATATGAACTTTTTACTTGCAAAAGAGCGAACTGGAATAGAAAGAGCAGTTGGTACAAATACTTTTGCACAAAATAAGTTTACAGAAGGATTAAAAGCTAGATTTTATACTCTTATAGCTGAACAAACTGCATATTTGGATATTTTTTCAAAAATTGCTTCAAAAGATATAGTTGATTTTTACTTAAAAACAGTTGTTGGAAAAGATATAGAAGAGGTTGAAAAGATGCGAAAAATAGCACTTTTTAGTAATATCGAAGAGAATTTTGGAGTAGATCCAAATTACTGGTTTGAAACAATTACAAACAAGATAAATCTTTTGAAGCAAGTTGAAGATCATATTTCTATTCATCTTTTAAATGAGATTAACCTAGAAAAAGACGAAGCAACTTTTCATCTAATACTTTTTTCACTATTAAGTATATTTGGTATTGGTATTACTATGATTTTGGCAAGAACAATTGCATTTACAATTTTAATAGATGTTGCTAGTGTAAGAGCTGGAATTGAAGAGTTTTTTGCTTTTATTAATTTTGAAAAAGATGATATTAAATTAATTGGTGTTGATTCAACAGATGAGTTAGGAATGATGTCTAAAATTATAAATAAAAATATTGCAAATACTAAAGCAAATATTCAAAGAGATAGAGAATTAATAGCAGATACAATAAGAGTTGCAAATAGTATTAATAAAGGGCATTTAGACCAAAAAATAATGGTTAATTCAAATAATCCTGCATTAAATGAGCTTAAAGACATTATAAATGAGATGTTAAATACTCTAAATAGTAATATTTCAAATATTTTAACTGTTTTAACTTCTTACTCAAAGCTAGATTTCAGACCAAGATTAAAAGATAATGACCTTGAGGGAATTATTCAAGAGTTGGAAAAAGATATAAATATTTTAAGAGATGTTATTACACAAACTCTACTTGATAACAAAAAAGTTGGGTTTACTTTAAAAGAAAATGCAAATATCTTAAGTTTTAATATGCAAAGTATATCAACAGCTGCAAATTCACAAGCTGCATCTTTAGAAGAGACAGCTGCATCTTTAGAAGAGATAACATCAAATATCACAAATAATACACAAACAACTACAAAAATGGCAAGTTATGGTGAAAAAGTAAAAGAGTCAATAAAAATTGGACAAGATTTAGCAAATAAAACTGTTAGTTCTATGGAAGATATAAATAAACAAGCATTAGCTATAAATGAGGCTATTGGTGTAATTGATCAAATAGCATTCCAAACAAATATTCTAAGTCTAAATGCTGCTGTTGAAGCTGCAACTGCGGGAGAAGCTGGTAAAGGTTTTGCAGTTGTTGCTGGAGAAGTAAGAAATCTTGCAAGTAGAAGTGCTGAAGCTGCAAATGAGATAAAAAGAATAGTACAGTTAGCAACAAGCAAAACAAAAGAGGGTAGTGAAATTGCAAATAGTATGATAGAGGGTTATACATCTT
>OCVT010000695.1_pt1 | contig 13907 bp, 7 predicted proteins | sample 1539111 | NCBI WGS metagenome assembly OCVT01 (sample SAMEA3991482, study PRJEB22521) | metagenome | biome: anthropogenic terrestrial biome; feature: sewage plant; material: raw primary sludge | place: Sweden | collected 2012-09-26 | reverse complement strand
GTTTTGACAACTGGTTACTTCCCTAAGACTGTTTATATTAGGATTGTCAAGACACTCCGGTATTACTCGAGCCCGTAATAAAACAAAAACAATAAATCTTGTTCCTCGTGGCCCAATGGTCACGGCGTCTGGCTACGAACCAGAAGATTCCAGGTTCAAGTCCTGGCGGGGAAGATTTTTTTGCTCCGACAATTATGTCGCTACCCTTCAGTTTTGTTGAAAATGATGCTTTTATCGTTAACTTTACTTATCTTTATTGTTTGCAAGATTACTATTAATATTAAAGAGGGTCTAGCAAGGATACTGCGATTGTTTCTAAATATTTCAACTTTCTACGTTATTCATCTTTAGGAAGCTAAAAAGCATTCAAAAGATTACTATGAAGTTAATCTTTAAACATAGTTTGATGAGCGTCTATGCAAATAGAATAACTTCAAAAAATTTTCTATTCCATTTTTGGAAAGCCCCAAAAAGCTATATTCTATAATTTCTGAATCTTATTGTGCTTGTGGAGGTCACCCCAGTTTTCTATAAATTATTATTCAGCTATTATCCCAATACGACTAAAGGTATTGAGATTCACGGATATTTTTTCCCCTGCAACTTTCACAACTGGAGGGCTCTGTTTCTTGATTTTCTTTTTGTCATATAAACATATCTTAGCGCGATTGCTAACAAATAGTATAGATATCATAATTTTTCCTCATCCTGCACACAATTACCTATAGCAGCGTCATTCGCACCGCCCTCCTCATTGGATTTTTTAACTGTATTTCTCGTTTTAGATGAGTCTTCAACATTTCTATCGTTTTCATAAATATCAGTTTTACTGTCGGAATTTTTATTGCTCTCAGGACCACCTTCAATATCTTTATCTGCAACGGTTTCGTCCTCATTAAAATTTTCTGCATTACCCTCAAAATTCTGTTCATTTTCTTTATCATGATCAGTGTTAATGTTCGTAACGTCTGTAAAACCATTGCTAAAATCTTGACTGTCTTCCTTATCGCCATTTTCATCGCCCTCACCGTCATCGCCATTTTCATCGCCCTCACCGTCATCGTCATCGTCATCGTCCTCACTATCATCGTCATCACCACCATCATCATCATCATCCTCAGAGTCCTCATCAGTATCATCATCTTCATTGTCCTCACTATTTCCCACCTCTTCACTTTGTTGATCTGTCTCCGCATCAGGTTTATAATGTAAACCCAAGCCCATCATAGCTTTCTGTATCGCGTTCGATGTTTTACTTCTGTTTTTGAGATCTTCTGTGGATTCAGTAACATCTTCATTAGCAGTATTCTTTGGTTTATTGAAATATTCCTTCCATGAATTCCATAAGTTGGCTGCTGGCTTGTCTGTATTCTTTCCAGGATTTACAGAAATTTGGGAAACAGACTTTTTTGACTCGATGCTTTCCTGGTCTTTGATATCCTCCTCGCTTTGATGACCATTTTTATTGCTTGAAGAGTTGCTAGAGCTTCTTTTTAAATTATGAAATGTGGCCAAAAATCGTTGCTGTAATAGAGACAGAGTGTCGGCACCGTTATATATATGCTTCGGAGGAAACAAGTCGAACAATCTATCATCTGTTCTTGAGTTGAATATCAGAAAATTTTGAGTCTCTTTCCAACTCTGAACCCAATTCAAATTGAATAAACGAACGGGATTGGAATTTAGCATATCCTCAGGTATAGTCTTCAAAGCTTGATCATTCTCTTTATGCAGGTCCAAATAATCACTTAATTTAACACTGGAAAGTAACCCCGTTAAATAGTCCTCGAATTGCCACCTAATGAAATCCTCACTGCCTTCAAATTGAGAGTTTTTTGGAGTTTCATCATCATTTTCGTTCCATGTGTCTGATACAATTCCAGATATAGATTCAATCCATTTTTTATCATGACTTGACAATTGGAGGACGGGGTTCAAAGTCTTGTCCAGAATATCTACAGTGGAATTGTCTGTATTGACAAATATGTGGCACAGTTCCTCCTTTTGTTCAGCAAGCAATGTGTTGGAACTTCCAATCATAAAAAACAAAGTACGTTCTGACCGTATGTCATTCATTTGCTGCAGTGGAGTATAGGGTGAAAATAGTCCACCTTTTTCGAAAATCGGTAATGGAAAACCTAAGAATCTCAACACTGATTCTCGATTGCTTGATTTAAACGAGTCCACAACATTTAATTTCGAAATATCCTGAAACAACTGAGGACTGCCAGAATCCTGCAAATTTGACATCAAGTCCGGAATTAAGCTGATCAGACCGAACTGTAAATTACACAAAGCTTCCACGTCGTTGCCGTAAACTATAATTTTTTTTTCAAGCATAATTGCTTTCAATAAGACTAAAGCGTTTCTCTTAAAATCATGTAGTATCTTTCTCAGACATAACCCAATATAAAGACGATTTTCGGCATTTCTGACCAATGATGCAGGCGTGTAAATCGACTTCAGGTTTTCGTATAAAGACTGGATTATCTTCCTGTCCCCAAAATCATGCTGCAAGAAAAAAGCATTAGTCACAATACTAAGTTTGTCCTTGATTTGACCGAAGATTGGTTGCCTTGAGATGACTACAATTGCCTTCTGTACAGTAGATCGTGTTACATCCTTATCTTTAGTGACCAATTCATCACTCTTTATCTGTCTCGAGCAAGATATGGCAAACAAAGTCGTGTTGTCATTGATGCTATCATCACTCAGATCAGTTGCCCCGTTGGGAGGGCTCCTTTGTCTTCTTTCATCATATAGTAATGTGAAATAAGTAAATGTTTCTTCAAACGAGTGAGAACCATCAGGAAGGGCCTGGAAGGGTAAATTTGGCCATAGTTCTGCACTTTGGGTGCCCTCAGGTAAGCCATACCAGTATTCTATTTCAGGGCCTCTTTTGTGATGAAAGTCCACAAGGCAGATACCGAAGATGACTGCTTCCTCGTGTTCATCCATTATTTTGACAACAAGGTTGCAGCGAGGCAGAATGTATATGTTAGTTTGATATGGTCTTCCTGCTTGGATTCCTTTAAGGCTTCAAAATTTTCTTGAAAAGGAAACTTCGTGAATGAGCTGTAAGGATGCTTGATCGGGCCGTACATTCTTATGCAAGATCCATTATTGACTGCTCTCTGTTGGGTTAGCTTCCATATCTTCCGTTACCCGTTCGTATAATCATTACCCGACGGACAAGCATCATTTCAGCGGCTATTTTTGCTAGGCAAACCTCCTAAGCAATGATACTTCTCAAACGTTCAATGGAAGTAATAGAAGTTCAACTTACCCCATTAATAATCCACACATTAGAAGGTTGGGACAATAAAAATAAAAAGCATTAATTAGTGTAAACTTTGCTCCCAAATGCAAGTCTAAGGTAAGTTCTTTGGTTCATGGAGTTTTTGCAGTGTAATCTCACGTGCACTAGACTGAGTAAAGCGAACCTGAGTTCAAGAAATAATGATTCACCTATGACATATAGTCCAACTATACAAGCAATGAACCCTTACGGATTGAAGTCATTCAATGTTCAATGTTTGTTGTAATAAGAAATATTACTAGAAAAAGATTTTTTCTTTCGGCGGCGTTTTCCCGCTTTTCTTAAACAATCTGCAGTTTTAACATCGAATTCACGAATATTTGTTCGCTAAAGAAATAACACAGAAGATGAAATGAAGAACATACATTGAGGGCGACGAATATATATGACTTATAAATACAATTGCTGTGATGATGGATCAGGAACCACCGTTGGTTCAGTGGTACGATTTGATAACGTCACCTTGTTAATCGATCCCGGTTGGAATCCATCTAAAGTATCGTATGAGCAATGCATCAAGTACTGGGAAAAAGTGATACCGGAAATTGATGTAATAATACTATCACAACCAACAATTGAATGTTTAGGTGCTCATTCCCTTCTGTACTATAATTTTACCTCGCATTTCATATCCAGAATTCAAGTTTACGCAACTCTTCCTGTTATCAACTTAGGGAGAGTTTCCACCATAGATTCATATGCATCTGCAGGTGTTATAGGTCCATATGACACAAATAAACTCGATCTTGAAGATATTGAGATATCTTTTGATCATATTGTACCTTTGAAGTACTCGCAATTGGTAGATCTACGATCAAGATACGATGGATTGACTTTACTGGCGTACAATGCTGGTGTGTGTCCAGGTGGTTCTATTTGGTGCATTAGCACATACTCAGAGAAATTGGTTTATGCAAAGCGATGGAACCACACTAGAGATAACATACTAAATGCTGCTTCTATATTGGACGCCACTGGTAAGCCCTTATCAACTTTGATGAGGCCCTCTGCAATAATTACTACTTTGGACAGGTTTGGCTCCTCTCAACCGTTTAAAAAACGTTCAAAAATCTTTAAAGATACATTAAAGAAAGGTTTGAGTTCGGATGGGTCCGTTATAATACCGGTAGATATGAGTGGCAAATTTCTGGACCTGTTCACACAAGTTCATGAGTTATTATTTGAAAGCACAAAGATCAATGCGCACACACAAGTACCTGTACTTATTCTGTCTTACGCGAGAGGAAGAACTCTAACATATGCCAAATCAATGCTCGAGTGGCTGTCCCCTTCACTACTTAAGACATGGGAAAACAGAAATAATACTTCTCCATTTGAAATTGGATCACGGATCAAAATCATCGCACCAAACGAATTGAGTAAATATCCTGGTTCAAAGATTTGCTTCGTATCTGAGGTAGGAGCTTTGATTAATGAAGTGATAATTAAAGTTGGTAATTCTGAGAAGACAACCTTGATTTTGACCAAGCCGAGCTTTGAATGTGCGTCGTCTTTAGACAAGATACTAGAAATTGTTGAACAAGGTGAAAGAAATTGGAAAACATTTCCTGAAGATGGTAAATCATTCCTCTGCGATAATTACATTTCAATAGACACCATAAAAGAAGAACCCTTGAGTAAAGAGGAAACAGAGGCGTTTAAAGTACAGCTTAAAGAAAAGAAAAGGGACAGAAATAAGAAAATTCTACTGGTGAAAAGAGAGTCTAAGAAACTGGCTAACGGCAACGCAATCATAGATGATACCAACGGAGAGAGGGCAATGAGAAATCAAGACATTTTAGTGGAAAACGTCAATGGAGTACCACCGATTGATCATATTATGGGGGGTGACGAAGATGATGATGAAGAGGAAGAAAACGACAATTTGTTGAATTTACTCAAGGATAACTCTGAGAAATCAGCAGCGAAAAAAAATACGGAAGTTCCTGTAGACATTATAATTCAACCAAGTGCCGCTTCAAAACATAAAATGTTCCCATTTAACCCCGCTAAAATCAAGAAAGATGATTATGGTACTGTTGTAGATTTTACGATGTTTTTACCTGATGATTCTGACAATGTTAATCAAAATAGCAGGAAAAGACCTCTCAAAGACGGTGCTAAAACCACGAGCCCTGTAAACGAAGAAGATAACAAAAATGAAGAAGATGGTTATAATATGAGTGATCCAATTAGCAAAAGGAGCAAACACCGTGCTTCTCGTTACTCGGGATTTTCTGGAACCGGAGAAGCAGAAAATTTTGATAACCTTGACTATTTAAAGATGGACAAAACGCTCTCCAAAAGAACAATCTCAACTGTAAATGTCCAATTGAAATGCTCCGTAGTAATCCTAAATTTACAGAGTTTAGTTGATCAAAGGTCTGCATCTATTATATGGCCATCGCTAAAATCTAGAAAAATAGTTCTTTCCGCCCCCAAACAGATTCAAAATGAAGAAATTACGGCAAAACTTATCAAGAAAAATATTGAAGTGGTCAACATGCCATTAAATAAGATAGTGGAATTCAGTACAACAATAAAGACCCTGGATATCTCCATTGACTCCAACCTCGATAACCTTTTGAAATGGCAACGTATCAGTGATAGTTATACAGTTGCCACTGTCGTTGGCAGGCTGGTTAAGGAGAGCCTACCGCAAGTGAACAATCATCAAAAAACAGCGTCAAGGAGTAAACTAGTCTTGAAACCATTACACGGTTCATCTAGGAGCCATAAAACAGGTGCGTTGTCAATCGGTGACGTTAGGTTAGCACAATTAAAGAAACTTCTCACAGAGAAAAACTACATTGCAGAATTTAAAGGGGAAGGTACACTTGTCATAAATGAAAAAGTAGCAGTCCGCAAAATCAATGATGCAGAAACTATTATCGATGGTACGCCTTCCGAACTTTTTGATACTGTCAAAAAATTGGTTACGGATATGTTAGCAAAAATCTAGCCTTCTTGTATACAGCACAAATAAAAGGTTCAATTTACGTTCGTGGACTGCCCACAAACAGTATGTGACATAAATTGCTGTGTATCTCGCACCGCTATTATCTGTATATAACATTCTAACTCACTTTTAACGATATTAGCATTATTGATTTCTTTCTTTTTCTGCTGAATTTCACCAAGCGGAAATTTTCAAAGCAGAATTTTTTCCCTAATTTGCTACAAGTGCTATTCTATCCCACAATAAAAGGAAATTGTTGATGAGTTTTAGAAGGATTAACTCTAGATACTTTGAAAATAGAAAAGGAAGCAGTATGGAAGAAAAAAAAGCAAAGGTTCCTCCAAACGTCAACCTTTCGTTATGGAGAAAGAACACGGTAGAAAGCGATGTCCATCGATTCAATTCTCTTCCATCAAAAATTAGTGGGGCCCTAACTAGGGAACAAATATACTCCTATCAAGTCATGTTTAGGATTCAAGAAATTACCATCAAACTGCGTACGAACGATTTTGTGCCCCTCTCCAGGAAAAATAGGTCACCTTCTCCGCCACCAGTTTATGATGCCCAAGGTAAAAGAACGAATACCCGTGAGCACAGGTATAGAAAGAAACTAGAGGATGAACGTATTAAACTTGTTGAGATAGCCCTAAAGACCATCCCTTACTTCGTTCCTCCGGATGATTACAAGAGACCCACCAAATTTCAGGACAAGTATTATATCCCGGTGGATCAGTATCCTGATGTCAATTTTGTTGGTTTATTATTAGGTCCTCGTGGACGTACGTTAAGAAAGCTGCAAGAAGATTCCAATTGTAAGATTGCAATTAGAGGAAGAGGTTCAGTCAAAGAAGGTAAGAATGCAAGTGACTTACCTCCAGGCGCCATGAACTTTGAGGACCCCTTGCACTGTTTAATTATCGCAGACTCGGAAGACAAGATCCAAAAAGGTATAAAAGTTTGTCAAAACATTGTTATCAAAGCGGTGACATCTCCGGAAGGCCAGAATGACTTGAAACGAGGACAACTGAGAGAATTGGCGGAACTTAATGGTACTTTAAGAGAAGATAACAGGCCCTGTCCAATCTGTGGTTTAAAAGATCATAAAAGGTACGATTGTCCAAACAGAAAAATCCCAAATATACAGGGCATTGTTTGCAAAATATGTGGACAAACTGGACATTTCAGTAGAGACTGTAACTCATCGTCTCAAAGAATGAGCCGTTTTGACAGAAACGCCACGGTAAATAATTCTGCGCCAATGCAGAGCAATGACGTACACTATAATAGCAATACTCATCCAATTCAAGCACCAAAAAGATCTCGTTATGACAATAATTCGGCGGAACCTTCTTTAAAATTTCCGGCTTCTTCACGTTATGCACCATCACCTTCACCTCCTGCGTCACATATTTCGAGGCAAGCTCAAAACGTGACGCCTACACCCCCTCCCGGCCTAACATCAAGTAGCTTTAGTTCCGGAGTTCCAGGAATCGCCCCTCCCCCATTACAAAGCCCTCCAGAGTCGGAACAACCGAAATTTTCGCTACCTCCACCTCCCGGTATGACTACGGTACAATCCTCAATTGCACCTCCTCCTGGCCTAAGCGGTCCTCCAGGGTTTTCTAATAACATGGGCAATGACATTAACAAACCTACACCTCCGGGACTGCAAGGGCCTCCCGGATTATAATACACTCCCATTATACAATATCTGCATTTTTTTTATTTGTGTTGAAGGTATGTAGTCTCTATTTTGCATAGTTCCTTTTTTTGTTGATTTTTTGCCTTCCTGGTTATTATTAACTTTTGATATTTAATTTACTTACTAGCTTATTCTACTACTGTTTAGTTTCTACGGCCTGAACTACAATGACAAAAATATTATTTCACGATACCCTTACCTTTATTCAAAGTGCCTGTTCCTGTTTCCATTTTTTGGCTAGTTCCAAGAACTTTGATGGTTTTGGCTTGTCATCATCGATATCATCAGGAAAAACGTAATCCACGAATTCTTCTTCCACACCGTCCTGTAACCTCACTTTTTTGATTACTTTAGGGAATCTTTTCTTGACGGTTTCTTGATCGAGTTCAGTACCGTAAGTTTCTTCATAGTCTTTTAGCGCTTCCATAATAGACAGTCTCCCTTGTTTATCATCCTTCTCCTTGAAAAAAACTATCGCCTCTTCAAAAACTTTTCTTGCCTCCAATTTATTTTCATCAGTAATTTCAAACTCTATGTCTTCATCCACATTTTCGCTTTGCAGTTTTGCTAAATCTAATAGTTGTTGCTCCGTCGGGGTTGAAGTTTGATACATGGCGAATTCGATCCAGCTTTGGGGGGAATATTGGTTGAGCTCCAAATATCTTCTATAAAGCTTCCTTGCCTTTTCAAATTCTTGTGATTCTGTCTCAAATGTTATGTATTTTTGAAGTAATACAATTTTAGCCTCCTTTGTTAAGAAATCAGAATTTTCATCTAGTGCAATTGTATATATACCTCTTACTCTATCCCAATCTCCTAAATTTTCTTCTAGTTCTCCATATTGTGACCAAATTTGTAGATCAGAGGGCTGGAATTCAATAAATTTCTCATATATTTTTCTCACACGATCAAATTCCTTCAACTTCACTTCCAACTCGATATATCCTTTGAAAGTTTTAGCCTTGGGACATAAACCGATTGCTTTACCCAAAATTTTTCTCGCCTTCGGTACATCATCATGTCGTATCAAAAATTTAGCATACATTAGCCATATTTTGGAAAAAGTGAAATGTTTATGAGGGATTATGTCGTCAATTAACCTCTGAAAAAGTTCTTCTTCTAAAAGCGAATTTTCCAATTCTAACTCAACATAGCATATATACCTCATCCACAGATAAATATACCTTTTCCACTGAACATTTTTTGATAGTTCTTTTGGTCGGCTGTCCACAATAGCTTTCTCGAAAGTTTGCATTATTTGTTTGGGGAAACTTTCTGAAATGAGATCCAAGTACAGCCACCAGGTGTCATAATCATAGGCATTATTACTCAATATTGTTTCATAGTCCATTTTCCTTTTATAGCTAATAGTTTCTTCTATTGAGTTTATGTCACCAAACTGCTTTTCAAAATCCAACAGTCCTGCCTTAAGCAATTGATTGGAGGGCCATTTTTCTATAGCAATTTGATAAAGAGCACTAGATCTTTCGTATTCTTGCTGCGCAGCTTCCCAATGAGCGAATGAATTTACTAATTTTGCAACCTCCATATCAGACCAAATCTGTAAATTTTGGAGGTTAGCCACTGTGTCTATCGCTAAAGAATACACACTTCTCGTAAATTCAGTATTACCATGTCTATTTTCAAACCTCACCCACTTTAGCCACGTCTGCATTTGCGGGTGAGCCATGACGTATTTTGAGTAAATCTCTCTTACACCGTTCCAGTTTTTCTGTCTTATTTCAAAATCCACGAAAGAATTCCATGCATTAACCCCTGGCTCCAAGGAGCACCATTTGGTGTACAGTGATCGTACAATTTCAACGTTGTTTAACGACTCTTCGACAATGAGATACTTGTACCATAACTTGTCTACTCTGGGCAACGTACTAATAGCTCTGTTCATAAGATTCCTAGCATGGTTAATACATTTGACTTTCAGCTCAGCATCAATGTATCGTATCCAAAGGGGGATGAATGAACTATCTACTAATAATGCTCTTTCAAAGATAGATCTGGCGCGCCTCATGTCGTGTTGTTCGATTTCGAATTGCGCATAACGAATCCATTGTCCCATATCCAGTCGGTTTCTCTTCAAATAACCCTCATATTCTGTTCTCTTCCTTCGTTGATACTCTCGAAGTTCCTCCAAGTCTAATATATCAATATTAGTCGATCCTCTTGCTTTTTGCCCCTTCTTGTACACATCCCGCAGAATCTGCTCCGCAGAAACATGCGTATCAACGGCTGTTGGCTCTAAAGTGTCCATGCTGGCAATAGTAGAGTACTTTTAGCTCAAGTTTGTCTATCTATTATGAACTTGCATAATCAATGAGTCTCATCACCCCAACTATTTGGCACCAAGGTTTTTAATTTTCTATCGCGTCTTACGGATGTATATAAATTATTTAACCAAGTATAATAGCGGTTAAATTGAACTCGCAATATTAGGAAAAGAGCTATGATGATAAGCTCTTCTTGATAAATGAAGCCAAGTCTTCTAATTCATCTGGAACTGTAGAATGGGCCATACCTTTGTATACTTTAAATTCATAATTTTGTATCTCACAGCTATCTTGATAGAACTGTTTTGCCTTTATACCTAGTCCAATAGGAACTACTGGATCCATGTCACCATGCCCATGAAAAATTGGTGTCTTTACATTAATGCCATTCTTATGTTGTTTCAGAATTCCTGGGATGGAACAAAATCCCGACAGAGCTACTATACCACCGATTTTCCATGGTAAAGTAACTGATGTTGCGAGAGCTAATGCGGCACCCTGAGAGAAACCTCCGATAATAATCTGCTCCGGTTTAATTCCTTTATCAATTTCTTGCTTAACCGTCTTTTCTATGGAATTCAAAGAATTCATAAAACCGTCACTGTCAACTTTGGAAAAACTAGGATCCCATTCCAAGATGTCAAACCAAGCAGGCATCAATGCACCGCCGTTTGCTGTCACATGAAGCTCTGGAGCATTAGGAAAAACAAAATTAGTATGCTGGAAAGCGGCAGGGTCTCTCTGTTGTAAATACTGAGCTAAAAATCCCCATCCCGAACCTGTATCACCTAATCCATGCAAGAATATGATAGTTTGGCGTGCTGGCTGAATTTTTGCTGCAACTCTAAGTCCATTCATATTCGATAGCGCTCAAATGGGCAAATATAGTGTATGTGTTCTTATTTTCGTTCTCTTTTGCTAACATTTTTATTTCATACAGAAGCCATTTTTCCCTAGAATAGGCGTTCTGAAAAGAAGGAAATATGAAAAGTAAAGGCTACAAAACTAAGGATAAAACAACGAAGGAAATAAGGGGCTGAATATAAGCAGATTGGATATTATCAGAGCAGAAATGGATGTGGTACCATCTCCGGGTTTACCAGAAAAAGTAAACGAAAAAAGCAAAAATATTCCCTTACCTGAAGGAATTAACCTTTTATCATCAAAGGAGATAATCGATCTAATTCAAACCCACAGACACCAATTAGAGTTATACGTCACAAAATTCAATCCCTTAACGGACTTTGCTGAAAAGATTCATGCATTCAGAGATCAATTTAAACAATTGGAAGAAAATTTTGAAGATTTACATGAGCAAAAAGATAAGGTCCAAGCCTTATTAGAAAACTGTAGGATTTTAGAATCCAAATATGTAGCTAGCTGGCAAGATTACCATTCCGAATTTTCAAAAAAATATGGTGACATAGCATTAAAAAAGAAATTAGAACAAAACACAAAGAAACTTGATGAGGAGAGTTCACAGCTAGAAACTACCACAAGGTCCATTGACTCAGCCGATGACCTGGATCAGTTCATCAAAAATTATCTGGACATACGAACACAATATCACTTGAGGAGAGAGAAACTGGCGACCTGGGATAAACAAGGTAATTTGAAATACTAGTTCAGCAGCTACCGCCATTATCAATATGTACGTATATAGACTATACTTTATAGATTATTCTAGGTGCCAAACGAATTATTAGAATATTAAAGCCTTTGATTATAGGCCATATCCCAGGTAAATAGTATACTAGGAATGAGAAAAAAAAATGTGAATAAATGGTAACCTATTCTTAGTGGGTAAGATAAACTATTGTGAAGTAAAAATGAAGACCGCCAACGTAACAATAAAAAATTAATAATAAAAAAAAAATTTGCCCAAGCGAGAGCAACGATTTCCGCCAGAAACTCCAACTGGCTTGGAGATGTGAATGTCTAAACTTTGTGCACCGGTTTTCAGATGAATGCAAAAAGAAGAGAAATTAATGTGAGGGGTAAAGATGGAACTATATGATCACCAACATTTCTTTTACTTGATGTAGAAGTGGCGGATGCAGTACTGGTCGTCAGGTTACCGCTAAAGGAAGCAGTTTGTGGGGAATTTACAGTAAATATGTTACCACCGGTAACAATAGATGCACTTGTGGACCAAGTGTTTGTATAGCCTGGTGCCTTTACGGCGCTTGGAACAGAGGATGTAATAATTTCGATATTTTCGCTTGTGGTATTATAGCGAGCTTGTGCCATGGATATTTCAAGATTCTCCAAATCATAAACCACGTACGCATTAGTCAAAAATGAATCACCCAAAATGGTACCTGTGTCATCACTCGTTGGGATAATACCTAAAAGACATGTAGTGCCAGTACTCAAGATAAAACTCGAAAGTGGTGCATTGATGTGAAAACCACCAAAATCGAACACTATTTCCATACTATCATCAGATGGACAGTCCAATACGTAATACCCTATCCTGGAAGAGTAATGCGCACCTAGTTCAGTAGCGATCATACTTACCACTGTTTGAGGTAAATAAGTCAAAGTAGTACCGGAATCCAACAAAGCAGGTATTTTAGTGGTAGTCAGGGTCTTGTTACTACTCCCAGAATCACTAATACCGATACCATTAATAGTGACATCAAATTGAATGGGAGAGCTAAATCCACTAGCACTCAGAGTGTTTACGATGGGGATTGTGTATAGGGTGCCGGTATATTTACTGTGGTCCACGGCTCCGAACAAAATGGTGCCATGCATAGCGTCCGAGTCGTTCAAATACAAAGAATATGTGTTGCTTTTGATAGCACCAGAATTTTTCAATACAATGGGGAAGTTGTCGTATTTATAAGCTTTTCCACTATAAGACGCAGTAGAGCCAGAATAAGTGACTTCTAATTCGGGCAAACCAATACCTAACACACCCATAGTAGAATTCGTTTCATTGGCAACGGCAAAAGACAACCCGGTAACGTTCAAGTCGCTTAAATCCAAAACATCCGTACCAAAAGTACCGGAGGCAAAAGTCCCATCACCGTAGCTAATACTGAAATAGGTGTTGTTTGATCTAAATGTAGAAGAGCCCGAAGTGGAAAATGTCCCGTATTGTTGACAGTCCATGGTGGCTTCCGAAGCAGGCACGGATTGAGTTGCCGTACCTGAACCGCCTCCTAAGCCCGTAGCAGTGGGGCCAATGGCACTGCCCGTTCCCGTCAACCAGCCAAATGGGTTTATATCATTAATCAAAGATCCGCTGCTTGACGAATCATCACGTTTGTCAATAACACGTCTCCGGCTACTACCCATACTGTTCGAAGAACAGTATGGATTATCCGAGCCCATAATCCATAGATCAGAGGAGCCCGTGTCCACCAGGACCGTTACGTTCTGTGGTGGCGTGCCCACTTCCAAGTCCACCGAATAGAAACTTTGCTGGTTGGTAATTATAATTTCTTCATAACCGTCAGCCCTCTTCAATAGGCGTACTTCCGGTTTTTTGTCGCTTCCCACATTTTCTAGCGAGTCCCCGTAAAGCTTATGAAAGGGCAACTTGACAAACTTGGAATTCGAGTCGTCGTCGCGCTTGTTTGCTGCTGGTATTATCTTACCGAGAACCTGCGATGCAAAGAGTGACGAAAGGAC
>OCVT010000688.1_pt1 | contig 13947 bp, 7 predicted proteins | sample 1539111 | NCBI WGS metagenome assembly OCVT01 (sample SAMEA3991482, study PRJEB22521) | metagenome | biome: anthropogenic terrestrial biome; feature: sewage plant; material: raw primary sludge | place: Sweden | collected 2012-09-26 | reverse complement strand
GAAAAAAAAAATCAAAAATGAAAATAAGGGCATAAAAATAGAAATTAAAAATATTCTTTCCTGTGTTTCAGATTTACATTCAGCACCAACATTTCGACTTGTAGTAAATCCTGCTAGAAGAATCATATTGGTAGACGGTTATAAACGTTTACCGATTTGCAAAGTTCTCGAGTATTTTTGGTGTAGGTCCCATTTTCTTCAAAGGTCCTGTTTAGACTATCCGCAGGAAAGAAATTAGAATGACCGGCTTGAATGGAGATGATCCTGATGACTACTATCTGAACCTTAATCAAGATGAAGAGTCTCTACTTAGGTCAAGACACAGTGTCGGCTCAGGAGCACCTCACAGACAAGGCTCTTTAGTGCGGCCCGAAAGAAGCCGACTGAACAATCCTGATAATCCACATTTTTATTATGCGCAGAAAACGCAGGAGCAGATGAATCACCTGGATGTTTTACCATCAAGTACCGGTGTAAACCCAAATGCAACTCGTCGGAGTGGCTCCCTGCGCTCCAAAGGCTCAGTGAGAAGCAAATTTAGTGGCCGCGAAACGGATAGCTATCTTTTACAAGATATGAATACTACTGACAAGAAGGCTTCCGTTAAAATAAGTGATGAAGGTGTTGCGGAAGACGAATTTGATAAAGATGGTGATGTGGACAATTTCGAAGAAAGCTCCATGCAGCCCATAAATAAGTCTATCAAACCATTAAGAAAGGAAACGAATGATACATTGTCATTTTGGCAGATGTACTGTTATTTCATTACGTTTTGGGCACCTGCTCCAATTCTTGCTTTCTGCGGGATGCCAAAGAAGGAAAGACAAATGGCGTGGAGAGAAAAGGTTGCTTTAATTTCTGTCATCTTGTACATTGGTGCGATTGTGGCTTTCCTGACTTTTGGTTTCACTAAAACCGTTTGTAGTAGTTCGAAACTACGTTTGAAAAACAACGAAGTATCAACAGAATTTGTCGTAGTTAACGGTAAGGCTTATGAATTGGATACTTCCTCGCGTTCCGGTATACAAGACGTTGAAGTAGATTCAGACACCCTTTATGGGCCCTGGTCAGATGCTGGTAAAGATGCTTCGTTCTTGTTTCAAAATGTGAATGGTAACTGTCATAACCTTATAACTCCAAAGAGTAATTCTTCCATTCCCCATGACGATGATAATAATTTAGCATGGTATTTTCCTTGTAAGTTAAAGAATCAAGATGGCTCTTCGAAGCCAAACTTCACAGTTGAAAATTACGCAGGATGGAACTGTCATACGTCTAAAGAAGATAGGGACGCATTTTACGGTTTAAAGTCGAAAGCTGATGTTTACTTCACTTGGGATGGTATAAAGAACTCTTCTAGAAACTTGATTGTTTATAATGGCGACGTTTTGGATTTAGATCTTCTTGATTGGTTGGAAAAGGATGAAGTTGACTATCCCGTTGTATTCGATGACTTGAAGACTTCAAATTTACAAGGTTATGATCTTTCGTTGGTTTTGTCAAATGGGCATGAAAGAAAAATTGCGAGATGTTTGAGCGAAATTATCAAAGTTGGTGAAGTAGACTCCAAAACCGTCGGTTGTATTGCCTCTGATGTCGTTTTGTATGTTTCTCTGGTATTTATTCTTTCAGTGGTGATAATTAAATTCATAATTGCCTGCTACTTCCGTTGGACTGTAGCTAGGAAACAAGGTGCATATATCGTGGACAATAAAACAATGGATAAACACACAAACGATATCGAGGATTGGTCTAATAATATTCAAACAAAAGCTCCTCTAAAGGAAGTAGATCCTCATTTGAGGCCAAAGAAATACTCAAAAAAGTCGTTGGGACATAAGCGTGCTTCAACCTTTGACTTGCTGAAAAAACACAGCTCCAAAATGTTTCAATTTAACGAATCTGTGATAGATCTAGACACCTCCATGAGCAGTTCACTACAATCTTCTGGTTCATACAGAGGAATGACAACAATGACCACTCAAAATGCTTGGAAACTCTCGAATGAAAACAAAGCTGTACATTCCCGTAATCCATCTACTTTGTTGCCTACATCCTCGATGTTTTGGAATAAAGCGACTTCCTCTCCTGTACCAGGATCATCGCTGATTCAGAGTCTTGATTCGACGATTATACATCCCGATATCGTTCAACAACCACCACTGGATTTTATGCCATACGGGTTCCCATTGATTCATACTATCTGTTTTGTTACTTGTTATTCTGAGGATGAAGAGGGTTTAAGAACCACTTTAGACTCTCTTTCTACCACAGATTATCCAAATTCCCATAAACTACTGATGGTTGTTTGTGATGGTTTAATTAAGGGCTCGGGCAACGATAAGACTACTCCAGAGATAGCGTTAGGAATGATGGACGACTTTGTCACCCCACCTGATGAAGTTAAACCTTACTCCTATGTGGCAGTGGCATCAGGCTCTAAAAGACACAATATGGCCAAGATATATGCGGGTTTTTACAAATATGACGATTCTACAATTCCACCAGAAAATCAACAACGTGTCCCAATCATTACAATTGTGAAGTGCGGTACTCCTGCAGAGCAGGGGGCCGCCAAACCCGGTAACAGAGGTAAGCGTGATTCTCAAATTATTCTGATGTCCTTTTTAGAAAAAATAACATTTGATGAAAGAATGACTCAATTGGAATTTCAGCTTTTAAAAAATATTTGGCAGATTACGGGGCTAATGGCAGACTTCTACGAAACGGTACTTATGGTTGATGCTGATACTAAAGTCTTTCCCGATGCTTTAACTCATATGGTCGCTGAAATGGTTAAAGATCCTTTGATTATGGGTCTTTGTGGTGAGACCAAGATCGCTAATAAGGCACAATCTTGGGTAACTGCAATTCAAGTGTTTGAGTACTATATTTCGCATCATCAGGCTAAAGCTTTTGAATCTGTCTTCGGTTCGGTAACTTGTTTGCCGGGATGTTTCTCAATGTATCGTATAAAATCTCCTAAAGGTTCAGATGGTTATTGGGTACCTGTATTGGCAAATCCAGATATTGTTGAAAGATATTCGGATAATGTCACAAACACTTTGCATAAGAAGAACTTATTATTACTTGGTGAAGATAGATTTTTATCTTCATTAATGTTAAAGACTTTCCCTAAGAGAAAGCAAGTATTTGTTCCAAAAGCTGCTTGTAAAACTATTGCCCCTGATAAATTCAAAGTCTTACTTTCCCAGCGTCGAAGATGGATTAATTCTACGGTACATAACCTTTTTGAATTAGTTCTAATCAGAGACTTATGTGGCACTTTCTGTTTTTCCATGCAATTTGTGATTGGTATTGAATTGATTGGTACTATGGTACTGCCGTTAGCCATTTGCTTTACTATTTATGTCATTATTTTTGCCATTGTATCAAAACCTACACCCGTAATCACTTTAGTTTTACTGGCAATTATTCTTGGTCTGCCCGGCTTAATTGTTGTTATAACTGCTACGAGATGGTCGTACCTATGGTGGATGTGCGTATATATTTGTGCTTTGCCTATTTGGAATTTCGTACTACCTTCATATGCGTACTGGAAATTTGATGACTTCTCATGGGGTGATACGAGAACTATTGCGGGAGGTAATAAAAAGGCACAAGACGAGAATGAAGGTGAATTTGATCACTCAAAGATTAAAATGAGGACATGGAGGGAATTTGAAAGGGAAGATATTCTCAATCGGAAGGAGGAAAGTGACTCCTTCGTTGCATAGACAGTATGAAAATATTTTTACTGTGATACTTACAAGTTGATATATGGTTGTGTGTAACTTATTTATTTGAGAGGTATTTTAACACACCTTAGAACTAAAACTTAATAAATAAATATTTCTCTATCTTTAAAGGCACATATTACGTGGCTAAGGCAATTACAGCTGATATACTGTAAAACTCATGTCGCCACTAAATTCTTCTAACACGCGTTCTGTCTCTTTCCAAGGGACTCCGAATATGCCACTATTTATCTGTGGCATTTCCAATTTATATTCCCCTATTGGGTATTTGATGTGGCCGTTTAAATAGTCACCGATTGAATCTTCACTTGTTCGAGTTTTGTCTTTTGCTTCTCTAAAGGTCTTCAATTTATCTAAAGCAAGTTTTGTATAATTCAAAATACTTTGCTTTTCTCCATGACTTGAACCTCCAAATGATGATGTAAACAAGCAACAAATCAGCAGATCTGAGTTTTCGTAACTGGGAAGTAATATGCATTTGCCTAGTAAATTAGAACCATACTTTTCGCATACTTCAACGTAATCTTTCTCTGCTTTTGGGTAGCGCAAAGCAAGTTGATAAGCGATCCCACCACCCCACGAGCCATTGCAGTTGCAAGAATGGATGAGGATCCTAGCATATGACTTTGGTTTTAAGATGTTACCTTTGACATAAGTGATGTTCGACATACCTGTAACTTGATGCTATATTTATCTTGGAGAAGATACTAATAAACTCAAACTTTTCGTGTAGAAATCTGGGCTTCAAGTTCGCATAGCATAACGAATCGTAAAGTTATGCATATGGCATAATACAACAATTATCCATTTTTTCTCGTGTGTAAAAAGAGAAAGGAGAGAGGAAAGAACGCTAAGCCATAAAGCAAACAAAAAATCGAATGAAAGTGAGTGAATATATTAAAACCAGTGAAATTAATGCTCATTGAAGGCCAAATGCACAAAGTAAATGCTAAAGAGAACGTAAATAGAAGTAAGTAGTATAGATAAGGATTAATATCATTACACATGAAAATTTGAAAAATATTTCAGATTAATGCAGAAAGTGATGTAGATATGGAGAGCTTAAATGAAAGTCTTTTCGTGTTCGTGTTCGTAGACACTAATATTGTCATCTACCAGGTCATCCCTCTCAATTGTGTCTTTCCACTCTTCTTCAAAATCATCGACATTGGCCCATCTTTGGAACCAGCCCTTGTCCTTTATAATGTTGTTAACAGGGCACCCAGGTACAGGGAAGAAGTAACACAGAGCAGTATAAGAAGAAAAACTCAAGCCATATCCTACCCAGTAACTTAGGTAATATAGTTTCATAGCTCCATCAGAAACCTTTATAGCGGGAGCGCCCACCTCCGCGATGAAACCGGGCAAGCAAGGAGCCACCCCACATAGATATGCAGCCAAAGCTCTCCAATTGATACCAAACCTGTTTCCGTACATATAAAAAGAGCCCTTTTGATGGGAATATATGTGTGTTAGCTTGATATATCCTCTTCTAACAACAAAGTAATCTGAGCAGACAACACCGGCAATACTGGACAAAAAGATAGCATATGCGGACAAAGCCATTGTAAATTTACTTGATGTTGCCATTAAATTCCATGGACAAATACACAGCGCCATGGCTGCACAAAATAATGAACCACGCTTGATATTGATAAACTTGGGGAAAATAGCGGACATATCAGTTCCACACGATAATGAGTTTGCAGAAATATTAGTACCTAACTGAGCTACGGCGAAAACAAAAGAGATTAAGAAAACACCAGCTCTTGTGCCCTTATTATAAGTAGTCTGTAAAAATTTTTCTAGCACATCGAGTGGCGACCAGTAATTAATACCGTATATTTCATAACCAGCTGCGGTGACTAGAATTCCAATTAAACAAGTGATGGAAAACAAAAATGGAATGCACACTAATTGGGACCATAAAGCGGAGTTAGGGTTTTTTGAAAATCTAGAGAAATCTGGAGCGTTGATTACCATTGTGGAGAAATTAGCCATACAACCCATTAGTGATCTTAGAAAAGCCCACGAAAAGGCAGAGCCATGAGGTTGTACATCGGTTAAAGATCCTAAGGCAATACGCCCGTGAGCTCTTCTGATAGCCCAAATTAAGAAACCAAAAGAAGCAAACGGAACCAAGACGGCTTTAACAGTAAACAGGTGTCTAATTTTGTGAGGTGGAACCAGTAAAAATGGAAGACTGGCAGCCCAAAAGATAAAAAAACACATGAACTCGTAAGTAGTAGCATTCGGTGATCCAAAGTGATCTGGGATTTTGTCTTGTAAATCTTTTCCAAAGATAGATTTCAGCATTAATGATACGGGAGTTGCCGCAATATAAGCTTGGACACTATACCAAACGATGGCCATGACGACTCTGTTAATAACGGGCCATAAAGAGAAGAAAATACCGAATGATGCTCTAGATGATATAGGGAATGACAAATGATAAGCAGATCCAACTCTAGAGGCCAAAACAACAAAAGCACCAACGAAACCGTACCCAATCCAAATTGTTATCCAACACTGCCACCAATTTAGACCCAGTTGTAGACCTGTAGCTGCAATTTGCCAAGTGTTGATATTGAAACATTCAGCAAGCCAGAAGTAACAATAATTGTACCAGGACCAAACCCGCCTTTCTTTTTCGACGGGCTTCAAGTCCTGGTTGTACATAAATGAGTCCAGAATAGAAACACCCAAGATTGATTTGTCAACGACCACATATTCATAATAGATTTTCTTCCAGAATGAGCTGTATTGAGGTTTTTCTGAGCTTACTTTTTCTTCAAAGCTCGATGCCTCATAAACTTCGGTAGTTATATTACTCTGAGATGACTTATACTCTTTTTCCAAATCCACATTATTTGGCGCAAAGGTCTCATTGGAAGATTCCATAAGTTGGCGAGAGTTCAATCTTTTTGAAGAGCCGCTTAAATGTAATGATAGATTGTCTGGCATTATTCCCTCCTATTCTTATTATGCGTAGGAATGTCTTCGAACCGAAAGATCTTCTCTATGGGGTATGCTTTAGAGTGAAATTAAGAAAGGGGTTTTATACAGATGATACCTAATCATCATATAAGTAAGAGAGAACAGAGATTTAATGGAAAATGGAAAAGGGCAAATTGGCGCTGAATCAAATAGTTTATTATATCTTTACAATTTGTCCTGATTTTGTCCTTGTCTAACTTGAAAATTTTTCATTCTGATGTCATACGACTTTTTTCCGGTCTAGGAAATCGGTGAAAGCTTTTTTTTTTTCCTATCTTCTTGTCCATCGGAATTTTTCTGTCATTTCTTTTCCTCCTCGCGCTTGTCTACTAAAATCTGAATTGTCCAAATTCAGTACAAAATTAATCAGTAGGACAAAGGGTTCTCGTAGAGTCCCCGGAAAAAAAAAGGACAAAAAGTTTCAAGACGGCAATCTCTTTTTACTGCATCTCGTCAGTTGGCAACTTGCCAAGAACTTCGCAAATGACTTTGACATATGATAAGACGTCAACTGCCCCACGTACAATAACAAAATGGTAGTCATATCATGTCAAGAATAGGTATCCAAAACGCAGCGGTTGAAAGCATATCAAGAATTTTGTCCCTGTGTTTTAAAGTTTGTGGATAATCGAAATCTCTTACATTGAAAACATTATCATACAATCATTTATTAAGTAGTTGAAGCATGTATGAACTATAAAAGTGTTACTACTCGTTATTATTGCGTATTTTGTGATGCTAAAGTTATGAGTAGAAAAAAATGAGAAGTTGTTCTGAACAAAGTAAAAAAAAGAAGTATACTTATAATTCATATAGACAGCTGCCCAATGCTGGTTTAGAGACGATGATAGCATTTTCTAGCTCAGCATCAGTGATCTTAGGGTACTTGACCTTGTAGAACTCATTGGCAAGAGCTTCTTTTACCTTTTCTATGTTGCCATTTGGGCCCCCTGGAACCAAGTGAACAGTACAACCACCCCAGCCAGCTCCGGTCAAACGGGAACCATATGATCCATTTGACAAAGCAATGGAACAAATTTTGTCAATCTCTGGACAAGAACATTCGTAAAGTTTATCGCAAGAAGCTTGAGACTCGTTCATCAAGGCACCAAATTGCTTGAAAAAGTCTTCGTCGGCAGTAAAGCTCGCTGTAGTCATTAATTTCACAGCCTTCAAGACTCTTAAAGATTCAGAATACACATGCTTAGCCCTCTGATATAGCTTTAAGACTTGAAATCTCACTGGAGATGTTGTTAAGTAGTCTCTTGTGAATTCTTCGCGAGAACAATTCAAGGATTGTGCGACATCGTCAACACTAAAGCCCTGTTTCTTATTGGCGAGAGACTCTTCAACTAGTACTAGCATCTTTGTTAACCGTTCGATGCCGGATTCAATATCGCCGTTCCAGGGTGTGGAAATGTTGTGATATCTGGCATAATAAACGTTCATGAAATCTCTTAGATTACCTTTATTCGTGCTCGATCCTTCTTTTCCAGAAGGTAAAACAACACCGTACGTGGCAGCTAAAACATTTGCAGCTGTAGTGACTTCTACCACTCTTAAATTATAGTTGGTTGGGGCGGTTTCAAACTTGTTAGATACAACAAGGGTGTTCGCAATAACAAAGCTAATTTCATGGTTTTTTAATTGCGGAAATTTAAACGGAGTAGCCTTCAACTGCGGTTTGAACTCAACGTATAGAGCATGATCTTCCTCACCGCAAACAGAGGCAGCCTGATCCATACCGCCATTGTTAACACCAACATAATGTTCTGCAACGACCGTAATACGCATTAAATTTTGCTTGGACATATGATAACCAGGGCCCATATTCGCTTTAACAACAGCTAAAGCAACGGCACAAATGAATGCGGCCGAAGAAGACAATCCACTGCCAGTTGGTACATCACCCTCACAGAAGACTTGCAGCCCGGCCAGAGGAGCACTGGCAAACCTTTCCGGTGCAAGTTTCTTTAGAAAAGAGTGAGCAACATGGAGACCACATTTAAAGTAATTAGACCAGTCCGACACAGAAGGATCAATTGTGACATAAGAACCGTCCAACGGCAAATCGAACTTCCTTTGAGCAAATTTGGGATCAGCATTTATTAAGGTAATGGATGGATTTTTCTCGTTCAAAACTTTGACGGCGCAAAGCATATCAAAATCAATAGCTAAAGGTAAAACCGAGAAGTCACAATAATCAATATGTTCACCAATTAGATTGACTCTACCAGGCGATCTAGCAACAAAATCCGGTTTAGCATCATAAGCGCTTATAAATTTCTTAATTATGCTCGGGCACTTTTCGGCCAATGGTCTTGGTAATTCCTTTGCGCTAGAATTGAACTCAGGTACAATCACTTCTTCTGAATGAGATTTAGTCATTATAGTTTTTTCTCCTTGACGTTAAAGTATAGAGGTATATTAACAATTTTTTGTTGATACTTTTATGACATTTGAATAAGAAGTAATACAAACTGAAAATGTTGAAAGTATTAGTTAAAGTGGTTATGCAGCTTTTCCATTTATATATCTGTTAATAGATCAAAAATCATCGCTTCGCTGATTAATTACCCCAGAAATAAGGCTAAAAAACTAATCGCATTATCATCCTATGGTTGTTAATTTGATTCGTTAATTTGAAGGTTTGTGGGGCCAGGTTACTGCCAATTTTTCCTCTTCATAACCATAAAAGCTAGTATTGTAGAATCTTTATTGTTCGGAGCAGTGCGGCGCGAGGCACATCTGCGTTTCAGGAACGCGACCGGTGAAGACGAGGACGCACGGAGGAGAGTCTTCCGTCGGAGGGCTGTCGCCCGCTCGGCGGCTTCTAATCCGTACTTCAATATAGCAATGAGCAGTTAAGCGTATTACTGAAAGTTCCAAAGAGAAGGTTTTTTTAGGCTAAGATAATGGGGCTCTTTACATTTCCACAACATATAAGTAAGATTAGATATGGATATGTATATGGTGGTAATGCCATGTAATATGATTATTAAACTTCTTTGCGTCCATCCAAAAAAAAAGTAAGAATTTTTGAAAATTCAATATAAATGACAGCTCAGTTACAAAGTGAAAGTACTTCTAAAATTGTTTTGGTTACAGGTGGTGCTGGATACATTGGTTCACACACTGTGGTAGAGCTAATTGAGAATGGATATGACTGTGTTGTTGCTGATAACCTGTCGAATTCAACTTATGATTCTGTAGCCAGGTTAGAGGTCTTGACCAAGCATCACATTCCCTTCTATGAGGTTGATTTGTGTGACCGAAAAGGTCTGGAAAAGGTTTTCAAAGAATATAAAATTGATTCGGTAATTCACTTTGCTGGTTTAAAGGCTGTAGGTGAATCTACACAAATCCCGCTGAGATACTATCACAATAACATTTTGGGAACTGTCGTTTTATTAGAGTTAATGCAACAATACAACGTTTCCAAATTTGTTTTTTCATCTTCTGCTACTGTCTATGGTGATGCTACGAGATTCCCAAATATGATTCCTATCCCAGAAGAATGTCCCTTAGGGCCTACTAATCCGTATGGTCATACGAAATACGCCATTGAGAATATCTTGAATGATCTTTACAATAGCGACAAAAAAAGTTGGAAGTTTGCTATCTTGCGTTATTTTAACCCAATTGGCGCACATCCCTCTGGATTAATCGGAGAAGATCCGCTAGGTATACCAAACAATTTGTTGCCATATATGGCTCAAGTAGCTGTTGGTAGGCGCGAGAAGCTTTACATCTTCGGAGACGATTATGATTCCAGAGATGGTACCCCGATCAGGGATTATATCCACGTAGTTGATCTAGCAAAAGGTCATATTGCAGCCCTGCAATACCTAGAGGCCTACAATGAAAATGAAGGTTTGTGTCGTGAGTGGAACTTGGGTTCCGGTAAAGGTTCTACAGTTTTTGAAGTTTATCATGCATTCTGCAAAGCTTCTGGTATTGATCTTCCATACAAAGTTACGGGCAGAAGAGCAGGTGATGTTTTGAACTTGACGGCTAAACCAGATAGGGCCAAACGCGAACTGAAATGGCAGACCGAGTTGCAGGTTGAAGACTCCTGCAAGGATTTATGGAAATGGACTACTGAGAATCCTTTTGGTTACCAGTTAAGGGGTGTCGAGGCCAGATTTTCCGCTGAAGATATGCGTTATGACGCAAGATTTGTGACTATTGGTGCCGGCACCAGATTTCAAGCCACGTTTGCCAATTTGGGCGCCAGCATTGTTGACCTGAAAGTGAACGGACAATCAGTTGTTCTTGGCTATGAAAATGAGGAAGGGTATTTGAATCCTGATAGTGCTTATATAGGCGCCACGATCGGCAGGTATGCTAATCGTATTTCGAAGGGTAAGTTTAGTTTATGCAACAAAGACTATCAGTTAACCGTTAATAACGGCGTTAATGCGAATCATAGTAGTATCGGTTCTTTCCACAGAAAAAGATTTTTGGGACCCATCATTCAAAATCCTTCAAAGGATGTTTTTACCGCCGAGTACATGCTGATAGATAATGAGAAGGACACCGAATTTCCAGGTGATCTATTGGTAACCATACAGTATACTGTGAACGTTGCCCAAAAAAGTTTGGAAATGGTATATAAAGGTAAATTGACTGCTGGTGAAGCGACGCCAATAAATTTAACAAATCATAGTTATTTCAATCTGAACAAGCCATATGGAGACACTATTGAGGGTACGGAGATTATGGTGCGTTCAAAAAAATCTGTTGATGTCGACAAAAACATGATTCCTACGGGTAATATCGTCGATAGAGAAATTGCTACCTTTAACTCTACAAAGCCAACGGTCTTAGGCCCCAAAAATCCCCAGTTTGATTGTTGTTTTGTGGTGGATGAAAATGCTAAGCCAAGTCAAATCAATACTCTAAACAATGAATTGACGCTTATTGTCAAGGCTTTTCATCCCGATTCCAATATTACATTAGAAGTTTTAAGTACAGAGCCAACTTATCAATTTTATACCGGTGATTTCTTGTCTGCTGGTTACGAAGCAAGACAAGGTTTTGCAATTGAGCCTGGTAGATACATTGATGCTATCAATCAAGAGAACTGGAAAGATTGTGTAACCTTGAAAAACGGTGAAACTTACGGGTCCAAGATTGTCTACAGATTTTCCTGATTTGCCAGCTTACTATCCTTCTTGAAAATATGCACTCTATATCTTTTAGTTCTTAATTGCAACACATAGATTTGCTGTATAACGAATTTTATGCTATTTTTTAAATTTGGAGTTCAGTGATAAAAGTGTCACAGCGAATTTCCTCACATGTAGGGACCGAATTGTTTACAAGTTCTCTGTACCACCATGGAGACATCAAAAATTGAAAATCTATGGAAAGATATGGACGGTAGCAACAAGAATATAGCACGAGCCGCGGAGTTCATTTCGTTACTTTTGATATCACTCACAACTATTGCGAAGCGCTTCAGTGAAAAAATCATAAGGAAAAGTTGTAAATATTATTGGTAGTATTCGTTTGGTAAAGTAGAGGGGGTAATTTTTCCCCTTTATTTTGTTCATACATTCTTAAATTGCTTTGCCTCTCCTTTTGGAAAGCTATACTTCGGAGCACTGTTGAGCGAAGGCTCATTAGATATATTTTCTGTCATTTTCCTTAACCCAAAAATAAGGGAAAGGGTCCAAAAAGCGCTCGGACAACTGTTGACCGTGATCCGAAGGACTGGCTATACAGTGTTCACAAAATAGCCAAGCTGAAAATAATGTGTAGCTATGTTCAGTTAGTTTGGCTAGCAAAGATATAAAAGCAGGTCGGAAATATTTATGGGCATTATTATGCAGAGCATCAACATGATAAAAAAAAACAGTTGAATATTCCCTCAAAAATGACTGCTGAAGAATTTGATTTTTCTAGCCATTCCCATAGACGTTACAATCCACTAACCGATTCATGGATCTTAGTTTCTCCACACAGAGCTAAAAGACCTTGGTTAGGTCAACAGGAGGCTGCTTACAAGCCCACAGCTCCATTGTATGATCCAAAATGCTATCTATGTCCTGGTAACAAAAGAGCTACTGGTAACCTAAACCCAAGATATGAATCAACGTATATTTTCCCCAATGATTATGCTGCCGTTAGGCTCGATCAACCTATTTTACCACAGAATGATTCCAATGAGGATAATCTTAAAAATAGGCTGCTTAAAGTGCAATCTGTGAGAGGCAATTGTTTCGTCATATGTTTTAGCCCCAATCATAATCTAACCATTCCACAAATGAAACAATCAGATCTGGTTCATATTGTTAATTCTTGGCAAGCATTGACTGACGATCTCTCCAGAGAAGCAAGAGAAAATCATAAGCCTTTCAAATATGTCCAAATATTTGAAAACAAAGGTACAGCCATGGGTTGTTCCAACTTACATCCACATGGCCAAGCTTGGTGCTTAGAATCCATCCCTAGTGAAGTTTCGCAAGAATTGAAATCTTTTGATAAATATAAACGTGAACACAATACTGATTTGTTTGCCGATTACGTCAAATTAGAATCAAGAGAGAAGTCAAGAGTCGTAGTGGAGAATGAATCCTTTATTGTTGTTGTTCCATACTGGGCCATCTGGCCATTTGAGACCTTGGTCATTTCAAAGAAGAAGCTTGCCTCAATTAGCCAATTTAACCAAATGGTGAAGGAGGACCTCGCCTCGATTTTAAAGCAACTAACTATTAAGTATGATAATTTATTTGAAACGAGTTTCCCATACTCAATGGGTATCCATCAGGCTCCTTTGAATGCGACTGGTGATGAATTGAGTAATAGTTGGTTTCACATGCATTTCTACCCACCTTTACTGAGATCAGCTACTGTTCGGAAATTCTTGGTTGGTTTTGAATTGTTAGGTGAGCCTCAAAGAGATTTAACTTCGGAACAAGCTGCTGAAAAACTAAGAAATTTAGATGGTCAGATTCATTATCTGCAAAGACTGTAAAAAGAAAGTGGAATATTCATTCATATCATATTTTTTCTATTAGCTGCCTGATTTTTTTTAAATTTTTTATTGGTTGTCGACTTGAACGGAGTGACAATATATATATAAAATAATGTCATCTTTATCTGTAAATCTGATTCTTAATGCTATTCTAGTTATGTAAGAGTGGTCCTTTCCATAAAAAAAAAAAAAAGAAAAAAGAGATCGGAA
>OCVT010000687.1_pt1 | contig 13955 bp, 15 predicted proteins | sample 1539111 | NCBI WGS metagenome assembly OCVT01 (sample SAMEA3991482, study PRJEB22521) | metagenome | biome: anthropogenic terrestrial biome; feature: sewage plant; material: raw primary sludge | place: Sweden | collected 2012-09-26 | reverse complement strand
CCACCGTTTAGCCCTTGCAAATCAATCTATGCAAGTCAGTGCTGCGGAATGGCACGATACCCGTGAGATCGTTTACAAGTTATGGCAAAGATTAATTGATCCGAGTGCAATTATTGCATTAGATTTTGAATAAATTTTTTGTAACTTTATTCAAACCCTTTTGTTTTCCCCTTATCAAGGGGGAATTAAAGGGGGTTACAAAAAATGATTGTGTAAAAATTTGGAGTATGTGCCATGAATTTGGCTGATCGTGATGGTTTTATTTGGCAAGATGGAAAATTGGTTGATTGGCGTGATGCAAAAATCCACGTCTTAACACACACACTGCACTACAGTATGGGTGTTTTTGAAGGTGTCCGTGCTTATGAAACCCCAAATGGTACTGCAATCTTCCGTTTACAAGACCATACCAAGCGCTTGTTAAATTCAGCAAAAATTTATCAAATGAATGTTCCATTTGATCAAGCGACATTGGAACAGGCACAAATTGACGTTGTACGTGAAAATAAATTGGCATCTTGCTACTTGCGTCCATTGATCTGGATTGGTTCTGAGAAGCTGGGAATTGCCGCGACTGACAATACCATCCATGCTGCGGTTGCCGCGTGGGGCTGGGGTGCATACCTTGGTGAAGAGGCAATGGCACGTGGTATTCGTGTTAAAACCTCATCATTTACCCACCACCATCCAAACGTGACCATGTGTAAGGCAAAAGCCTGTGGTAACTATACGGTATCAATCCTGGCACATCAGGAAGTGGCGCGTTCAGGTTATGACGAAGCCATGTTGCTTGATCCACAGGGCTTTGTATGTCAGGGTGCAGGTGAGAACGTATTCCTGATCAAGGATGGCGTGTTACATACGCCTGACTTGGCTGGTGGAGCACTTGAGGGCATTACCCGTCAAACCGTGATTACCATTGCCAAAGACCTTGGCTATGAAGTGATCGAACGCCGCATCACCCGTGATGAGTTCTATATCGCTGATGAAGCATTCTTTACAGGTACAGCAGCGGAAGTGACACCAATTCGTGAATATGATGACCGTGAAATCGGTTGTGGTTCACGTGGCCCGATTACCACTGTGATTCAAAAAACCTTCTTTGATGCAGTACAAGGTCGTAACGATAAATATGCACATTGGTTGACTTATGTAAAATAAGATCAAACCAGATCAATTAAGCGAAGCTCAGGCTTCGCTTTTTTATTGCTGAGCTGTCAATAGATTGCAACTAAATCATCATCAATCTTTCATTGAGCTTGATTACGGTGAACTTTAAGTGCAATTAAAAAAATAGAGAAGCAATGAAAATTACTGTCGTAGGTGCAGGTTATGTTGGCTTATCCAATGCTTTATTATTTTCAAAACAACATGATGTGATGGTCTTCGATATTGATAAAACACGCGTAAAGAACATTAATCAGCGCGTATCACCGATTAGCGATACCTGTATTCAAAGCTATTTATCTGAATCTAATCTTGAAGCGACTTGTGATCAAGAACAGGCGTATCAACATGCCAAATTGGTCATTATCGCAACACCCACCAACTACAACCCTGAAACAAATTACTTCGATACATCGAGTATTGAAACCGTTATTCATGATATTCAAAAAGTAAACCCTAAAGCGTTGATGCTGATAAAATCTACAGTTCCAGTCGGCTATACCAAGGAACTTTCTAAAAAACTTGCATTAAAGAATCTTATTTTTTCTCCTGAATTTCTAAGAGAGGGGCAGGCTTTACAAGATAATTTATATCCGTCACGGATTATTGTGGGGGAAAAGTCAAAGCGAGCTGAGAAAATTGCCAAGCTTTATTTGAAAGCAACTATTAAAAAAGATGCGGTACTGTTGTGTGTTGACTCAACGGAAGCAGAAGCAATTAAGCTGTTTTCAAATACTTATTTAGCGATGCGCGTTGCTTTTTTTAATGAGTTGGATACCTATTGTCTAAAAAACAAACTGAGTGCTTTAGATATAATTAAAGGGGTGGGATTAGATCAACGTATTGGTGATCACTATAACAATCCATCCTTTGGTTATGGAGGGTATTGTTTGCCCAAAGATACCAAGCAGCTTTTAGCCAACTATCATGACACACCACAAGAGTTAATTTCGGCAATTATTCGTTCTAACCAGACTCGTAAGCAAGCGATTATTGAAGATATTCTGAGTCGGAATATTACTTGTGTTGGTATTTATCGACTGACTATGAAAGCAGACTCAGATAATTTTAGAGAATCTGCTGTACATGATGTGTTGAGCGGTTTGGCGGATGCGGGAATCCAAATCGTGATCTATGAACCAACATTGGGTGCGAAAGCGTATCTCGGTCATCCTTTGGTATCGAGTCTACAAAAATTTAAAGCAATCTCTGATTTGATTATTGTCAATCGTATGGTGCCGATGTTCAGTGATGTCATGGAAAAAATATATACACGAGATTTATTTGGGGTAAATTAGAGTTGTAATTGTTAAACAAAACTATAAACAATCCTCCTAGTTTGGTGAATTAATAATAATTTTTTTGATAACGCCTATGCTAAGATACCCCAATATTCAGTGCATATTGTTTTAAAACACTTGGTACGAAAATCGCAACGCGAAAAATAATATCTAAGGCATTAAGGTTATCAGATGGCAGACATTCAACAAGATTCAGCAACTCATGAAGACAATATTATTTTGTGCATGAAATGGGGAACGAAGTACGGTCCAGAATATGTTAATCGTCTGTATAACATGGTCAAACGTCATCTGACTTTACCCTTTAAAATGGTTTGTTTGACGGATCGTAGAGAGGGCATTGATCCCAATGTCCAGTGTTTTCCGATACCACCTTTAGATTTGCCTGCAGGTAGCCCAGAACGTGGTTGGAACAAACTTTCCACTTTTGAACCAGATTTATATGGTTTAAAAGGTAATGCTTTATTCTTAGACCTTGATGTTGTGATTGTGGATAATATTGACTGCTTTTTTCAAGAGAAAGGCGAGTTTTTAATTATTCATGATTGGAAGCGACCTTGGCGTATCACGGGCAACAGTTCTGTTTATCGGTTTAAATTAGGTAGTTTTCCTGAAATTTTGCCGTATTTCCGTGAGCATTTTGATGAGATTCGTCAAAAATTCCGTAATGAGCAAGCCTATTTGTCATGGTTTGTCGATGCGCATGGTACTTTAAGTTATTGGAATGAAGATTGGTGTAAAAGCTATAAATATCATTGTTTACAGAAGATTCCATTGGCATATTTTAAGCCGCCTGTAAAACCGAAAGGTGCAAAAATTATTATTTTCCATGGGGAAATTAATCCACCTGATGCTGTAAATGGTGGTGGTGGTAAATGGTATCGTTATGTATTGCCTTCTGATTGGATTAAAGATGCTTGGCAGTAATTAGATAATCTGTACATTTATTAATATATTAGGTCAAATCGTGAAAATTTCTTTTTATTTAATTAATTTGGATTCAAGTGTAGAACGTTTAAATAAAGCAGATACAGAATTGAGTAAACAAAAAATTAATTATACTCGTATTTCAGCTGTTGATGGACGTAAACTCGAACTTTCCTCATATTCAAATTATGATAGTAAAAGATCTCATATTTTTACTGGAAGAGATTTAATAGGTGCTGAAATAGGCTGCTATTTAAGTCATAAAAAAGCAGTTGAAACTTTTTTATTGTCTGGTTCAGATTATGGTGTCATTTTAGAAGATGATTTAAGACTAAATAATGATTTTAATCAAAAAGTTACAGAAATCATAAGATGGTTGGAAAATAATAAATATACAGATTGGAATGTTATTAACCTAGGTGCAAAAAAGAAAAAACTAACATCTAAAATTGCTGAATTTGGTAACTATGAGCTCTTGAATGCTTATTATTTTCCAATATTAGCTATAGGTTTAATTTGGTCAAGAAAAGGTGCACAGGATTTTTTAGAAAAGATTAATGATCAGCCTATTTTTATGCCCATTGATGTAGAGTTACAAGCATGGCTGAGTAAGAATGGTAAAGGCTTATCAGTTTACCCTGCATTGGTACTCCAAAATGGTTCGGAGAGTGATATTGATGCTGGAACCTTAATAAATCAGCAAAAGAGTTTACGTGCAGATCGTTTTTTTCCTCGCCAGAAGCGGATGTGGATGAATAAATGGAATGCATGTAAAAAACTTTTAGAGAAATGAATTAGGGTATTAAAAATGAAAGTTTTAATGATCAATTTAGATAATTCCAGAGATCGTTTACAGCAGCAAAATGAACAATTTGATAAATTAAAAGTTGTATTTGAGCGTTTACCTGCAGTTTCAATTGCTGATTTTAGCAAAGATGATTATCAAAAATTAGCCTTCAATGGTCAAAGACCAATGAAACAATCAGAGTTAGCTTGTTTTTTGAGTCACAAAAAAGCATGGGAGTACGTTGTTACATTAAATGAACCTTGTGTTGTTTTAGAGGACGATGCTGTTTTAGTGCGAGAATTTAAACAAATTATTAATGTAGTAACTAATTTAGAAAATATCGATTTTATAAATTTAGAGGTGCATGGACGTAAAAAGTTAATAGCAAAATCTGCTACATTTGATTTAACTGATGATCATTTTCGATTATTTAGTTTATATCAAGATAGAAGTGGAACAGGGGGATATATTCTGTACCCAAGTGGTGCAAGAAAACTTCTAGATTTCATGGAAAAGAGAGCAATTGGTTTAGCTGATGAGTTTATTTATAGTTGTAGATCATTAGAAGCTTATCAAATTGAGCCAGCAGTGTTACTTCAGAGTGATAAATGTGAAATGTATGGCGTCAAGCCGATGGACGATATGCATTCAATTATTGGGCAAGTTAAAAATACAGTTTCTTTTGAGTTATCTATAATAGAAAAAATTCAATTTAAATATAGAAGAATAATAGCTCAAATTATTTTGGGCTATTATTACCTTTTATTTATGTGTAAAGGTGCTGTCAAAAGAGAAATTAAGGTTGAACCTAAGCGATTTGATTAACCAAAAATTTTTGCTTTAGTTTTTTGCCACCATGTTGTTTTAGGTGGATTAGCTAAGCTATTTTCCCAGCCAATATGGTGACATACACCATTTTTTAAGAAAAGATTATATTGGTTTCTTTTTCGGAACCAACGTGAAATATGTCGTTCTTTTTTAAAGTTCTGAAACCCTTGTGTTGCTTTCCACATAGTAATCGGTGAAATATGGGGATTAAAAGTGAAACCGTGCCATTGATCATGCAGTTTAGTAAGTTTTGCAGTAGTTATATCACTATTTTGAATAAATTGGATCTTATTAAATTCTTCTTCTGTAAAAGAAAAGTCAGATAACTTTCTTAATACAATAGAGGTTGCTGAAGAGTCATTTTTTAAAATATTTATATATTCTTCAATTTGAATAGGTTGATCAAACAGCCAATCATCTTCACAATGAAAAATGTAGTTCGTCTTAACTTGAGCATACATTACATCCACGGCTTTGTGATGTCCAACTTGTTCTGCAAGATTAATCAGTATCCCTGTAGGACATAGTTCTCGAAAAACTTGATTGGTTTCCTCATCACGAAAATCATTGATTGCAATAATATGTTCAAAACTAATCTGGCTGAATAGGCTTTCGAGAGTTTGACGTAATAGTTCTGGGCGTCGGCCAATAGTAAGGCAAAGTGTAATATCTTGTGCTTTCAACGATCATTCTCCAGAACAGTTCATAGCCAATATGATTGTAGATATTTGTGATTGTAGGACGAATTCATTGTATACTCAAATGATATTGAATACACTGCAACTACAATAATGCTGGAGATTTGTTAGGTTATTTTACGATGAAAAATTATGTCATAAGCTTAAAAACAGCCACAGATCGAAGACAGCATATTGAAAATCAATTTAGTCATCATCAAGTTGAATATCAATTTTTTAATGCATTAACGCCAGATTTAGCGGCAACCATGGCTGATAAATTAAAATTAAATGTAAATGAAAAATTTTTAGCGAAAACTGAATTAGCATGTTTTATGAGCCACGTTGCGCTTTGGCAAAAAATGCTCGATGAAAATATTAGTTATATGGCAATTTTTGAAGATGATATCTATTTAGGTGATGATGCAAGTTTTTATTTGAATAGTCATGACTGGATTGATCCAGATTGGAATATAATAAAGATTGAAGCATTTAATGAGCGTGTTTTGATTGGGAAACCATATGTCCAGTTGGAAAAGGGGAGTCGGTCTATATCTAAATTAAAAAGCTGTAATTTAGGTACGGCTGGTTATATACTTTCTATAAAAGGTGCAAAAGAATATTTAGAATACATTCAATCTATTGAATTAATACCTTTAGATCAATTGATGTTTAATCAGTATGTTTTAAATAAAAAAAATAATATTTATCAAATGAATCCAGCGCTATGTATTCAGGAAATGATTTTATACCCTGAAAAGAGTAAAACCTCTTTGGTTAGTGATCTATATAATGAGCGTCAACAAAGAATGAAAAATAATAAAAAGAAAGGCTGGTCTAAAATAAAATTAGAAATTTATCGGATATATATGCAATTATTTAGCATTATTGCTTATAAAACTATTAAGTTTAAATAATGAGAAATATAATTATGAGTGATATTAATCAAAAAACTGTAGCCGTCTTATACATTGCAACTGGACGATACACTGTTTTTTGGAAATATTTCTATGAATCTGCTGAGAAATATTTATTAAATAACTGTTTAAAGCATTATTTTGTTTTTACAGATAATTCAGAGGATATTGCTGGGAAAAGTAGGGGTAATGTTACTTGTATACAGCAAAATAAATTAGGCTGGCCTTTTGATACATTAATGCGCTTTGATATTTTTTTATCGATTAAGGATCAGCTAGAAGCATTTGATTATGTATTTTTCTTTAATGGAAATTCTGAAATAGTATCTGAAATCACTTCAGATGATCTACTACCATTAAGAGAAGATCAAAAGTTAGTATTTGCTCATCAGCCACATATGTTTCATTTATCTAAACGTAAATTTACATATGATAGAAATCCTGAATCTTCAGCCTATATTCCAAATGGTCAAGGTCAATATTATTTTATGGGTGGGATTAATGGGGGAGAGACATCAGCATACTTAGAAATGTGTGAAAAATTAAATCAGAATATAAAATCTGATTTAGAGAAAGACGTTATTGCGCTATGGCATGATGAAAGCCATTTAAATAAATATGCATTAAACCGTGATGATGTAAAAATTTTACCACCTCTTTTTAGTCGTGGTGAGTATGAATACTGGAAAAAAACATCAAAAGTAGTATTCCTAGACAAATCACATTATCGATTTGGTGGACATGCATATTTACGTGGTGAGAGTGAGCATAAAATTAGTCAGGTAGAATGGGAAAATGCAAATACAAAACAATCAAAATTCTACAAAGTTAGATTCAAACAATTTATCAAATCTCTTCTCTTATGAAACTAACTTTGTTCGTTTAATTTATAAGCTGCATAAAAAGCCTTGGCGAATTTTGTACTTTGGATTCATCCCAAAAAAATTAAGAAAGAAATATAATTTGATAGCAGACCGATCTAAACAAGCATCAGTGGCTGATGCTTGGGAGAAAATGATTAATCTATATCAAGATAATAAAATTGAACATTTTCAACTGAAACCAAAGAAGACATTTTTAGATCAAAAAATAATTTGGCAGTATTGGGCCCAAGGCGTTAATCATGGTCAGTTACCTGAAATTGTTAATTTGTGCTTTAAATCAGTAGATAAACACTGTGCTGATTATAAAATTATCCGATTGGATGATAGTAATATAAATGATTATTTGGATTTGCCTGACTTTGTATATTTAAAGAAACAGAACCCTGAATTTAAACATGCTTTTTTTGCGGATTTAATTCGATTAGCATTACTTGATGTTTATGGGGGTACTTGGTTAGATGCAACTATTATGCTAACGTCTCCAATTAAAGAAAATATTGCTAATTCTGATTTTTTTATGTTTCAAAGATCATCAGAAGCCAAAAACAAACGTTATTGGTCTGAGTATAATTCTGATTACTTTGGTTGGGATAGTAATCACCGTATTAATGTTCTAAATAGTTTTATTGTTGGTAAAAAAGGAAATATTGTTATACACACATGTTTAGATCTATTGTTGAATTTTTGGAAAACGCAAAATAATATTCCTCATTACTTTTTCTTCCAAATTTTATTTGATGTTTTAATCAATAAATATTTTTCAGATCAACAATCTATGATTGTAGATGATACTTTACCCCATTTATTGCAATCTAAAGCCAATAATTTTTATGATCAGACTGAATTTAATAAAATTCTTAGCCTAATTAATATTCATAAAATGACATATATTGCTAATTCGCCCCAGAACTCTTTTTATAATTATTTAAAAGATAATATTTAGTTTGAACTAAGGTGATCTCATGAAGTTTATGTATCGCTATACTAGAGTAAGAGTATGGCTCTATAGAAAATTCTTTTCTAATATTCGTAAATTGAAATTTACGGGTAAAATATTACAAGCTACACAATTTATTGGAACTGGAGAGATTTTTGCTCAGAATGTAGAGTTAGGTGTTTTTCCATCTCCATATTTTACTAATGGAGTTGGGTATATAGAAGCTAGAAATACTACTGCTAAAATTGAAATTTTAGATAACACCTTTATAAATAATAACTTTGTAATGATTGCTGATCGGACAAAAATTACTATTGGTCGGAGATGCTTAATAGGTACTAATTTTTTCGTCACTGACTCAGATTTTCATGGCTTGGCCATTAATAATAGAACGAATGGAAATTATGAATGCTTACCAGTAGAAATTGGAGACGATGTTTTTATTGGATCTGATGTGAAAATACTGAAAGGTGTAAAGATTGGTCAAGGTGCAGTCATTGCAAATGGTGCAATTGTTGTGAAAGATGTGCCACCATTGACAATTTTTGCAGGTATACCTGCAAAATTTGTCAAGAATATTCCTGTAGATTAACTTTGTTTTGAAAAATATCTATTTTGAAGATAAATCAAATAATATTTACAACGAAGCATTAATGATTTGATAGGGCTTTCTTTTCTTAGAGGCCTAATTTTTATTATTTTTTGTATCGTATAAACAGCGGAAGGATATAATATATGATCTCGATATTGCATTGCGATTTTTAACATTTCTTCATACATCATATCTTGATTTTTACTCATATTTTCGTCATGTGATCTATAATTTACAAGTGGATAAGGGATGTAGATAATTTCTTTGTCCAAGTTCGATAGACGTAATAATAGATCCCAATCTTCAATTTTTGTTTGAGGATTAAATCCACCTACCGTTTGAAGAGTTGCAGTATCTATCATTTGCGACGAAGCAGGTAAATCATGCTGATTTAAAAAGATCTCACTAAAGCAAGTTTTTTTAAAACTTCTGACACGTTGGTCTATAATCTTGTTATGTTTATCTATGATATTTACACCGCCAAAGCAAGCAATAGCTTCAGGATATTCACGCAAAGCCTGAATTTGTAATTCAATTTTTTCAGGTTGAATCATATCATCAGAAGCTAATGTGCAAAAATATTCTCCATTTGCCCATTTTAATGCTTCATTTAGAGTATTACATAACCCTTTATTCTCTCTATATCTAAATTCAAATCGACTAAATCTATTTGTACAAATTGAAATTAATTCTTGAATTTTTAATACAGAGTTATCTTTAGAACCATCATCTATAATAATTAGTTCAATGTTTGAATAAGATTGATCAATAATACTTTGAATACTATCTTGAACATATTGCTCATGGTTATAACAAGGAATAGCAATTGTTACTAAAGGCGTGGTAGTCATTGATGTCATGATAATTTAAATCCATTACAGACATCTATGATGAATTGAGCATCCGTTAAGCTAAGGGTGGGCCCCATAGGTAGACTCAATATCTCAGAATGAATTTTTTCTGAAATTGGCAAGCTTGAGTTGTTCCACTCCTCATAAGCTTGTTGCTTATGTGGGGGAATAGGGTAGTGAATCAAAGTTTGTATCCCATGTTCAGTTAAGTGCTTTTGTAAAGCTTTGCGATGTTCGGTTCGAATCACAAATAAATGCCAAACATGTTGCTTATCATCTAAAGCATTAATTTGCGTTTCAGGAAGTTGAATTAAAGAGTTATTAATATTTTCTAAATAAAGTGCTGCAATCTTACGACGGTGTAAAGTCTCTTGATCTAGAAATTTAAGTTTAATATCCAAGATAGCAGCTTGAATTTCATCTAAACGACTATTTACACCTTGTACAAGATTTTTATATTTTTCATGTGAACCATAATTGCGTAATGCTCTAAGCATATTGGCAAGCTCTAGATCATTCGTTGTTATTGCGCCAGCATCACCTAATGCACCTAAGTTTTTACCAGGATAAAAGCTGAAGCCAGAAGCATCGCCCCAGTTGCCCGCTTTGATTCCTTGAATTTCTGCGCCGTGGCTTTGTGCTGAATCCTCAAGAACCAATAAATTATATTTCTCTGCAATTTCCATAATTTCAGGCATTGCAGCAAGTTGACCATAAAGATGGACAGGTAAAATGACTTTTGTCTTATTTGTAATAGCCGCTTCAATTTTTGTAGGATCAAGATTGAAGGTATCTGGATCAGGTTCAATAAGGACAGGTTTAAGCTGATTAGCGCTAATGGCTAAAATACTTGCAATATAAGTGTTTGAAGGAACAATAACTTCATCACCAGCTTTTAATTTACCTAACTCTTTCCAAGCTCTTAATGTCAAAATAAGAGCATCTAAACCATTCGCGACGCCAATAGCGTATTTCGCACCACAAAATTTGGCGAAGTTGAGCTCAAATTTTTCAAGTTCTTTACCGCCAATATACCAGCCAGAGTCGACTACCCGAGTACAAGCCTCAATCAATTGTTCACGATATTGTTGATTAATGTTTTTTAGATCAAGAAAAGGGATCATTGCTCAATATAACCTTTAATTTTTGCTGGATTACCGACCATAATTGCATTTTCTGGAACATCCTTAGTCACTACAGCCCCTGCGCCAATTAATGCATTTGCTCCAATACGAACACCAGGTAGAATCGTAGCATTTGCTCCAATACTTGCCCCTTTTTCTACAACTGTTTTCGCGAAGCTTTCAGGATAGTGTTTTGATCGTGGTTTTTTATCGTTGGTAAAAGTGACGCATGGACCAATAAACACATTATCTTCTAGGGTAATGCCATCCCAGATGTAGACACCTGATTTTACGGTGACATTGTCACCGATTTGGACATCATTCTCGATTAAGGTGTGGGCACAAATATTACATCCAGCACCAATCACTGCATTTTTTAGAATCACACTATATTGCCAAACGCGTGTATTTTGACCGATATTGGTGCTGTGTACATCGGATAAAGGATGGATAAAGGGACGATTTACAACGCTAAGAAATTCATCATAACTACGGATATAATCGGTTTCGTCATAATGTTCACTTGCCAACACCAATAATACACAATCTTCTGAAAAGTCATGCATTTCGTGCCAAACAAGAGGTGGAATCCTTAACCCTTTATTGGCTTGATCCATCCATACTTCTTGTTTTTCACTACCATTATCCATAATCATTCTGCATTTTCCCTTTATACAGAATGCAACCTGATGTAACTCTTTATGAGCATGAAAACCGCGGGGAATATCTGGTTTTGCATCGAAAATATAGTAGATACGATTTACTTTAAAAGGAATATTTTTACTGGCCTCGGCAACTACAAGACCGCCACGCTCGTCACCTAAATTAGGTAAGTCAATCCAGTCAATCAGTTTCATATTTCACTCACTAATGATACCAAATATTGACCATAATCATTTTTATTCATGCTTTGGCCGATTTCTAGAACTTGTTCTTTGCTTAACCAGCCATTATTAAAGGCAATCTCTTCAAGGCATGCCACTTTATAGCCTTGACGTTTTTCAATGGTTTCGACAAATTGTGCAGCTTCAAGTAAGCTTTCATGTGTACCTGTGTCGAGCCAAGCAAAGCCTCGACCAAGCAATTCAACATTTAAATCTCCACGTTCTAGGTACATCTGATTCACAGTCGTGATTTCTAATTCACCGCGTTCTGATGGTCTAACTTGTTTTGCGATTTCCACAACATCATTGTCATAGAAATATAGACCAGTTACAGCAAAATGTGATTTTGGCTGCTTAGGTTTTTCTTCCAAAGAAACTGCACGTTTTTGTTCATCGAACTCAACCACGCCAAAACGTTCAGGGTCTTTAACTTGATATCCAAAGACGGTCGCACCTTTTTGACGAGCAACTGCTTGACGTAACATCGGTGTAAAGCCCTGACCATAAAAAATATTATCGCCAAGAACAAGACATACATTACTTTTACCAATAAATTGTTCACCAATAATGAAGGCTTGGGCGAGGCCATCTGGGTTAGGTTGAATTGCATAACTCAGTTCAATCCCTAATTGAGAACCGTCACCAAGTAAGCGTTTGAATCCGTCAATATCATCAGGTGTACTAATAATGAGAACTTCACGAATACCTGCCAACATTAATACTGAAAGTGGATAGTACACCATCGGTTTATCGTAAATGGGCAGCAATTGTTTTGATACACCTTTCGTAATAGGATACAAGCGTGTCCCAGAACCACCAGCTAATATAATTCCTTTTGTAGACATTACGAATTTACCCCTAAACGTTCTCTTTGGTAGCTACCATCTTGTACACGGTGACACCATTCTAAATTTTCTAAATACCATATAACTGTTTTGCGGATACCTGTTTCAAAAGTTTCTTGAGGTCTCCAGCTTAATTCACTTTCTATTTTTGTCGCATCAATTGCATAACGTAGATCATGTCCAGGACGATCTTTTACAAAAGTAATTAAGCTCTCATAAGGTTGAGTATTTGTTTGAGGTTTTAGCTCATCCAAAATTTTACAAATGGTTTTTACCACTTCAATATTTTGTTTCTCATTATGTCCACCAATATTATAAGTTTCACCAACTTTACCTTGAGTGACTACTTGATAAAGTGCTTGAGCATGATCTTCTACAAATAACCAATCACGAATTTGATTGCCTTTACCATAAATTGGTAAAGGTTTGCCATCTAAAGCATTTAGAATCACTAAAGGAATCAATTTTTCAGGAAAATGGTAAGGGCCATAATTATTAGAACAATTGGTCACAATAGTAGGCAAGCCATAAGTACGTTGCCAAGCACGAACTAAATGATCTGAGCTTGCTTTACTTGCAGAGTATGGTGAACTTGGAGCATAAGAAGTTTTTTCTGTAAATAAATCAGTTGTTCCTTCTAAATCTCCATAAACCTCATCTGTTGATATATGGTGAAAACGGAATGCCATTTTTTGACTTTCATCAAGGCTTTGCCAATATTTTCTTGTAGCTTCTAATAAAGTGTAAGTTCCCACAATATTTGTTTCAATAAATGCAGCTGGACCATCAATTGAACGGTCAACATGAGATTCAGCAGCTAGATGCATTACAGCAGTAGGTTTAAATGTATTGAAAATAACTTCCAATTTATCCGTATCGCAAATATCAACCTGTTGAAATTGATAACGAGGATTATCATTAATTTCGTTCAATGATTCTAAGTTACCAGCATATGTAAGTTTATCTAGATTTAGAACTTCATCATTCGTATTTTTTATAATATGACGTACAACGCATGAACCAATAAATCCAGCTCCGCCTGTAACTAAAATTCGCATGAAACCGCTTTCCTTTTAAAATAATTAAGTTATTTATGTGTAAATAGATTTTAAGCTGATTTGATAAGTATCGATATGATCATAAGATTATTTTGAATAAAACTGTACATCAATTCCCCCTTTAAACCGCTTATATCCCCACATATATTCAGCAGGAAAGCGGTTGATCATTTGCT
>OCVT010000685.1_pt1 | contig 13965 bp, 11 predicted proteins | sample 1539111 | NCBI WGS metagenome assembly OCVT01 (sample SAMEA3991482, study PRJEB22521) | metagenome | biome: anthropogenic terrestrial biome; feature: sewage plant; material: raw primary sludge | place: Sweden | collected 2012-09-26 | reverse complement strand
ACCAATGATCCATGTTGTAGCGAATCCCTGAATAGGACCTGTACCAAAGATATAAAGGATTACACCTGTGATAAGAGATGTAAGGTTAGAGTCGAAGATGGCAGAGAAAGCGTTACTGTAACCTGCGGATACGGCCTGCTTCATGCCCTTGCCGGCTCGAAGTTCCTCTTTTATTCGTTCATATATAAGCACATTGGCATCGACCGCCGTACCGAGCGTCAGCACCATACCGGCAATACCACTCATCGTAAGTGCCGCCTGGAACGACGTTAATATACCGAGTGTAAAGAATACGTTGATGATAAGAGCCGCATTAGCTATCATACCTGGTATAAAATTATACATGGCAACCATGTAGAAAATCAACAATATGAAAGCGATAACAAATGAAACTACACCTTGCTGAATAGAAGCAGCACCCAATGTAGGACCAACAATCTCTTCCTGAACGATACGTGCAGGTGCAGGCATACGACCTGATTTCAATGTATTAGCAAGGTCTTTTGTATCCTCAATTGTGAAGTTTCCGCTTATTGAAGACTGACCACCATCTATCTCACCATTTACACGAGGAGCAGAATAAACTGCGCCATCAAGGACAATGGCAATAGCCTTACCAACATTAGCCTTTGTCAAGGCTGCCCAACGACGGGCACCATCAGAATTCATTGTCATTGAAACCTCAGGACTACCAGACATGTGATCAAACTGGTCACTGGCATCTGTAACAACATCACCCTCTAGCGGTGCACGACCAGTAGTCGTAGTAACCTTCAAGGCATGAAGTTCATATATATTCTTTGCCTGAATACCATCAGCAGGCTTAGCACTCCAAAGGAGTTTAAGGTCGGATGGCAATACCTGCTTTGCTACAGCACTATGGATTGCCTTGTTTACGGCAGCTGTATCACGCACACTTGCATAACCAACAACGCTAAGAGAATTCTGTCCTGTTGTCTGCAACATAGCAAGCAATGGATGCATCTTCTTGGCAGCGTCAATCTGTGATCTGCTTGCTTCAGAAGCGTCTTCCTTTGCTGTACTCTTAATTTTAAACTTAGGTTCAGCCTTTGCAACAGCTTTCTTTGAAGTTTCCTTCTTGACAGCCGCAGTATCAGCATCAGCACCACCGTTAGCGAGACGAGAGTCAAGCTGTGTCAAGTAAGGAATAATCTCACTGGCATTATAAGTTTCCCAGAACTCAAGGTTTGCACTACCCTGAAGGAGCTTGCGCATACGCTCAGGTTCCTTGATACCAGGCATTTCAACCATGATACGACCTGTTTGACCTTCAAGCTTTTGTATATTTGGCTGAACAACACCGAACTTATCAATACGAGTACGAACGACATTAAAAGAGTTATCTATCGCAGACTGAATTTCAGAACGAAGGACCTTCTCTACTTCAGAATCAGAACTCTGTGGAGAAACCTTACCCTGCAACTGCTGAGTAGCGAAGATTTCAGCGAGATGATGTCCCGGTGCATTCTGATGATAATACTTTACTAACAGAGAGATGAAATCACTCTGGCTAGTTTCCTCATCGGCTCTAGCCTGCTTCATTGACTTTGTGAAAGCTACATCTGTCTTGTGGTCAGCGAGAGTTTCGACAACATCAGGTACTGATATTTCCAAAACTACATTCATACCACCCTTAAGATCCAAACCCAGACCAATTTGAGTTTCCAAGCACTTCTGATAAGAATAAATTCCCAGATACTTAACAGAATCTTTATAATCCTGTTGCGCAATAGGGTCTTTAAGCTTTGCAGCCTCGCCGTCATAATAACGTGTGGCGAACGAGAATGACAGATAGAAAATGCTTGCAAGTGTCAATAGGACAGCTGTACAAATTACGATTCCTTTGTTTTGCATTTTTTATTATGTTATAAATTATTTGTTTTTCTATGTTCTCTATATAATTCACAGACTATATATAGAAGTGCAAAAATAGCATTTTTTTGTCACTTTAAGAAATTTATAGCCTTTAAATATTCAATTTTTAGGGTTTTCCTCTCTTTTTTAGCCAACAAAAGATAGGATAATGATCAGAATCTTTTATTTTGCTATCAACTTTGCACTCAAAAGGTTGCCAATCACTTGAACACATAATGTTGTCTATCCTCACATACATCCCGCCTTTATGATAGCTTAAGCCTGGTCCGTTTCCACTTTCAACATAGCAATCGGTAAGATTCTTGGATATAACATGATGCGCATAAGAAATGGGACTGTCGTTGAAATCTCCACAAAGTATGATACTCCTGCCAAGATTCTTGCTCAAATATCTCGCTACAGCGTCAGCCTGTGGTGCACGCTTTATAGAAGCCTCACCAAGTTTGTCAACAAGATGATAGGATGCTTTCTTTGCATCGGGTCCTTCAAGATTTCCTTTCACCATTGACTTGAAACGGGACTTATCCTCAACAGAAAGTCCGGTAGTCTCTAAATGATTATTTACCACAATGATTGTATCGTTGCCTTTCTTTATCTCATAAGCCATACTGAGGTTGCCCCTTGAAGGATATTGGATGCGTTCGCGGGAAACTATTGGATATCTACTATATATGGCAATGCAGTCTCCACCAGGTCCACTCATTGCTGTATCGCTATATTGATATAGCTTGTCCATTACTGCGTCAACCCTTGCCTTGCCGATTTCATTTGTTGAAGCCTCCTGTAAACAAAGAATATCAGCCTTCTGTTCACGGATATATTCTAATATTGGGAACTTACCATCTGGATAACGTTCCCAACCAGCAAACGCCCATACGTTATAAGACATCACCTTTATTGCACCGCTAGGTGCACTAGTCGGTATATTAAACGGAATATATGTGCGCACAGGAATATAACAAAATATATATCCAAGTAATGGTATCAATGTTCCGATTTTCTTGAAACACAGCCAAAAGATCAAAAAGCAGAAATTTATAATCAGGAATATAGGAAACACCAATCCGGCATTTGCCAACATTTCATGCTTCACAGGGTCGAGTCGATCTGAATAACCGATAAACGACATTATGAATATCGTTGCCAGATTAGCTCCAGCAATCAGTTGCAGAAAAAATTTCCTTACCGAACCTAACATAATTATCTCAATTCTTCTTACTACTATTCTCAAAGAGACAATGCTTCTCTTCAGCTGTAAGACTATCATATCCGCTCTTACGTATTTTGTCGAGTATGCGGTCTATATCATCTTGTTCTGCCTTTTTGCGTGCGTTATAATCCCAGTCGCTATTATGAGAATTGTAATTTTCTGGTTCTGCATTTTTATTATGCCAAGTTTTAAACTTCTTTGCACTACCACGTTGGTCCCATTTACGCTTCAAGTTATCGAAGAATTGATTACCACCAGACATGTTAGAACCACGATAAGCATGGTGACGCCAATATCTAATCATGAAGAAACCTACAATCATTCCACCAAGATGAGCAATATGGGCAACCCCGTCACCGGCTGTAGCCATTGCAGAGAACAGCTCTATACCAGCATATATCATTACAAACCATTTTGCCTTGATGGGAAAAGGAATTGGAATAATAAATAATTTCTCATTTGGAAACAACATTCCAAATGCTAAAAGAATACCATAAATAGATCCAGATGCACCAACAGTAGTCCATGCGTTAAGCGCTTGTCTTGCCACTTCCGGCAAATGCATTACAGAAACGCTTGCACTCTGAGATGAAAGCATAAAATACAAATCACAGAACTGTGCTAATTCCTGAAAAAGTCCAGCACCAATTCCACAAGAAATGTAATAAAAAAGGAAGCGTTTTGCACCCCATGTTCTTTCAACAATCATACCAAACATCCACAATGCAAACATATTGAAAAATATATGCGTAAAATTGGCATGCATAAACATGTAAGTTACCAATTGATAAATATGGAAATCTGGGGCTAAAAAGAAGTGCAATCCAAAGACATCATTCAAGTCTATTGGAGAACCACCAAACAAGTTGACAGACCGGAGCACATACATGGCAAAGAAAGCCAGTACATTTATAATAAGTAAGTTCTTTGTTACCGTTGGGATGCGCATCATATTATGTAATTTCTTATAGTTCGACAAATGTTGTATAACGGTTGCAAAATTACTAAAAATATCCCTTAAACACTACTAATGCACAAGGTTTACGACAAATTTTCAAAAAATAAATCACTTTTTTTGTTTTTTTGTTTGTTTTTTGAAATGAATATCCTATATTTGTCACCACAAAAGATATTTTTTTATATTAATAATCATTTAATAATTCAAAGTTATGAACAAGACAGAATTAATCGAAAAGATCGCTTTAGGCGCAGGTCTGAGCAAAACAGACGCTAAAAAGGCATTGGACGCAACAACAGCTGCAATTAAAGACACTTTAGTTTCAGGTGATAAAATCCAGCTTGTAGGCTTTGGTACATTCAGTGTTAATGAGCGTCCTGCTCGTGAAGGTATCAACCCTGCAACAAAGGCTAAGATTCAGATTGCCGCTAAGAAGGTTGCTAAGTTCAAGGCTGGCGCAGAGCTTTCTGATGCAGTAAATAAATAATTGTAAAAGATTATTCAACATAAAAGAGCGACTCTAACGAGCCGCTCTTTTCTTTTAAATATTGTTTATCAACTTATTTAGGTTGCTTGCCAATATAAGCCAAAATACCTCCATCTACATACAAAACATGACCATTTACGAAATCACTTGCGTCTGAAGCAAGGAACACTGCTGGTCCCATAAGATCTTCTGGAGTACCCCAACGCGCAGCAGGAGTTTTACTTATAATAAAGCTATCAAAAGGCTGACGGCTTCCATCTGGCTGTAATTCACGAAGAGGTGCCGTCTGTGGAGTTGCTATATAACCTGGGCCGATACCGTTACACTGTATGTTATATTCACCAAACTCAGAGCAAACATTACGTGTAAGCATCTTTAATCCACCCTTAGCCGCAGCATAGGCACTTACAGTCTCACGTCCAAGTTCACTCATCATTGAGCATATATTGATGATCTTACCGTGTCCCTTTTTCTTCATTCCAGGAATAACAGCTTTTGAAACGATAAAAGGAGCGTTAAGATCAATATCAATAACCTGGCGGAAATCCTCTACACTCATCTCGTCCATTGGAATACGCTTGATTATACCTGCGTTATTAACAAGTATATCAACAGTACCAAGTTCTTTTTCTATTGTTGCAATAAGCCCCTTGACCTGAGCCTCATCAGTTACGTCAGCAATATATCCTTTAGCATCAATACCTTTTGCCTGATAATCAGCCATTGCCTGATCAAGATGTTTCTGACTACGGCAGTTGAATGCAACTTTAGCACCGGCCTTAGCATAAGCTTCGGCAATTGCAAATCCAATACCATAAGCAGCACCTGTTACCAACGCTACTTTACCTTCCAATGAAAAGTTTTTTGAAAATGTATCCATTATCTTTTGTTTTACTATTAAGTTATCAGAGTAGTCTGATGCAAAAATACAAAATTAATTTGAAACGACCTATTTTTCAACATTTATCTTTCATCTGAAGTATATAATATCAGTGACTACAGAAACTATTTTTCTCGTTCCATATACCATCCGTGTTAGTATTCTAATTTGCATATAGGGCTGAAGAAAAACAGAGTCTGGCGGAATATAACCCATCCAGACATTGTTTTATAATTCAAACTTATAACCAACGGTAAACGACAAGGTCCTATTTTGAGAAGTTGATCTGGAATTATTTCCACCCCATCCTGCATCGCCATCCTTACGCAAGTCTGTTACGCCAATATTGTATCTCAGGTCAGCAACAATATTCTTGTATTCATAGCTTACACCTACAGGTACAGAAAGAGAGAATGATCTTATTCCTTCTACATCACTATGAGCTGCTGATATCGATGGACCTTGATAGCTAATAGTAACATCACCACCCGTTTTCTTGCTAACTGCTAATTCTGGCTGCAGACCCGCTTTTACAGCAAGCCCTTTCCATATATATACATTAGCCAAAATTGGCATTGTAATACAGTTAAGATTAATCTTCAAATTATCATTAATCGCAACTTTAACTCCATCTTTTGAAGTATTTGAGAAACCTTTTGTATCGTAGCTTGCCCCTTGTTGAGTGTAGAATACTCCTAAAGAAAGACCGATGATTTTTGAGAATTGATACTGTGCTTCTACACCAGCGGTAAATCCAAACTTATTTTTACTTTCACCAAATCCTACAGAACCCACTTCTACGACAGATCCATCAGACATGGAGGTCCAAATTAGTGGGTCTTCAGTGTTATGCTGAGACATTACTACGTAATTTACAATAGCAGGCATCTTACCAGAGAAGTTACTTGCTGTAACACCAATTTTTGGTGTAATAGAGAAAGTTCCAGCCTTCTGTTGAGCACATACACTTGAAACAGTCATAAGTAATGCTGCTAAAAAAAATAATTGTTTTTTCATTGGTTTAATATAATAAATATTTATTGATTTTCACATATTGTATACTTGTCTAATTGTTACAAATATGATTATTGAGCATCATCCCTTTTGCTTTTTATGTATTTGCATGCTTTATCAGTAAAAGGTAAATCCATTAGTTTTTCTATGATTAACGGTTAATGTTTCATATTTGTTGCACAAATCATAAACAAAAAATCCGCAAATCCTTTTTTTATTTATTAGGAATCGCGGACTTTTAATGTTGTCCCAGGCGGATTCGAACCACCACTGACAGAACCAAAAACTGTAGTGCTACCATTACACCATGGGACAATCAATATGAATTGTTTCCAATTTCGGGTGCAAAGGTAATAGATTTTTCATCTACTACCAAATTTTTAAGCGTTTACTTTACAGTAATCAAGTAATAATTCTTCTTTCCGCGCTGTACGAGGAGATATTTTCCATCGATAAGATCATCGGAAGTTATCACCTGATCAAAAGCAGCAAGCTTCTCTTTATTCAAGTTCACACCGCCACCTTTTACCAATTTACGCATTTCACTCTTGCTTGGGAATACCTCCATACCATCCTGATTAAACAGATCTACGGCTGTTCCGCCAAGCAAAGACTTGTCGATAGTGTAATGAGGAACATCCTTAAACACATCATTAAGCGTGGCTTCATCAAGTTTTGCCAAACTGTCTTTTGTGGCCTTACCGAAAAGGATATTACTTGCAGCAATAGCCATTTCAAGATCTTCCTTTGAATGAACCATCACTGTAACTTCTTCTGCAAGACGCTTTTGAAGTACACGCCTACCAGGATCCTGTTTGTGCTCTTCAACAAGAGCATCAATTACATCTTTTTCAAGACTTGTGAATATTTTTATATATCGTTCAGCGTCATTATCACTTACATTCAACCAAAACTGATAGAATGCGTAAGGAGTAGTACGATTACGGTCAAGCCAGATATTACCACTCTCGGTCTTACCGAATTTTTTACCATCAGCCTTTGTTATCAAAGGACATGTAAGACAGAAAGCCTCAGTTTCACTGCCTAGAGTACGACGTATCAACTCTGTTCCTGTTGTCATATTGCCCCACTGGTCGTTACCGCCAAGTTGCAATCTTACACCGTATTTCTGATATTGATAAAGGAAATCATACCCCTGAAGTAACTGGTAAGTAAACTCCGTGAAAGACAAACCGTCACGAGCCTCACCATTAAGACGTTTCTGCACAGAGTCCTTAGCCATCATATAATTAACAGTGATATGCTTTCCAACCTCACGAACGAAATCAAGGAAAGAGAAATCCTTCATCCAATCGTAGTTGTTAACAAGCTCTGCCTTGTTTGGAGCATCGCCGTCAAAATCCAAGAACTTTGAAACCTGCTGCTTTATAGCCTCCTGATTATGGTATAATGTTTCAGAATCCAAAAGATTACGTTCCTGACTCTTGCCAGAAGGATCACCAATCATACCGGTTGCGCCACCTACAAGCAGATAAGGCTTATGACCGCAACGCTGCAAGTGACTTAACATCATGATACCACATAGGTGACCGATATGCAAAGAGTCTGCTGTTGGGTCAGTACCCAGATAAGCCGACACCATGTGCGACTGTAGATATTCCTCTGTACCGGGCATAATCTGAGCTAGCATACCACGCCATTTCAGTTCTTCAACAAAGTTTTTTGCCATTATTATATTATTTCAATTAAAAGGAGAACAAATATTCTCGCCTAATTATTAATTATATTATTGGGGCCTGTTACCAGAAACTTACGGTACCGGATCATATCCGCTACCACCCCATGGATTACATCTTAATATTCTCCATATCGCCAGTATTAATCCCTTTATTGGCCCATACTTTAGTATTGCCTGGCGTGAATACTCAGAACACGTTGGAGTAAACCGACAAGACGGCGGAGTATAAGGAGTGATAAATTTCTGATAAAACATGATTGGCAGTACGAGAATCCAAGCAAGGCCTCTCGACACATAATGCAATATGCCTATCAATAATTTCATATTTTCTCACTAATACGTTGAATAAGATTTTTCATCTTTACTTCTACAACAGCCGTATCATATAGTTTTGGGTCAAGCCATATAAAAGCCATAACCAAACGGCATCCATCACTTAACTTTTCCGAGACAATACTGCGATTGCGTCTATAAGCCTCCCTAACCTGTCTCTTCACACGATTGCGCTTTACCGCACGTTTAAAGCATTTTTTAGGTACACTGACAAGTAACTGAGTATTTGGTTCATCATTCGCAATATCTTCAGCCTGCATATACATATAGACAACCCTTAGCGGGTAAGCAGACATAGAATGACTTTTACCTCCATTAAAGAGACGGTCTATGAGCAACTTGCTGCAAACACGCTCTTGCTTAGTCAAATTTTCAGCTTGGGATGCCGACATTATTTTTCATTTTTCTCAAGAAAAGCCTTTAGTGCACCAGTCATTGAAGGATAATCCTTATTAGGTGCCATAAGATCAAGATGCAAACCTTGAACTTCTACTTCTTTTGCAGTAGCAGGACCAAAAGCAGCAAGCTTAATATCACCTTGCACGAAATCAGGGAAGTTTTTCTTTAATGCCTTAACACCAGTAGGGCTAAAGAATATCACCATGTCATAATCAAAGTTCTGTATCTCATCATCTGTAAAATCATTACTAACTGTACGATACATCGTACAAACAGAATGCTTTAAATTCTTGGAATCGAGCATATCTTTGATGTCATCATTATGAACACTACTTAACGGAACCAAGAAATTCTCGGTCTTATGTTTAAGCATAAGTGGCAACAGACCGTCAACTTTTCCAGTAGTACCAAAGAAAATCTTGCGCTTACGATACTGCACATATTTCTGGATATAAAGTGCAATTGTCTCAATAAGACAGAAGTACTTCATATCTTCTGGAATCGTAACACGCAGCTCTTTAGCTAGCTTGAAATAATTGTCTATCGCATGACGCGATGTAAAGACAACAGCCGTATGAGCAAGCAGATTAACTTTCTGCTCGCGGAATTCTCTTGAAGAGATACCCTCTACTTTGAAAAACGGACGGAAATCCAATTCCACGCCAAACTGAGTTGCAATGTCATAATAAGGTGACTTTTCGCTTGTTGGCTTAGGCTGAGAGATAAGAATCTTCTTAATCATTATGTCCTAAAAATTTATTTTCAAATAACCATTTATTGCTGTCAATACTCCCCACAATGTGAGTAAAGGCATAACTTCGAGTGCACAAAAGTACAAAATATCTTGCAAAAAGGCGCCTTTTTGCCTGAAAAAGATTATATATGTCTTATATAAGGACAACAATTTTAGCAAAATCACGACTATAGCTGTATATATAAATGCCGTTTTCAATGCAAGTCCAAAATACACAACCAACATTACAACTGGAAACACCAATAATCCTTCGACTGAATTTATAAATAAAAATGATTTAATCCATTGTTCATTTGTCTTTTTGTCAAAAAATGTTAGGTTGGCTATCGTATATGAAAGTAGCTTTAACAGAAAATATACCAGTATCACCCCAGAAAAGAAACCCACAACCTTATATTGTTCAACTATAAACGTATCACTGACGACGGAACGTGCATAGAGAAAGAACAATAATGAAAACTGTAGACACGTCTGTAGCATCAAAAAGAATTGAAAACGCAGTTCTCCAGATGTTTCTGTTATCATAGTAGTTTCACCATGCTGAACATAAAAGAAGTTTTTCGCCTGACGCATGATAAACTTGTGAGACTGTGCAAAAGCCACCATTGCCAATATAAAACACGAAAGTAATATTCCTGTTATCAGGTTATCACCGGCAATAGTATAAGGTACAGGGTCACCTGCTACGCCAAGACGTCCACCAGACAATTCTGGATGAAACCAAGGTGAATTTGAAAAGAAAGATTCCTTGTAATATTTAGGCAGGTTAACATCACGCCAGCTCTTACCAACAGGTTGTCCCGGAAGGTGTAATGTATCTGGCATATTGCTCCAATGAATATCACTGGGCTTTATGTTTGCCTGAATAGCAGAATCCTGCTGCTCGGGCGTAGCATTCTTAGGCAACCAACTGAGTATCTGCGCAGGTGTAGGTTGCTTTTTCACATGCTGAATTCCTGTCAAGGTTTTCTGCTGTGTCTCTGCATTTACTATGGAATCTTCTTGCTGTATCATATAAAAAAGGACGGGTCTGAAATTCTCCCGTCCCCCTCTTTATGGTTGTAATTAAATATCGAATGCGTTCTTTATTTCATCCACACGGTCTAGCTTTTCCCATGTAAACAGTTCCACTTCGACAGTTTTGGTCTCGTGGTATCTGCTGCTGAATGTTTTTGTCACTATTTCGTTTTTCCTTCCCATGTGACCATAAGCTGCAGTTTCAAGATACATAGGCTGGCGCAGCTTCAATATTCGCTCTATAGCCTTTGGACGAAGGTCAAACATATGCTTAATCTTCTCGGCAATCTCGCCATCAGACATTTTAACGTTACAACGGCCATATGTGTTAACATAGATGCTTACAGGTTGTGCTACACCAATTGCATAAGCCAACTGAACTAGCATTTCATCAGCAACGCCTGCTGCAACCATATTCTTTGCTATATATCGTGCTGCATAAGCTGCAGAACGGTCTACCTTTGAAGAATCTTTCCCTGAGAAAGCACCGCCACCATGAGCGCCCTTACCACCATAAGTATCAACAATGATCTTACGACCAGTAAGTCCAGTATCACCATGAGGACCACCAATAACAAACTTTCCTGTAGGGTTAACGAAATACTTTATTTCGTCGTTAAATAATGCAAGCACTTTGTCACCAAGCTTTGCCTTTACTCGCGGAATAAGAATGTTTATCACATCTTCCTTGATTTTAGCAAGCATGCGATCGTCATCGTCATCAAACTGGTCATGCTGTGTGCTCACAACAATTGTATCAATGCACAAAGGCACGTTCTCGTCACTGTATTTTATAGTAACCTGGCTCTTTGAGTCAGGACGCAGATATGTCATCACCTTGCCTTCCTTGCGTATTTCAGCAAGCGTACTCATAAGAAGATGAGACAAATATAGAGATACCGGCATAAAGTCCTCGGTTTCGTTTGAAGCATATCCAAACATCATACCTTGGTCTCCAGCTCCTTGGTTTTCCTCGTCTGCACGACTTACACCACGATTAATATCATCACTCTGCTCGTGAATAGCTGTAAGAATACCACAAGAATCACCATCAAACTGATACTCGGCCTTTGTATATCCGATTTTTTTTATAGTATCTCGCGCTATAGTTTGCAAATCGATGTATTCTTTAGAGCGAACTTCACCCATTATGACTACCTGTCCAGTAGTACAAAATGTCTCTATTGCACAATGAGAATTCTCATCATACGCAAGAAACTGGTCAAGCAATGCATCTGAAATCTGATCTGACACTTTATCAGGATGTCCTTCTGAAACTGATTCTGAAGAAAATAAATAAGGCATATATCTTAATCCTTTCTTTTAAATATACGTTAAAAACTTTTAGGGTGCAAAGTTACAGTTATTTCGTTGAATATCAAAGAAAAACTGCTCATTTTATATTTATACAACAAAAAAATGGGTGTACAGAACTTAATCCGCACACCCACATATTTCAAAGGCTTTTTATTCCTTTTTATTTTGTTCCTTCAGGAAGCATGACAACAGTGATCTTACTGCCGTTTCCTAGGAATTCCTTCATAAATGCAGAAACACTCAGTGGTGTCTGTGCCTCAACAAGTTTCTTATAATCTGAATATGTATCAACACCCAACTTATCATATTGATAGATTACTCCGTCCCAAAAACCGTTTGTCTTCGCACGGTCGTCAATCTGCTTCAACATCAAAGCCTTAACCTTATTAAGCATTTCTGCGTCACATGTAGTAGCTAGCTTATTTGCCTCGTCGGTCATAATCTTCAATGCGACATCGCGTTTCTCTGGTTTCATAGGACATACACCAATCAGCTGGTATATCTTGTATCCGTCATCAGCTGCACTTGCATATCCGTAAGCTCCACAAGAGTATGCTGCACTGGCTTCTTCACGAATTTTTTTCAGATATTCCATTGAAAGCACCTGACCAACCATATCAACCTGTATAGACTTCTCTAGTGTGTATGGCAAATTCATGTTATGCCAAATCATGTAGCAGTTGGCTTTTGGAGTTTCCATCTTGCGATAGAAGACATTTTCAATCTGTCCCTTTTGTAGCATGCGATCACGCTTTGAAGCAACATCATTACCTTTTGCAGGAAGAGCACCAAGATACTTGCAGATAAGTGGACGAATTGTAGCGTCGTCAAAATTACCGATTATAGTAAATTCCCAACCCTTTGCACTTGCAGTACGGTCTTTTGCAATCTGTAGGATGCGGTCATAGTTTATATCCTTCAAGTTCTCAAGCAACATTGGAGCTGTTCTTGGATTATGGTTATACAATGTAGCTGTAAGAGAGTCACTGAAAGCAATGTCTGGAGACAATTCGCGATTTTTGAGTCCTACCTCAAATTGCTGCATAAGATTGTTGTATGAGTCATTATCTTTCTTGATATTGGTGAAATAGAGATAGACCATCTGAAGCATTGTCTCAACATCCTTTGGCGTTGAATTACCGTCAATGCTCATCTTTCTCTCACTCATACTCAAGTTAGCATTAGCAATCTTTCCAGCCATAGCCTTCTGAAGTTCTGTACTTGAAAAGTTGCCAAGTCCACTTATGCCGATAACATTGTTGAACACCTTAGTGTTTGTATAATCAGCCTTGCCATACAAAGAAGAACCTGAGCCGCCATTACCAGACAGAATTACCTGATCTTTCTTATAATCAGTCTTCTTTAAGATAACCTTTACGCCATTTGAAAGTTCAAGAGTTGTATAATCAAACTTATTACTCTTAGTTTCCTTCTTTATCTTACCTGCCTTTGGAAGTTCCTTAATCAGTGGTTCATTCTTAACATTGTCTACATAAGCAGTGATATTCTCTGCACGTGCATCCTTGACAGCGCCAAGAAGCTGTGCTTCGGTAGGATATACATTACCTTCCTTTTCGTTATTGAAGTTAATGATAACCATATTAGAATCGCTTTTTGAAACAAGTTCCTTAATTTGTCCGTTTATAACATCAAGAGGTATCATAGGAATAATCTGCTTCATTGTCTGATATGAATACTCAATGCCAGTCATAGGCTCGTTGGTAAGAAAATGTCCAAGACATTCACTATAAAACTGACTATTATATCTCTTATCTTTATTGCTATAGGCCTTATCAAGAGCACTTATATAGTCTGCTTGGAAACGACTATACTCTGAAGGAGTGAAACCGAATTCAGAGGCACGGCGCAACTCAACAAAGGCTGCCTTTAATGCATTTGAGGCAACACTAATGTCTTTAGGAGAAACACTCAAGTCAAAAGCGTCTTTTGTCTTTGCGAAAATATAGTTATCATCAGAAGCCTGTGCCCCTACAAAAGGAC
>OCVT010000674.1_pt1 | contig 14041 bp, 15 predicted proteins | sample 1539111 | NCBI WGS metagenome assembly OCVT01 (sample SAMEA3991482, study PRJEB22521) | metagenome | biome: anthropogenic terrestrial biome; feature: sewage plant; material: raw primary sludge | place: Sweden | collected 2012-09-26 | reverse complement strand
ATTGGATTAGGTCTTGCTGCACTTGGTGGTGCTATTGGTATGGGTAATACTGCTGCTGCAACTATTGCTGGTACTGCTAGAAACCCAGGTTTAGGTGGAAAATTAATGACTACAATGTTCATTGCATTAGCGATGATCGAAGCACAAGTTATTTATGCACTTGTTGTTGCTATGATTGCATTATATGCAAATCCATTTTTAGGGTAATCTTTAAATCTACAGATTTAATAAAACTCTAAAGGTCAAGAGGTTTATCTTCTTGACCTTTTTTTAATTACAAAATATGCGGTTATGGTGGAACGGTAGACACACTACCTTGAGGTGGTAGCGCCCTACGGGTGTGCGAGTTCAAATCTCGCTAACCGCACCAACAAATTTTATACTTCTTATTTCTCTACTAATAAATCAGCATTTGTCTTTAACTTTTTTTTATATAGAAATTCTTTTTCTCTTTGTGTGAATTTTTCTTCTTTTTTTGGAAGCTCTTTTTTTATTTCAATATTTTTTTGTTCTTTATCTTCTTTTTTAAAGATACTCAAAAGAAGATAAACTGAAAAAACTATATTAAAAATAATAATTGCCCATTTTGAAATAAGAGCTACTTCTAAAAACTCTAATTTATCTTTTAACTTCAAATATTCAACCACATCACCATAAATAGCATTTGCAAAAAGTGCAATTACCAAAAGTAAAATTATTAAAATCACTCTTCTTCTAAATTTAAATAAGTAGTACCAAAAAAGTGCTGATTTAACTTGTTTAAACATTATATTTTCCTAAACAAAGAAGTTCAATCCAAGAGCAGCAAGTGCAACCACTAAGGATTTTGTTTTTAAATCATCAATTATTTTTCTTTCTTCATCAGCGATTATGATTTCTAATTGCTCATCACTATAATCATCAAATGTTTTATAATTTTCAACTAGTCTAGCTTTTGTAGCTAATATGGCTTTTTCTCGAATTTTTAAATTTATTGAATCTTTTAATTGTTGACTTTTGATTTTTGAGTAATCAAAAACTTTTGTAGTATTTTCACTTGCTATATTTAATAATTTGTTAGAGTTTTCTTTTAATTTATTTTTTATTCCCATAGTTTTTTTCCATTAATTTTTTATTTATTGTAGCACTTATGTATTAATGAAATGATAACTATTTTTTTAGTTAATTATAAAACATATTCCCATCTTGGATAAAGAGCGTTTATATCTTTCATATCATCTATTTTGAATACATTAATAATTCTAAATCTACCACTTGATAAAAATGCTTTTATTCTCATCTTAAATTCCTTATGTTTTCTATTTATATTATAAACAATTTTAAATAATGTCATACTTAAATAATATATTCTTTTATATATTATTTATTATTATATGATATACTTTTGCATATTTATTTTTCGGGGGAGCATGGAAAAGGAAAATTTTAAACAACTATTAAAAAAAGCTGATTTTAATAAAAGAACTTTTTCGCAATATTTAGGTTTAAAATATCAAAGTGTAAATTCTTGGGGTAATAACGGACGAAATATTCCATATTGGGTTGAATCATGGTTAAATTTATATATTGATAATAAAAGATATTCACAAATAAAAGAGATTTTAAAAGATAGTGGAGTTTGTGAGTAAAATAGATTTTATTAAACTTTTCAAGGGATTTAAAAATCTATTTTTTTAGCCATAAAGCTTAAAAAAAGCCTTATTTAAGTATATTCTACATAAAATACCTAACTTTATAATAGGAGTAAATATTAAGGACTTTTTATAAAAAATTATTCAATTTTTATATCTATTCTTTAAATTTATACCTAAAATAGCAAAAAATAAATTTTTAACTTTAAATTAAATAGGAATTATTATGCAAGCATTTTTAGAAGAAGCTAAAAAATCTAGCCGAACTATTGCTAACCTAAGCACTGCTGTTAAAAACAGGGTCTTAAATGAAATGGCTGACGCCTTAATGAATCATTGTGATTTTATTATTTCTAATAATGAAAAAGATATGAGTCAAGCAACATTATATAATTTAGATGAAGCATTAAAAGATAGATTACTTTTAACAGGTGATAGAGTTCAAGATATGGCAAATGCAATTAGACAAATTGCATCTCAATCAGAACCTGTTGGCAGAATATTAGATGGTTGGATTACAGAAACTGGTTTAAACATCCAAAAAGTTGCCATTCCAATAGGTGTAATCGGTATTATTTATGAAAGTCGTCCAAACGTAACAAGTGACACAGCAGCTTTATGTTTTAAAAGTGGAAATGTTTGTGTTCTAAAAGGTGGAAAAGAAGCTGAACATTCAAATAAGGCAATTGCTGTTGTTCTAAGAGAAGTTCTTGCAAAAAATAAACTTCCAGAACAAGCTATTTCATTACTTCCTGATTCAACAAGAGAAGGTGTTGCAAAACTTATTAAAGAAGATAAATATGTTGATTTAATTGTTCCAAGGGGTGGTGAATCACTTATTAAATTTGTAAGTGAAAATTCAACTATTCCTGTTATAAAACATGACAAAGGAGTTTGTCATATTTATGTTGATAAAGACGCAGCTCCTGCAAAAATAATAGATATTGCAATAAATGCAAAATGTCAAAGACCAAGTGCTTGTAATTCAATGGAAACTTTACTAATCCATGAGGAAATTGCACCATATATTTTAACAGGACTTGAGGATGCATTTTCAGAACAAGGAACAATTTTAAAAGGTTGTTCAGAAACTTTAAAATATATAAAAGCTATTCCTGCAACACTTGAAGATTATGATACTGAATATTTAGCAAATATTTTAAATATTAGAATTGTAAAAAATGTAGATGAAGCTATCAATCACATTCAAAGACATGGTTCAAGTCACTCAGAAGCAATTTTAAGTGAAAACTACTCAACAATAAATAAGTTTTTAAATGAAGTCGATGCAGCTTGTGTTTATGCAAATGCAAGTACAAGATTTACAGATGGAGGAGCTTTTGGATTAGGTGCAGAAGTTGGTATTTCTACAAATAAACTTCATTCAAGAGGACCAATGGGAATAAATGACTTAACAACATTTAAATACAAGATTTATGGTTCGGGTCAAGTTAGATAATTTTAAAATTAGGGGAAAAATGTCACAAAAAATATATTGTATCGCTTCATTTGAAGCAAAAGAAGGAAAAGAAAAAGAGTTATTGGAAGTTCTGCAATCACTCGAACCTAAAACTACAAGGGAAGATGGTTGTATATTGTATGTTGTTACAAAAAAAATAGCACATCCAAATGCAATTGGACATTCGTTCCCAATAGTTTTTAACGAGATTTGGGCATCAAAAGAGGCTTTTGAATTACATTGTAATAAACCTTATATTACAAACTTTTTTCAAAATCATTGTGTTAATTCAGACGGTCTTGTAAAAGATTTTAACGTTTGCGTTTATACAGATGAAATAAATTAGAGAATAAATCATGAAAAAAATATCATTAACACTTATAAGTTTAGTAACTGTCGTACTTTTTTGGTACATTTTAGGAACAGGTTTTGTTTTAAAAGATAATTCAAATACTTTTTCAAAACTTCAATGCGTATCTTATGCTCCATTTGGGAAAGATGATTCACCATTTATGATGGATAAAGGATTAGTAATTTCTGAGGATTTAGTAAGAAAAGATTTACAATTACTTTCAAAATATACAGATTGTATTAGAACATATTCAACTGTTGGATTAGAGATGGTTCCTAAAATTGCTAGGGAAAATAATCTAAAAATGCTTATGGGAGCATGGGTAAATGGAGATGAAAAACCAACAAGAAAAGAAATTGATACTCTAATCAAATTAACAAATGAAAATAAAGATATTGTTAAAGCTGTTATTGTTGGAAATGAAGCTCTATTAAGAGGTGATTTATCAGATAAAAGACTTTATGAGTATATCAAAGAAGTAAAAGCTGCTCTTCCTGATGTAAGAGTTACTTATGCTGATGTTTGGGAATATTGGATTAAATATCCACATATTAAAGACGTAACTGATTTTGTAACTATTCATATCTTACCTTATTGGGAAGATGATCCAATGGAAATTACAAGTGCAATAAAACACCTTGCTGAAGTAAGACATGAAGTTGAAGGTATTTTAAAAACTTCAGATATTTTAATTGGTGAAACAGGATGGCCTAGTGAAGGAAGAATGAGAGAAGATGCACTTCCAAGTAAAACAAATCAAGCTATATTTGTAAGAGAATTTGTAAAATTAGCTGAAGAAAAAAACTGGAATTACAATATAATTGAAGCTTTTGACCAACCTTGGAAAAGAGTAAGTGAAGGTGCTGTTGGTGGATATTGGGGATTATTTGATAAAGATAGACTTGATAAAAATGTTTTTGCTGGAGATGTTTCTGATTTTCCAAACTATAAATATTTAGCTTTAGGTTCTTTATTACTTGTTTTAGTATTTTCATTATTATTAAGAAATTCAAATATATCAAGAAATAAAGCAATTTTATTTACAGCTGTAAATACTCTTTTTGCAATATTATATATGCTTCAAATGGAACAATTTGATATGACAGTTAGATCTCAAGGTGAAATTGTTTGGGCAACACTTGTATTAATAACGCATCTTTCAATTTACTATTTTGTACTTTTAAATATTGCTAATGATACAAAACCAAATATTGTAGGAATAAGACAAATATTAAAAGAAAAGCATCTAAATGCGGATACTCTTCCAATGATATTATTTTATTGTTCATTTATTTTTGTTTTAATTTCTACAATCGTTCTTGCATTTGAAGGAAGATATAGAAACTTTGAAATATATATTTTCAGTATCTCTACAATTTCATTTATTCTATTGTATGGTGGAAGATTCTCATCTATGGAATTTAAAGCTTTTGAGAAATTATCATTTGTAGTTCTTTTAGTGACTTCTGGATTATCATTCTACAATGAAGGTTCTTTAAATACTTTCTCTAATGTTTGGATGATTATAGCTTTAGTTTTCACTTATATTTTATATGCTGGAAGTAAAAATAGTTCACTGTTTGAATTAAAAGATATAGTTAAATATACACTTATATTCTTTGCTTTTTCTATAGCTTTAAGATACGGAATTATTGCAGATAAAGAAATAATTGCACAATGTCATTTAGATAAAGACACTTTACTTTGTGGATTTAAAAACCAAGTTGGATATTTAGGATATATTGGAGTATTTGGAATTATTGCGATTTGTATTTCAACTCTTGCACTACTTGTAAATAATAGAAAGTTTGGATTTATTGCTTTAGCTGTATCTGTATTTGCAATTATGATGTTTAATACTTATGTAGGTTCAATAGCATTTATTTTAGCTACTATCGTTTTATGTAAAGAAAAAAATCTAAAAGCTGTAAAATAGCTTTTAGATTAAATTAAAAAAAATGAAGAAAATTTATTTAATTTTCTTCATCATTGCTTCTTCTTCTGGAGTCAATTCAGGTTCTTCTGTTCCACCTGTATTTAAAACATCATCTACTGCTCTTACTGGAAATGATGGTAATTTAAACTTATCATCTTTTATATCAACATTAAAAACTGCTAATTTAGCCTCTTGAATTTGAACAACACCTAAAGATTTATTAATAAATTTTAATGGCACAGTATTATGAATCCAAATTCTGTCTTCACCTAATTGCCAAATATCGCATTTATAACCTAATACTAATTCTGAACCTATTCTTTTAGCTCCCATAGAAGTTAATGTTTCGGCATTTTTTAGGTTTAGAAATGGATTTTCTTTATCTTCTGAAAGTAATTCTTGTTGATATATAACTTGCTCATTAAAATCAACATTAAAGATTTTATTTCCAGCTATTTTAGTAATATTATGTTCTTCTTCTTTATCACCATCAACAGCTTGAACAATTTTTTCTTCATTTAATTCCATTTTACCAAAATCTTTAAAATACAATTTACTACTTCCAGTTACAGTTGCTTTGCTTCCCATAATGTCACCAGCACCAACTATTTCATACTCAATAATAGCTGATTTCACATCATATCTATTTGTTTCGGCTAATAAACTCACCATCCCAAACAACAAAAATCCAAAGATATATCTTGATTTCCCCACTTTTTTATCCTTTGTTAAATTGAACGAATTATACTGCTTATCTAATTAATTTTACTAAATAAATACCACCAAATAAACACTATATTTCTTTAATATACAAAAAAACAAAAGGAGTTTCATGTCTTATTCTAAAAAAAGATATTTTGTATATTCTGTTTTAACGCTATTTATAATGGTTATTCCATTTATAACAATAAATGACAATCATCTATTATTGTTATCTTTTGATAAATTACAATTCCATTTTTTAGGTAGTGTTTATAGTGTTAGTGAACTTTATGTTATGCCATTTTTACTTATGTTTTTATTCATAGGAATTTTTGCCATGACTTCAATATTTGGAAGAATTTGGTGTGGTTGGAGTTGTCCTCAAACTATATTTAGGGTTATTTATAGGGATTTAATTGAAGGAACAATTCTTGATTTAAGAAAAATCAATAACAAACAAAAAGATATAGATTACAGCAAAAAATCTAATCAGATAAAAAAATATATTGCACTTATTTTGTGGTTTATTATTAGTTTAATTATCTCTTGTAATTTTATGTTATATTTTATTCCTCCTGAGGATTTTTTTGTTTATATTCAAAATCCAGTAGAACATAGTTTTATGCTTATATTTATTTTAACAATTGCCCTATTTTTGGTATATGATATAGTTTTTATGAAAGAAAATTTCTGTGTTTATATTTGTCCATATTCAAGAATTCAATCTGTTTTATATGATGATAATACAAAACAAGTTACTTATGATTTTAATCGTGGTGGAAAAGTTTATGAAAATGGAGCTAAATCAATATTCAAAATAAAACAATGGAGTAACAGTGAAGAGTGTACAACTTGTGAAGCTTGTGTAAAAGTTTGCCCAACACATATAGATATTAGAAAAGGTTTACAAGTTGAGTGTATAAATTGCCTTGAGTGTAGTGATGCTTGCTCAACAGTAATGGGAAAACTAAATAAAGAGTCTTTGATAAATTGGGGAAGTACAAACAAAGTTATTAATAAACAAAAAATCTCTATTTTTACTAAAAAAAATATAACTTATTTTGCGTCTTTATTTTTATGTATATTTTTAGCTTTTTATTTCTCACTGCAAAAAGAAGAGTTTTTAGTAAATGTAAATAAAACCACAGAACTTTATAGTAAAAAAGAGAATGGAATTATTTCAAATAACTATATTTTAACCATTCACAATACTCAAGATAAAGATTATATTTTTGATATTAGAATAGAAAACAAAGATTTCAAAATAAAAAGATTTGATAGTTTTGAGTTAAAAGCTGGCGAAAAAATTAAAAAAGTCCTTATTTTGGAAACGACCGATGATTTTGAAAAATTAAAAGAAAAACCATCAAAAATTTCAATAGAGATTTTTACAAAAGAAGATGAAAAAATAAAAGTTACAAGACAAATTGCATTTTTCTATCCAAAAAATTAAAGAGCCTTTTCAATAAAGAGGGAAAATAAAACTCCCTCTTTTTTATTTTCTACCAAAATTTTTCCGCCAAAACTCTCTTCAATAATCATTTTTGCTAAATAAAGCCCTATTCCTGTTCCTTCTTCTTTTGTAGAAAAATATGGTTCAAAAATCTTTTTTAGATTTTTTGCTTTTATTCCACCACCATTATCAGCCAATTTTATTATTACCTCAGCACTAGAAGAAAAAATATCGATTTGGATTTCTGGATTTTTTATATTTTTTAAAACATCAATAGAGTTTGAAATAATCGCTATTAAAATTTGTGAAAGTTCACTTTTTACACCAAATATTTTAACCTCATCAAAAGTTTCAAAACTTGTTTCTAAATCTATATTATGACTCTTTAAATCGGCACTCAAAATTGTTGTAGCATTTAAAATTGCATCTTTAACACTAAAAATTTCTTTCTCTTTTGAAATAGTATAAAACTCTTTAAAATCATCTATTGTTTTTGATAAAAAACTTAGTTGTTCATTTGCTTGATTTACTTTTTTATCAAAATAGCTTTCATCTAAGTTTTTATTTTCAAATCTTTTTTTTAGATTCATTAAAATATATGAAATATTATTTAAAGGTTGTCTAAATTGATGGGTTATATTTGCTATCATTTCCCCTGATTTTACGAACTTTGATTGCTGTAGAATTAACTTCTCAAAACTTTTATTTTTATTTTTTAAATCATTATATTTATAAGCTATCGAGATTGTAAAAAGCATGGCTTCAATGGCAAAAACCAATAAAACTAAATCAAAATATCCCCTTTGATTATAAAACATTTTAAAATCAAAAACAAAAAGTAAAATACAAAAAATAGACCAACCAATAACATATATAAGTGTTGGTTTAAATCCCTCTTTTAGATTAAAAATAATTGAGATAAATAAAATTGCATAAATAATCGTATAAGGCAAATATTCAAATAAAACATAGTGATAAAAAGCTGTTAAAATAACCACATTTAATAAAAAAGTATTGATTATCAACTCTTTATAATTTGTGATTTTTGGTAAAAATCTTCCCTCATAATATGTTATTGCAAATAAAATAGCACTCAAACTTGCAATCACCAAAGCCATTTCTTGAATAAAAAAGCTAATTTCAAAAAGTTTACTATATGAACCTATATAAACCAAAGAAAAAATCTGCATAAAACAGTAACTTATATAAAATATCTCTTTAGAATACAAATATCTAATAAAAGTATATAAAACACTCATTATTAAAATTCCAAAAGTAATTCCATAAAATAAAACTGTATTTATATCAAACATCTATTTTATAACCACTATTTGTGAGATTCATAATCAAATCTTTTGGAATTTTAGTTTTTAGATTTTTAACCAAAGTTTTTAAAGCATCTTTTGTCATAACAGAATCGCTCCAAACATAGTTTTCAATTTCTTCATAACTTACATATCTATTTTTATTTTTTATAAGTAGTTCTAAAAATAGAATCTCTTTAGTTCGCAGTTTGATAATTTCATTTTTTATGACTAAATTTTTATTAAAGGTATCAAAATATGAGTTATCATCGAGTTTTATAATATTTGAGTTATCTTCTTGTAAAGAGTTTACACATAAAAACAAAGCCTCTTCAAACTCTTTTTCCTTTACAGGTTTTACAAGATATTTAACAAGTTGAAGTTCAATTGCTTTTAATAAATAATCCCTATCACAAAATGCAGTTATTATTATGATTTGAGTTTTTTTATCTTTTTGCCGAATTTTTTTTACAAACTCCAAACCATTTAATTTTGGCATTTGAATATCTGTGATTATAATATCTGGTTGGTATTTTTCATATAATTGCAATGCTTTGATTGCATCACTTGCTTCATAAATTTGCTCAAAAAAGTTTTGTAAATATTCAACACCATTTTCTCTTGCAATCTCATCATCTTCAACATACAGAATTTTTATATTTTTATTAATATTTTTTAACATTTTGAATTATATCTTAATAGATTTTAGAATATATTTTGTTATCTCAATTAATTTGACTTAGAGTTTATATTATTTTCCAAACTAAATTATTATTATCAATAATACATTCATTTATAGGTTCTGCATAATACATTCCATAACCTAAATTTTCATTAATTCTAATACTACTTACTTCTTTATGTACAAGACAACTATCCACTACTTTTGGTTTAATAGCAATAGCAGGAGAATTTTTAACTTTAACTGATTCATAAACGATAGCATCAACATTGTCATAAGCTAGCAATATTGATGATATTATTGATGTAACTTCATATAATCTGTCACACCCATTTCTTTGAGTAATATCTGCAAAAAAAGCATTACTTAAAAGATATGATTCAAATAAATATCTATTATCTTTTTCTAAACATTTTTCTTTAAATTGTAAGTATGTTTCATAATAATATTTATCAATCCATTTTGGAAGTTGTTTATCTCTTGCTAATTGGTCAAATACTCCTATATAAACAACTTCCAAATGTTTTGTAGGTATTGAATCTAAAATATTTATATAATCAAGTTCTATCCCATTAATTTCAGAAATAGCTGTTTCAAAAAAACATTCTTCATTTTCATCTTCTTTAAAAAAGATACTAGCATAATAGATAGATTCTTCCTTTTTATTAAATCTTCCTAATGGAATAATAGATTTCTTAGACTCAGGTACATATAACATATCTTCTAAATTATCAAAACAAAAAGGTATAGAAGTTTTTTCTGTCGTAAATTTTCTAGCTCTTCTTAATGCAATTTTTGAATCCAATTTATATACTAAATTAATAGTAAAGTGACTAATTAATCTTTTAATTTTATTTTCAATTTCTTTACTACTAAGTTCTAATTTATTATCTATAAAACCATTTAATTGTTTAATAAGTGATGAAACTTCTATTAATTCTTCTAAAGATTCTTCAATATTAATAGAAGTTCTGTTTTCTAAATAATCATCTATTTCTTTTTTTCTTTTTAAATCTTCTTGGTTTAATTTTTGCATATTATTTCCAAAATTTTTTATAATATATTAAATTTCATAAGTTTCTTCTCTTATCATAAGATTCTTTCTTAATTTATACTCCATCCATAATACTCCATTTCCCTAAGTATATATTTTCCTTTCGCATCCCCTTGTGTAGCTGCTTCTTTATACCATTTAAAAGCCTCTTTATAATTTTGAGATACTCCTTCTCCTAATTGATACATCTTCCCAATGCTTAATTTAGCTTCAGTATTTCCTTGAATAGCTGCTTTCTCATACCACTTAAAAGCTTCTTTATAATTTTTATCCACACCTTTGCCAACTTTATACATATATCCCAACCTATTTTGGGCATTAACACTACCTTGTACTGCCGCTTTTTCATACCATTTTATAGCTTCTTTATAATCTTGATTTACGCCTTTACCAGAATAATACATATTCCCAAGTCTATATTGAGCCTGATAATCTCCCTGCATAGCTGCTTTTTCATACCATTTTATAGCTTCGCTATAATCTTGATTTACTACATCACCAGTATGATACACATATCCAAGAGTTGATTGAGCAAAAACATTTCCTTGAATAGCTGCTTTTTCAAACCACTTGACTGATTCTTTTCTCTTATCATAATCTGAATACAATTTAACTCCGAGCATACATTGGGAAAAAGAATCTTCAGTAGTTGTTTTTTCATTTAAATTAGATGCTTTTAAGTCTTTATTAAAACAATTTATACCTTCAAATGTATCACCTTGAATAGCTGCTTTCTCATTCCATTTAAAAGCTTCTTTATAATCTTGGTCTACTCCTTTGGCAAATAAATAACTTTCGATAAGGGTGTTTCTAGCCGAAGTACTTCCCCTGTTAGCCGCTTTTTCATACCACCAAAATGCTTCTTTATAATCTTGATTTACTCCTACACCGAAATAATAGCTATCCCCAATTCTATCTATGGCTTCAGAATGACCTTGAATTGCTGCCTTCTCATTCCATTTTATAGCTTCATTATAATCTTGATTTACGCCTCTACCATATTTATACATTTCTCCAAGGAAATATTGAGCAAAAGCATCTTCTTGAATAGCCGCTTTTTCATACCATTTAAAAGCTTCTTTATAATCTTGATTTACGCCTCTACCATATGCATAGATTTGTCCAAGGCTATATTGAGCTTTAACATTACCTTTATTAGCTGCTTTTTCAAACCATTTAAAAGCTTCATTATAATCTTGATTTACTTCAAGACCAAGATAATACATTCCTCCAACATAAAATTGTGCCAAAATATTTTCTTGTATAGCTGCTTTTTCATACCATTTAAATGCTTCTTTATAATCTTGATTTATTCCTTGACCTAATTGATACATTTTTCCAAGGATATATTGAGCTTCTACATAACCTTGATTAGCTGCTTTTTCATACCACTTAAAAGCTTCTCTATAGTCTTGATTTAATCCAAATCCATTAAAATATATATCTCCAAGATTATTTTGTGCAATATGATTACCTTGAATAGCTGCTTTCTCGTACCATTTAAAAGCTTTTGAGTAATCTTGTTTATCAGTTTTTAGATAATACTTATCTCCATTTTTTAACTGTTTTTCTACACTATATATATCTGTTAATTGGTCATAGGAAAAATAAGCAATTGAAACTATAATTATTCCAATAAAAGCTTTTTTTAAAAACTTTGCTATTTCTTGATTTGATTTTAATATTTCTTCTCTATCTTTTTCTCGTTGAATTCTTTTCTCTTCTTCAAGTTTTTCTTGTTCTACTCTTTCTTGTTCTTTTCTTTCATTTTCAAGTCTTTTTTTTTCAAGTCTTTTTTTTTCAAGTCTTTGCTGTTCTAATTTTTCTACTTCTTGTTTGATTAATAATTCTTGCTCTTCTATCTTTTTTCTCTCAAGTTCAATTTGTTCTTTTCTTTCTTGAATTAAAGTATCAACTCTTAATTTTATGTATAAAGATTGTGCTTTTTTATCATCTCCATCACTTTGAGATAAAGCTTTTGCCCAAGTTGATTTAACTTTATTATCTTGTTCTACTTCTATCATTACTTGTTCATAAATCTCATCTTCATTTATATCAATTGAAATCATATTATCATCAACTCTTGAATTATCCTTTATAACTATTTCATCTATTTTATTATGTTTTTGAATATAGTTATTAATTGTAGGTTTTACTTCTTGGACAAATTCTTTACTATGATTTATTACAGCTTTTGCTAATGATTGACTATTATCAATGATACTTTCTTTTGGTTCTTCTGAATAAGTGATTTTCGTCCAACTATATTTGATTAACCAAATTCCTATCATAAACGGAGTTAATTGAATTATTACTCCAAGAAAAGAAGTTCCCGAACCCATTGCAATTTTCAATATATTAAATAACAAACCTGAAACAAAAACAATAATTGCTGAAACAACAATAGCCCAAAAAATCTTCATAATAATTCCCTTTTTTTAATAATAATTAGTCTAACTAAATTCTATTTAACAATAGATAATTATTTTTATAAATTTCAAGATAATACCTTGTATTACCATAGGGTATTATTAGATATTACCTATAAGTAATATTATTGAACAAATTTTATTAAGGTAAAAAATGTTCATTGCTGAAATTACAGAAGAAGAAACTGATAAATTCCATAAAAAAGTATCTGAAAATGTAAGAAAAATTAGACTAAATAAAAATTTAACTCAATTAGATGTTAGTTTAGCTCTTGGATTATCCAATCCATCATTTGTTACAAATGCCGAATCTTTAAAATCTTCAAAAAGATTTAATCTTAACCAGCTTTATAAATTATCTATAATTTTTGATGTTGATTTATGTGAGTTTTTTAGGTAAAAGTAATAGTAAAACTAAAAAAAATCCATTCAATAATATTTGGAAATTATGATAAAATTCCGCCATGAGAGAATACAAAACACAAACTAAAGAGATAATAACTACAACAACATTTTCAACACCATTAGGTGAAATTTTTGCTGCTGCTTCAAAAAAAGGTATTGTAATGCTTACTTTTTTTACACCTTTTAATATAGAAGCAAAAATTGCTGTTTTAAAAAATACTTTAGATGCAGATGTAATTCCTGCAAATGGTGAAATTTTCCAAGTTTTAAAAATACAATTAGAAGAGTATTTTGACAAAAAAAGAACAACTTTTGAAATTCCTTTACAATTAGTTGGTTCACCTTTTCAAGTTAAATGCTGGAAAGAGTTATTGAATATTCCATACGGAAAAACTATATCTTATAAAGAACAAGCAATAAAAATAAAAAACGAAAAAGCCCACAGAGCCGTTGCAAATGCAAATGCTCAAAATATGATAGCTATTTTAGTTCCATGTCACAGAGTAATTTCAAGTGATGGAAAATTAAGCGGTTACAATGGTGGTGTTGAAAAAAAAGAGTTTCTATTAAAGTTAGAACAAAATGATAAATAAAACTATTTTTAGACAATATGACATCAGAGGTATTGTAAATG
>OCVT010000665.1_pt1 | contig 14152 bp, 13 predicted proteins | sample 1539111 | NCBI WGS metagenome assembly OCVT01 (sample SAMEA3991482, study PRJEB22521) | metagenome | biome: anthropogenic terrestrial biome; feature: sewage plant; material: raw primary sludge | place: Sweden | collected 2012-09-26 | reverse complement strand
CCGATCTCAGAGACGGCCGCCCCCCAGTGGCACAGCGGCCAGTGGGCCTTGGCCTGGCCGTTCAATAATGCCCCGTGGGTGCTGCATTGGCGCGCGTATGTGCCCGAGGGCTGCGCCCGCTCGCCATGACCTTCCATGCCCATCAGTGACAATGCCTGACCATGACGCAACCGACCTCGCCCTCCCCTGAGTTTTACGCCGAATACACCCCCGCCGCGCCCCCCGCCGCCTTGCCGCGCCCGCCGCTGCGCTTGTCCTGCGTGGTGCCAGCGTTTAACGAAGCGGTGAACCTGCCCCGCTTTATCCCGGCGCTGGCCGAAGCGGTGGCGCAGCTTACGCCCCACTTTGAAATCGTCATCGTCAATGACGGCAGCACCGATGCCACGCACACCGTGGCCATGGAGCTGGTGGCGCACAGTGGCCTGCCCCTGCGCTACCTGGCCTTGTCGCGCAATTTCGGTAAAGAAGCGGCCCTGTCGGCAGGCATCGACCACACCCGGGGCAATGCCGTGGTGCTGATTGATGGTGACTTTCAGCACCCGCTGGACCTGCTGCCCGAAATGCACGATTTGTGGCAGCGCGGCTACGACATGGTGTACGGCGTGATTGCCGATCGCGGGGCCGAAAGCGGGGCCAAGCGGGTGGGCACGCATTTGTTCTACCGCATCATGAATGCCGGTAACAGCGTGAAAATGCCGCCCAACGCCGGGGACTACCGCTGGCTCGATCGCAAAGTGGCCAATGCCCTCAAAGCCCTGCCCGAGCGCCACCGCTTCATGAAAGGCCTGTACGCCTGGGTCGGCTTTAAAACCGCCGCCCTGCCGTTTGTGCCGCTGGATCGCGCGGCCGGGGCATCGAGCTTTAACCTGCGCCGCCTGGGGTCGCTGGCCTTGCTGGGGCTGACCTCGTTCACCACCTTGCCGCTGCGGGTGTGGAGCGTCATTGGTGCCCTGGTGGCCCTGGCCGCCTTGCTCTACGGCGGCTGGATCACGCTGGAGACCTTGCTCTTTGGGGCCGATCTGGCGGGCTGGCCCACGCTGGCGGCCAGCATCATGCTGTTCTCGGGCGTGCAACTGATGTCGATCGGCATCCTGGGCGAATACATTGGCCGCATCTACGACGAGGTCAAACAGCGCCCCAGCTATTTGCTCGCCCGCGATGAAGACCATAGCAGCTTGCGCAGCAATGACAACGTTTAAAGCACAAAACCTGCTCAATTCCTTATACAGCCTGCCGCAAGCACTGCGCTTTATTTTAGTGGGCGGGGCCGCTGCGGCCACCCACCTGCTGGCGGTGGGCGTGCTGGTGGCTGCCGGGCAGGTGCCGCCGCTACTGGCCAACGGACTGGCCTTTCTCATCGCCTTTGGCGTGAGCTACTGCGGCCACGCCTGGCTTAGTTTTGCCGAGCACCAGGCCCGCACCTGGGCCAGCGCCGCGCGGTTTTTTGCCGTGGCCAGCCTGTCGTTTGCCGTCAATGAAACGCTGTACGCCATCGCCCTGCAGCGCCTGCACTGGCATTATTTTTGGAGCCAAGCGGCCATCCTCGTGCTGGTGGCGGTGGGCACCTTCACCTTGAGCAAATTTTGGGCGTTTAAAGCACAACCACAATGAACCCTCCCAGCCACCCCATCGTGCTGTGCGTGGACGACTTCGCCCTGCACCCCTTGATTGACCAGGCGGTGCTGCAACTGGCCAGCAAAGGCCGCATCAGCGCCACCAGCTGCATGAGCACCGCCCCGCGCTGGCGAACGGCCGCGCACGATTTAAAGCCGCTGCGCCCGCACCTGGCCGTGGGCCTGCACTTCAACCTGACCGAAAGCCACGGTGGGCTGTACCACGCCCTCACGCTCAAGCAGGCCATTGCCCAGGCCTACCTGGGCCGCTGGCGGGCCGCGCAATGGCAAGCCGTCTGGCGCGAACAGCTCGACGCGTTTGAGGCCGCCATGGGCACCGCGCCCGACTTCATTGACGGCCACCAACACGTCCACCAACTGCCCGGGGTGCGCCAGGCGCTGCTGGCAGAAATCACCGCCCGCTACGCCGCACACGAGCGGCCCTGGCTGCGCTCGACCGTACCGGCCGGGCGGCTGTGGTCGTCCTCCAAGGCGTTGATCATCGCCACCCTGGGCGGCTACAGCGCCACCCGCCTGTGGCGCACCGCCCACTTGGCCACCAACCACGGTTTTGCCGGGGTGTACGGCTTTGATGCCCCCACCCCGGCGGCCTACCGCGCGCACATGCAATCGTGGTTGCGCCAGGTGCAACCGGGCAGCTTGCTCATGTGCCACCCGGCCGCAGGGGTGGTGCAAGGCGATGCCATTGGCACCCAGCGGCCCAAGGAGTGTGCGTATTTGCTCAGCGATGAGTTTGTGGAGGATTTGCAGCGCTTTGGGCGGCATATTCACCAAGGGGGGCGCTTGCCTGAAGACAATGGCTCGCCAAAAGGTGGCGAACTCCATTGACGCATGATGTTATGGGCAGTATCGTTTAATCCATGAATACCGCTGCGAAACTACTCAAAGCCATGCGCCATAACCCATTAGATTGGCGCATCGAGCAGCTGCAAACGGTGGCGCGCCAGCATGGTGTGGAGTGGCGGCACGATGGCACCAGCCACTGCGTTTTCATTCGAACCGACGGAACAACCTTGCCAGTACCAGCACATCGCCCCATCAAACCGATCTATGTAAAAAAATTTGTGGCCTTGATCAGCGGAGCGTGAACCATGAACGACCTCAACGCCTACCCCTTCGAAATTCGCCCCCTAAGCGCTGCCGAGGGCGGTGGCTTTTTAATTTCCTACCCTGATTTTTCCGAGTGCATTTCCGATGGCGCAACCATCGAAGAAGCCGTGGCCAACGGCCACGATGCCCTGCGCAGTACCATCGCCGCACTCGAAGCCAAGGGGTTTGCCGTGCCTGCCCCCAACAGTGGCGGCGTGGCCTCTGGCAAATTTGTTGCCCGCGTTCCGAAAACCACCCATGCCCAACTGGCCACCCGGGCGAAAGCCGAAGGGGTGTCCCTCAATACCTTGGTGCTCACTTTTATTGCCGAAGGCTTAGGCCGACGCGAGCATCACGCCTAATCCGGCTTGGGTGCGCAAGGGACTGCGCCCTGAAAACTTCGTTTGCGCCCTCGGTGCGAGGAGCGCAAACCCACTCCCTACACACTCTGCGGATCCACATCCACCAGCCAGCGCACCACGGTTTTGTGCTGTTTTTTGAGGGGGTGCAGCACGGGTTGCCAGGCGTGCAAAAATTTTTGCAAGGCGCTGCGGCTGGCGGCCTCGATCAGCATTTGCGCCCGCTCGATATTTGCCACCCGTTGCACGGCCATGGGGATGGGCGGGTAGAGGAATACGCCGGCCAGCGCGGGCAGGCTTTGGGCGTGCTGGGCGGCGGCGTGCAAAAAATTTTGCGCTGCGTCCTGCGTTTTGGCATCGGCGCGCACCAGGGCCTGAAACACAAACGGGGGCATGCCCGCCTGCTGGCGCTCGTGCAGTTGCTGCTGGGCAAAGCCGGGGTAGTCATGGTGCAGCAGGGCTTGGTAGAGCGGGTGCTCGGGCTGCTGGGTTTGAATCCACATCTGCGGCTGGCTGCCTTGCTGGCCCACAAAGGCCGCATCGCGCCCGGCGCGGCCTGCGGCTTGCATCAGCAGGGCAAACAAGCGCTCGGGGGCGCGAAAGCCGGTGCTCATCAGCGCCGCATCGGGGGCGATGGCCGCCACCAGGGTCATGCGCCGAAAGTCGTGGCCCTTGGCGATCATTTGCGTGCCGACCAGCACATCCACGCTGCCATCGTGAATGTGTGCCAACTGCGCCTGCAACTGGCCTGCGCCCTGGGTGGTGTCGGCATCCATGCGGCCAATGCGGGCGGGCTGGCCATCGGGGCGCTGCACGTTGCGCAGCACCTGCTCCAGCGCTTCTTGCAGCTGCTCGGTGCCGTGGCCCAGGGCCAATATATCGGGGTTGCCGCAGTGCGGGCAGTGCCGGGGCACGGCCTGGCTGGCGCTGCAGTGGTGGCAGCGCAGCCGCCGCTCGCCTTTGTGAAAGACTTGGTGGGCACTGCAATGGGGGCAGTCGCTTTTCCAGCCGCAATCGCCGCACCACAGCACCGGCGCAAAGCCCCGGCGGTTGAGCAGCACCAGGCTTTGCTCGCCGCGCTGAATGCGCTCGGTAATGGCCTGCAGCAGGGCCGGGGCAAACACGGTGGACTTGGGCTGCTGGCGCATATTCACTAGGTGCACGCTGGGCAGGGCGGCCGCAGCGATGCGGCTGGGCATGTCCAGCCGCTGGTAGCGGCCTTGCTGGCAGGCGTACCAGCTCTCCAGCGAGGGGGTGGCACTGCCCAGAATCACCTTGGCCCCGGCATCGCGCCCGCGCCACAGGGCCAGGTCGCGGGCGGAGTACCGCGCCCCTTCTTCTTGCTTGAAGCTGGGGTCGTGCTCTTCATCGACGACGATGATTTTCAGCTGCGGCAAGCTGGCCAGCACCGCCATGCGCGTGCCCAGCACGATGCGGGCCTGCCCGGTGTGCGCGGCCAGCCAGTGTTTCAGGCGCTGCGCCTCGGTCAGGCCGCTGTGCAGGCTGGCCACGGCCTGGGGGCCCAGGGTGGGGGCAAAGCGCCGCTCAAACCGCGCCAGCAATTGGGGGGTGAGGTTGATCTCGGGCACCAGCACCAGGGCCTGGGCCTGCGGGTCGGCGGCCAAGGCGGCAGCGACGGTGTGCAAATACACCTCGGTCTTGCCGCTGCCGGTGCTGCCATACAGCAAAAATGGGCCACAATTTTGCTCAATTTGGCTGATAACGCTTTGCTGCTCTGCGGTAAGTGCTACTAATTTTTCTTGTTCCGGCACGGTCTGCGCCGCTTGCTTTTTGGCCTGCAAGCGCCGCAGCAGTTGCGCGTTGCTGAGTTTGCGCAGCGCCGGGGGCAGCGCGGTGGCGGCAATCTCGCCCAGGCTGCGCTGGTAGTAGCGGGCGGTAAACGCCACCAACTGGCGCCACGGCGCGGCCAGGGGGGCCAGGGCATCGAGCACTTGGGCCAGCGGGCGCAGCACCACCCCCGCAGGCAGGTCGGCGTGGGCGGCCGGCACCGATTCCCACACCACCCCCAGCAGCTCGCGCTGCCCCAGGGGCACGCGCACCAGGGTGCCGGGGGGCAGCGCGTGCCCATGGGTGTAGCTGAGCAAACCGCCCACATTGCTGTGCAACGGGGTTTGCACCGCAATGTGGATAACAAAGGCGTGGCACGCTATAGACACGGCTGGAAGGCCCTTTTCTGTGGATAACTTTGTGGGGCGTTTTTGATCAAGGCAAAAAAATGCGCCTGTGCTATTTTTTCAGTCGCCTGACACCCGCCTAAATCATTAAAAATAAATTTATATAAATCAAATAGTTAAATGAATTTTCAAGGCTTTCGCGCTATCGAGTTTATGGCTTAAAAAGTCCCCCCAGCAAGGTTTGGATATGTGCATAAGTAGAGCACTGGATACTGGCCAATACCGCGATTTTTAGCGACAAATAGCCGCCGATTGGCCCTTGGGCGCTATGGATTAAGGATTAATTAAGGAGTGATTCAGGATTTTGCAGCAGCCGCAAAGACAACCAGGGCGGGAAAAGGTGGCCCCTTTCCCGCCCTGGCAAAGCTGAAAACTTAGCCCTGCTGGCGCAGCTGGCGTGAGTAGCTGTGTACCGTTTCGACCAGCGCCGCCACGTGCTCTGGCGGGGTGAACTGGCTGATGCCGTGGCCCAGGTTGAAGATGTGGGTAGGGCCGGTGCTGTGGCGGTCGGTGTGCGGCTTGCCAAAGCTGTCCAGCACGGCGCGGGCTTGCGCGGCCACCATGTCGGGCGGGGCAAACAGCACGTTGGGGTCGATATTGCCTTGCAGGGCCTTGCGGTCGCCCACCAGGGCGCGGGCCTTGCCCAGGTTGGCCGTCCAGTCCAGGCCCAGCACTTCGCAATCGAGGTCGTGCATATCGGGCAGCCAGATGCCGCCGCCTTTGGTAAAGACGATGCGCGGCACATCCTGCCCATCCACCCCGGTGCGCTTCAATTGCGCCAGCACGCGCTTGGTGTAGGCCAGGCTAAATTCTTGGAAAGCGCCATCGGCCAGCACGCCGCCCCAGCTGTCAAACACCATCACGGCCTGGGCCCCGGCATCAATTTGCGCATTCAGGTACTGGGCCACGCTGTCGGCGTTCACGGCCAGGATGCGGTGCATCAGGTCGGGGCGGGCGTACATCAGCGTTTTGACTTGGCGGTAGTCGTCGCTGCCCTTGCCCTCGACCATGTAGCAGGCCAGCGTCCAGGGGCTGCCCGAAAAGCCGATCAGCGGCACGCGGCCATTGAGCGCCTTGCGGATGCTGGTGACGGCATCGAACACGTAGCGCAGCGTGTCCATATCAGGCACGGCCAGCTGGGCTACGTCGGCCTCGGTGCGCACGGTTTTGGCAAAGCGGGGGCCTTCGCCCTCGGCAAACGAGAGGCCCAGGCCCATGGCATCGGGCACGGTCAGGATGTCGCTGAACAAGATGGCGGCATCCAGCGGGAAGCGCTCCAAGGGCTGCAGCGTCACTTCGGTGGCGTAATCCACGTTGGTGGCCAGCCCCATAAAGCTGCCAGCCTGGGCGCGGGTGGCTTTGTACTCCGGCAGGTAACGCCCGGCCTGGCGCATCAGCCACAGCGGGGTGTAATCGGTGGCTTGGCGGCGGCAGGCACGCAAAAAAGTGTCGTTGGTCAGAGGGGCAAAAGAAGTAGTCATGGGGGGCAATTGTCGCAGCCTTGGCAGGCCGCGCAGGGGTGAAGAGGGGCAAGCGGGAGCGAGGGGTGCCGTGGGCCAGCGGGCGGCGGCGGCTTCACAGCGCCAGGCGCTGGGCCTGCAGACGGCGGTGTTCGGTTTTGGTGCAACGGTCTTGCACCACCAGCAGCCCGGCGGCCTCGGCACGGCGGGCTGCATCGGGGTTGGTGATGCCGATTTGCATCCACAAAAAGCGGGCCCCAATGGCGACGGCATCTTCGGCAATGGCGGCGATTTCTTCGCTTTGCCGAAAGCAATCGACCAGGTCAATCTGCACGCCTTTGGGGGCCAACGCGCTGGCGGCTTCGCGCAGGCTGGCAAAGCACATCTCACCCAGCAGCAGCTTGCCGTGCATGCCCGGGTTTACCGGCACGATGCGGTAGCCCTGGGCTTGCAGGTAGCAGGCGACTTCGTGGCTGGGACGCTCGGGTTTGGGCGAGAGGCCCACCACCGCGATGGTTTTGGTTTCACGCAAAATGTGAAAAGCAACGTCATTCATGGCCATAAACCTTATAAATAAAGCGCAAACAGCTATAGTTTTAGATGTTTTCCAGCGCTTGTAAAACTTCGTCGGTGCTGATCAGCTCGGTCAGCACCACGGGGGCTTGGCCCGGGGCCAGCAACACGTACACCGGTACGCCGCTGCGCCCTAATGCGTTCAGGGATTGGGTGATCCGGGGGTCTTGGCGCGTCCAATCGGCCCGCAGCAACTGTACTTCATGGCGGGAAAAGGCCTGCAAAACCTGGGGGTTCGACAAGGTGGTGCGCTTGTTGAACTGGCAGGTCACGCACCAGGCGGCGGTGTAATCGACAAACACCGGGCGGCCTTGGGCCAGCAGCTGGGCCTGGGCCTCGGGGCTCCAGGGCTGCCAAAGATCGCCCACCACCGCGTTGTTGGCGGTGGCACTGGCCACGGGGGCGGCTTGCAAATACGGCCACATGCTGGGGGCCATCCAGGCCAGAAAAGCCAGCAGCGCGGCCCCCAGCCACCAGCGGGCCAGGCCCCGCAAGGTCAGCGCCCAAATCAGGGCCGACAGCGTTAAAAGCAAGGCCAGCAGCGCGGCAATGCCATCGGCCCCGGTTTGCTGGCCCAGCACCCAGGCCAGCCAGACCACGGTGGCCAGCATGGGAAAAGCCATGGCGCGGCGGAAGGTGGCCATCCACGGCCCAGGGCGCGGCAGCCAGCGCAGCAGGCCCGGGGCCCAGCTCAGCAGCACATACGGCAAGGCCATGCCCAGCCCCAAGGCGGCAAAAATGCCCAGCGCCTGCGCCGCTGGCAAGCCCACGGCCAAGCCCAGCGAGGCCCCCATGAACGGGGCCGTGCATGGCGAGGCAATGGCCACGGCCAGCACGCCCGATAAAAAAGCATCGGCCACCGGGTGGCGCAAATGCAGCCCGGCCACACCGCTGGGCAGGAATTGGCCAAACTCAAACACCCCCGCTAAATTGAGCCCCAGCACGGTAAACAGCACGGCCAGGCCACTGATGACCAGCGGGTTTTGCAGCTGAAAGCCCCAGCCCAGTTGCTCCCCGGCGGCCCGCAGCCCCAACAGCAGCGCCCCCAGCGCCACAAAGCTGAGCACCGCCCCGGCGGTATAGGCCAAGCCGCCCAGGCGCTGGGCGCGGACATCGCTGCCATGGCGGGCAAAGCCCAGCAGCTTGATGGCCAACACCGGAAACACACAGGGCATTAAATTGAGCAACAACCCACCGATCAGGCCGCCCACCACGGCCAGCCACCAGCTGCTGGCACTGGCGTTGCTGCTGGGCGGCAGGGGGCTGTTGGCCTGGTTGGCGGCCAAGGCGGCGGCCAGGGCGGGCGAAATTTCGGCCAGCTGCGCCGCCTGCCATTGGCCTTGCACCGGGGCACTGACGCGCCAGGCCACCGCCGGGGCCTGCGTGGCCACGTTGCTGCCGGTCACCGGCAGGCCCAGCACCACCTCTAGCCGGGGGGGTGTTTCACCGCGCATGTCCGACAAGGGCAAGCTGGCGTGCCAGACCCCATCCGCCCAGCGCTGCTGCCAGTCTTGGCCCAGCACCGCCGCATGGCGGAAGGTGTCGGCGGCCTCGGGGTAAAAGGCCAGCTCTTGGCCGTGGGCTTCAGCGGGCAGGCCTTTGACTACAAAATCAATGCGGTCACCGCTTGTATTTACAGTAAATTCACCATGAATAGACTCTAAATGCTTTGGTTCTTTGGCGCTTGCAGCTACAAAGTTTGATGCAAACGCCACATGGCTTTGCGCCGCGGGCAGGCGGATTTGCAGCTGCACCTCTTCAGGAATGCACTCCACCCGGCACACCAGCCAGCTGGCGCGCACGCCCAGGCGCACCATGCCATCGCTGTCGGGCGCGAAATCGGCCCCCACGGTGGTGGGCACGGGCAGCAGCACCTGCCCTTCGTAGCCGTAGTTGAGCAAATCACCCACGCGAATTTGCTGGGGCACGGGCCAGGCGATCTCGCCCGCTTGCAGGCCAGGGGGCAGATCCCAATCGAGCTGGGTGGGCAGGCCCGAATCGCCAGCGTTTTTCCAATAGGTGTGCCAATCGGGCTGGTGCGTCAGCAGCAAGCCCAGCGCCAGCGGCTGGCCAGGGGCAATCCCTTGCGGCGCGTGTACGACCAGCTGGGCTTGCACATGGGGGGTGGCGGCCCGGTCGCTGGGCTTGGCGGATGCGCCCAACACCAGCTGGGCCTGTGCGGGCAAGGTCAGCAACAACGACAGCGCCAACACCAGCCACAGCCAGCAGCGCCACAAAAAAGAAACCGGGGGCAAGGGGAGCACAGAAGACATCTGGTTTTCGAGTTAAGGCAAGAGGGGGTGGTTCCCCAGATCAATAATGCGGGGACTATGCCCACCGATTGCTCTGCGGATTTTTCCGCCCATTTTCCCGCTGAATCTACCCTGCCCCGCTGGCCCAGCCGCTATTGGGCCGAGGTAACAGCCCACGACTTTGCGCTGGCGCAAACCCAGGGCCTGGCCGCCCAGACCATTGCCGTGCTGCCCTTGGGGGCCACCGAGCAGCATGGCCCGCATTTGCCCCTGCGCGTCGATACCGCGCTGGCCGAGGGCATTGTGGCCGCCGCCCTGGCGCAGCTGCCCGCCCACGTTCCGGCCCTGGCCCTGCCCACCCAGGCCATTGGCCTGAGTGGGGAGCACCAGGCCTTTGCCGGCACCTTGAGCCTGCAACCGGCCACCTTGCTGGCGCTGTGGGGCGACATTGGCGCAGGTGTGGCCCGCGCCGGGGTGAAAAAACTGCTGCTCTTTAACGCCCACGGCGGCAACGTCAGCAGCATGGACATCGTGGCGCGGCAATTGCGCCAGCAGCATGGCCTGCTGGTGGTTCACTGCAGCTGGTTCAATCTGCCGCTGCCGCAAGAAGTACACGCGGCCTTCAGCGCCCATGAGCACCGCTTTGGTGTCCACGCGGGCGAGGTCGAAACCTCCATGCTGCTGCATTTGGCACCTGAGCAAGTGCAGATGGCGCGGGCGCAAAATTTTGCCTCCACCTCGGCCACGCGGGCCCAGCGTTTTGCCATTTTGGGCAACGGCAAAAGCGCCAAACTGGGCTGGGCCATGCAGGACTACAACCCCGCCGGGGCAGCGGGCAATGCCGCCGCCGCCGATGCCCAGCGCGGGCAGGCGCTGGTCGAAGCTGCGGCGCAGGGCTTGGCGCAGTTGCTCCAAGAAATGCACCAACTGCCGCTGGATACCGTGGGCCCGGCGTATTAGAACGTGTTCACGATCTAAGCCGCCGCCGGCCCCAGCTGCGCCATCAGGTCGCGGGTGGAGGCATCCACGCCATCCCAGTCGCCCTGCTCCTCGCGTTGGCGCAGTTGCTGGGCCAGTTGCTTGCCCAGCTCCACGCCCCATTGGTCAAAGCTGTTGATGCCCCAAATCGCCCCAGCGCTGAACACGCGGTGCTCATACAAAGCGATCAAGGCCCCGACCGAGGCCGGATTGAACTGCTGCAGCAGTAAAAAACTGCTGGGCCGGTTGCCCGGGCAATCTTGGTGGGCGCTCACGCCGTGGCGGCCCAGCATCAGCGCCTGGGCCTGGGCAATGGCGTTGATGACCAGGCTGTGCTGGTGCGCCCCCAGGTATTTGCCGCCGCCCCGGGCCACAATAAATTCCACGGGCACCACATCCTGCCCTTGGTGCAGCAGCTGAAAAAAGGCGTGCTGGCCATTGGTGCCCGGCTCGCCCCAGACGATGGGGGCCGTGGGCGTGGTCAGGCACTGGCCTGCGTGGGTGACGCGCTTGCCGTTGCTCTCCATCTCCAGCTGCTGCAAATACGCCGCCAGGCGGCGCAGGCCATGGCTGTAGGGGGCAATGCAGCGGCTGCCCAGGTGGCAAAAATTGCGGTACCAAATGTCCAGCAGCGCCAGGCGCAGCGGCAAATTGTGCCCAATGGGGGCATTGAAAAAGTGCGCATCCATGGCGTGCGCCCCGGCCAGCAGGTCGCGAAACTGCTCCTGCCCAATGGCAATGGCAATCGGCAGGCCAATGGCCGACCACAGCGAAAAGCGCCCCCCCACCCAGTCCGAAAACTCCAGGCAGCGGGTGATGCCAAACGCCTGCGCTGCCGCCACATTGGTGGTCAGCGCCACAAAGTGCTGGGCAATCGACACCGCAGCCGAGGGCTGGGCGCAGCCGCCCTGGCGCAAAAACCATTCGCGGGCCGAGTGGGCGTTGAGCATGGTCTCGGCCGTGGTGAAGGATTTGGAGGCAATCAAAAACAGCGTCGATTCAGGCCGCACTTGGCGCAGCACATGGCCCAGCTCATGCCCATCGACGTTCGAGACAAAGTGAAAGCGCTTGCCCGCATCCACCCAATCCTCCAGCCCCTGCACCACCACCTCGGGCCCCAGGTGCGAGCCACCAATGCCGATGTTCACAATGTCGGTGATCTGGCGATCGTCGCGCACCTGCTCGGCCAGCGCCAGCATGGCGTTCAAGGTGTCGTGCGCGGCGGCCAGGGTGTCCCCCTGCGCCTGGGGCCAGGCCTGCACCACCGGGTGCTGGCGCAGCTGCCCGCCATCGCGCGGCATGCGCAGCAGCCAGTGCATGGCGGCGCGCCCCTCGGTGGTGTTGATCGGCTCGCCCGCCAGCATGGCATCGCGCCGCGCTTGCCAGCCGCAGTCGTGCGCCAAGGCCTGCAGCAAGGATTCGGTCTGGGTGGTGCAAAAGTTTTTCGACAAATCGGCGTACACGTGCGGCGCTTGCTGGCTGTGCTGGGCCAGGCGCTGCGGGTTGCTGGCAAACGCCTGGGCCAGATTGAAGTGCGCCATGTCGTCTTGGTAATGGGCGGCCAAGGCCGCCCAGGCGGGGGAGGCGCTGCAGCTCATGCGCGCGCCCCGGCTTGGCGCAGCAAATCCTCCAGCTTGCGCGTATCGACGGCAAAGGCGCGAATGCCTTCGGCCAGCTTTTCGGTGGCCATGGCATCTTCATTCAGGGCAAAGCGGAAACTGGCCTCGTCGTAGTGCACGGGGGCGATGTCCAGCTGCCGCGCGGCCTGGGCATCCAGGGCGGGCAGCACCGGCGCGGTGCTGGCTTCTAACTGGGCCAGCAGCTCGGGCGCGATGGTGAGCAAATCGCACCCGGCCAGCGCCACGATTTGCCCCACGTTGCGAAAGCTCGCGCCCATCACCTCGGTGGTGATGCCAAAGCGCTTGTAGTACTCAAAAATCTCGCGCACCGAGCGCACGCCGGGGTCGTTGGCCCCGGCCATGGCGGCCTCGTCCCACTGGCTGCCCGCCTGCTTTTTAAACCAGTCGTAAATGCGCCCGACAAAGGGCGAGATCAGCTGCACCTTGGCCTGGGCGCAGGCAATGGCCTGCACTTTGGAGAACAGCAGCGTCAGATTGGTGTGAATGCCTTGCTGCTCCAGGAGGCGGGCCGCTTCGATGCCCTCCCAGGTGGCGGCGATTTTGATCAGCACCCGGTCAATCGGCACGCCCGCGCCCTGGTACAGCTCGATCAGGCGCTGGGCGCGGGTGACGGTGGCGTTGGTGTCAAACGACAGGCGGGCATCCACCTCGGTCGAAACGCGCCCCGGCACCACGGCCAAAATCTCGCAGCCAAAGCGCACCAGCAGGCGGTCCATCAGGTCGTCCAGGGGCGCATCGGCAAAGCGCTGCACCACCTCGTGCAACAGCGGCGCGTACTGCGGCTGCTGCACGGCTTTCAAAATCAGCGAGGGGTTGGTGGTGGCATCCTGGGGCCGGTACTGCGCCAGTTGCTGAAAATTGCCGGTGTCGGCCACCACGGTGGTGACTTGTTTTAACGCGTTCAGTTGGTTCATAAGGGGTTCCCAAAAAGCGATGAATAAATCTTAAAAAAATAGCTGTTTGCGCTTTTATTTCAATGATTTTTTAGCGTTTAAAGCATTAAATCCACGTTATTCAAGCGCAAACAGCTCTTTTTATTGCAGTGCTACCAAGCGCCCATGTTCAAACAGATGGATGCGCCCTTTCTCAAACGGGGTCCAGGTTTCGTTCTTCGTCAGCGGGGCGGTCACGATCACGGCCACGCGGTCGTCCGGGGTGGTGCAGGTGGAAAAATCCAGGCTCACATCCTCATCGCTCAAATGCGCTGTGGCAAAGGGGTGGCGGCGCTCGATAAAGCACAGGTCGGTGGTGGCATGCGCCCACAGCGCCTGGCCGTTGGAGAGCAAAAAATTAAACGTGCCGTGCGGGCTGATGCGCCGCGCCAAGTCCTGCAAGGTGATGCTCAACTCGTGCAGCGTGGGCATGCCGGCGTGGGACTTGGCCAGCTCTTGCATGATCCAGCAAAAGGCCAGCTCGCTGTCCGTGGTGCCGACGGGGTAAAAATGGCTGTGCAGCTTGGGCGCAAAGTCCACCAAATTGCCGTTGTGGGCAAACACCCAATTAAAGCCCCACAGCTCGCGCACAAAGGGGTGGCAGTTTTCCAGCGCCACCTGGCCTTGGGTGGCCTTGCGGATGTGGGCGATGACGTTCTCGCTTTTGATAGCGTAGTTGCGAATCAGCTGCGCAATGGGCGAGGTGCTGGCCTGCTCCCGATCGACAAACTGGCGCAGCCCTTTGCCCTCAAAAAAGGCGATGCCCCAGCCATCGGTGTGGTCGCCGGTGTTGCCCGCGCGCTGGCTGAAGCCCGAAAAACTAAAGCGCACATCGGTGGGCGTGTTGCAATTCATTCCAAGCAGTTGGCACATAGCTTTTGACTTCTTCCTCGTTCCCGCAAACCCTGTGAAACTGGCAGTGTAGGTAAAAAAAGAAGGCACCCAGCGCATTGTCTGGGTGCCTTGGGCGTTTTGGCGGTGGCCGTTTAGAACGTGTTCACGATCTCCTCATGGGTGTGCGGGCGCGGCTTCGGGCGGTC
>OCVT010000664.1_pt1 | contig 14158 bp, 14 predicted proteins | sample 1539111 | NCBI WGS metagenome assembly OCVT01 (sample SAMEA3991482, study PRJEB22521) | metagenome | biome: anthropogenic terrestrial biome; feature: sewage plant; material: raw primary sludge | place: Sweden | collected 2012-09-26 | reverse complement strand
TCCGATCTGAGTGGGCGCACCGCTTATTGGCTTGTGGAGAGCCGGTGCAGTTAGGCTACTGAGTGAAGCAAGAGCCCGCAGACTAATACGATCTGACGCGCTAGCTAGCGAAGGGTCAGCCAAGGCGAAATGCCCCAAAAAATGCCTATTGACCTCGTGTCAACTGCGCTTTTTTGGGGCATTTGAACGCAGGATCACCCGAGTATCGTAGATTGTAACTAGGTTCTAAAAGCTGCTTGCTCTAGGTGAGAGGGAGGGGAGGATGTCAAGATGAGGCCTCGGTGCTGTTTACCAGCCTTGATTTGGGCAAAGCTGATGGTTCGCCAACCGATGCAGCTCCGCCTCAATCTGGCGATGCAAATATGGCGCAATTAATGCGCTATTTTTGGATAACAAGCTCACTTTGTATGTCATAAAGCTAATTTGTATAGATTATTTAGAATAAAAAACACATAGAGGATATTATCTTGCTAAAAGCTAATTTGGTTTCTGTGATTATCAGAACAATTGGTAGAAGAGAGGGTATAAAAAAAGCACTAGACTCGGTTGCAAGACAAACGCACAAAAATATTCAAGTTGTTATTATCAATGATAGCGATTGCAACCTAGATACGTATGCCGTGCCAGCCAATAGTGCTATATCCTTCCTTGATGTGATTAGGAATGCCGGTAAACATGGTCGGTCGCGTGCAGCAAATTTGGGTTTGATACACGCGATTGGTGAGTACATTCTTTTTCTAGATGATGATGACTGGATTGATGATGGTCATATAGAAAAACTGCTCCATGCCCTTGAGGAAAATAAGAGCAACTGCGCTCTAGCATATACGGATACATTACTTGTTAATGAAAAAGGTTGTGAGATAGGTAGATTTGAGGATGATATTTGCTATAAGCATATATTGGCAGCCAATTTTATGCCTATTCATTCCGTATTGTTTAAGTCTGAAGTAAAAACTAAGGGGTGCCGATTTGATGAAACTCTCGACATCTACGAGGATTGGGATTTTTGGATTCAAGCTTCACGGATTGGGGCGTTTGTATATTCGCCTGGAATCAGTGCCTATTACGTTTTCTCTCCTAATGGAAATTCGGACGCACATAGTGAATTGGTGGCAAAAAAATCCACCATCGCTATTATAAAAAAGTGGCGTCATTTATGGTCTGATGAAGATATTTATTTTTTAATGCAAGGGTGCGTAGCCTCAAGGAAAATAAAAAAACTAGAGGAGTCTGCTCAAGCACACATTCGGGCGCAAGAGATTAGGATTGAGGTTCTGGCTCAACAGGAAGAGGCTGCTCGTGCCACATATATAGATATACTAAATTCAAAATCTTGGGCACTAACGTCACCTATTAGAAAAGCAGCCAATTTAGCCAGAGAAGCAAATTTTTTTAGCTCAAAAATAAAAAACAAGGTATCGGATTTTATTGGAAAGTTCCGACGACTAGCTGAGCGAGGAAGTGATTTTCACGGAAACATAAAATACAAAACTTTTTTTAAACAAAAGCACACAGGCAAGCTTTGTGTTTTTTCTCATTTCGACAAACATGGCCTGATTGATGATTGTGTGGTTTATTACTTACATGGACTGGCTGCTATCGGTTGTGATATCGTGTTTGTAACAACAGCAAATGACATACAACCAGAAGAGGTTGAAAAAATCAATCACATTTGCGCTCAAGTTATTATAAAAGAGAATGTTGGCTATGATTTTGGTGCATGGCGAACTGGTCTTATGGAAAACATGGGGTTTATAGAAAATTACGAGCATTTAATCCTTTGCAATGATAGCGTCTACGCACCATTGGTTGATTTTTCTAGTGTTTTTATGAGGATGAATGATAAAAAGCTAGATGCTTGGTCAATCACAGATAGCTTTGAGGTGGCATATCACATGCAAAGCTATTTTTTAGTGTTTAGTAAAAGAACTTTTACGGATGCTGCTTTCTACGATTTTTGGAATAACTACCTGGTTTATAAAGAAAAAAGAAACATAATCGAGAAATACGAGATAGGATTGAGCAAGCTTCTTGTTAAAAAAGGATTTTCAATAGGCGCATATTGTGAGTCAGGGAAAATAACAACGAAAAAAGAAAATATTTCCCATGTGCATTGGAGGGAGTGTTTTGTTGATAGAGGGTGTCCTACATTAAAGGTGGAGTTACTAAGGGATAACCCTCTTCAAATTGACATTGAGGATGTTGAGGAAATGCTGTGTAAAAACTCTTCATATCCTTATGTATTGATAAAAAATCATCTTAAACGTATTTTGGGGCAGAGATAGTTTGTGCTAATTATGCGCCCCCCCCACCTCGCTGCCCTTATCGTCACCTACCACCCCGACCCTGCTCTCCTCAACCGCTTGCTCTTGGCACTGGCCCCCCAAGTCACCCAAGGTCGGGTAATGCACAACGGCAGTGCCGCAGATTTTCCGGCCAGCGTGGTCTTGCCCGCTGGTTTTTCGTGTGACTATTTAGGCGACAACCTCGGCATTGCCACGGCACTGAACCACGGCTGCACCTGGGCCGAGGCCGAGGGGGCGGACTATATCCTGACCTTTGACCAAGACAGCGAACCCGCCCCCGACATGGTGGCGGTCTTGCTGGCGGCTTACGGCGACCTGACGGCTTCTGGGCAGCGTGTGGGTGCGGTGGGGCCGGTGCAAGCCGACCGACGCACCGGCAAGCTCTCCCACTTTCTCGCGCCTATCCACGGCGCACGCCACTGGGTGCAGCCTACAGTGGGCACTTGCGTCGAAGTGGACCATTTGATTACCTCCGGCTGCTTATTTCCCTTGGCGGCATGGCAGAACAACGGTCGTTTTTTAGACGCGCTGTTTATCAACTATGTTGATACCGAATGGAGCTTGCGTCTGCGTAGCCACGGCTGGCAGCTCTACGGGGTGGGTAGTGCACGGCTACTGCATGCCATTGGGGACGAGGTGGTGAAATGGCGCGGGCAAGAAATCGCCATGCACAGCCCGCTTCGCCATTATTTTCTGCTGCGCAACGGGGTCTATCTGCAAACGCTGCCCTATATCAGTGCCGCGTGGAAACGCTCCGATGCGCTGCAGTTGCTCAAGAAATGGGTGTTTTTTAGCCTTGTCGGACGACCACGATGGGCGCACTTTGGCATGATGCTGCGCGGCATTCTGGATGGTCTGAAGGGACGGCTGGGTGGGGCACCCCGCTAACACCCCAAAAAAAAAACGGACACCCCGCAAGGTGTCCGTTTTTTTCATCGCGCCACAGCAGCCCAAATGCGGGGTTAGAACCTGTTTACGTTCTGGCGAACGACGGGTCAGCCAAGGCGAAATTCGCAAAAAAAGCGCAGTTGACACGAGGTCAATGAGCATTTTTTTGCGAATTTCAACGCAGGCTCACCCGAGCCTCGCAGATCGTAAACCGGTTCTTAGCTCACCCGCTCAATCTGCGCCCCCACACCGGCCAGTTTCCGCTCGATATGCTCGTAGCCACGGTCAAGGTGGTAAATCCGGTCCACAATCGTTTCGCCGTCGGCCACCAAGCCCGCAATCACCAAGCTGGCCGAAGCCCGCAAATCGGTCGCCATCACCGTCGCGCCAGACAAACGCGCCACGCCGGTGACCATCGCCATATTGCCCTCGGTGTCGATTTTTGCGCCCATGCGGTTCAGCTCAGGGACGTGCATAAACCGGTTCTCAAAGATGGTTTCCGTCATCCGGCTGACCCCGTCGGCCAAGGCGTTCAGCGTCATAAACTGCGCCTGCATATCGGTGGGGAAAGCAGGGTAAGGCAAGGTGCGGATATTCACCGCCTTAGGCCGCTGCTTCATGTCCAAAGAAATCCAATCGTCGCCCGCTTCAATCACACAGCCCGCTTCGGACAGCTTATCCAGCACCGCTTCCATGCTGTTGGCGCGGGCATTGCGCAGAATAACGTGCCCTTGGCTAATCGCCGCCGCCACCAAGAACGTCCCCGCTTCGATGCGGTCCGGCATGATGGCGTGCTCGGCACCGTGCAAACGTGCCACGCCTTCGACCACTAGCTTATCCGTGCCAATACCGGTGATTTTCGCGCCCATCTTGACCAAGCATTCCGCCAAGTCGGTCACTTCGGGTTCACGCGCCGCGTTTTCTAAAATGGTCGTGCCTTCTGCCAGTGTGGCGGCCATCAGCAGGTTTTCTGTGCCGGTCACCGTCACCACGTCCATGACGATGTGCGCACCTTTGAGCTTGCCACGGGCTTTGACATAGCCGTGCTCAATGGTGATGTCCGCCCCCATCGCCACCAGCCCTTTGATGTGCTGGTCCACGGGGCGGCTGCCAATGGCGCAGCCGCCGGGCAAGGACACGTTGACCTCACCAAACCGTGCCAGCGTCGGCCCCAGCACCAAGATAGAAGCCCGCATCGTCTTCACCAGCTCATACGGGGCGGTCAGCGTGTGCAGGTCACTGGTGGTGATTTCAAATTCATGCACATTGTCGGTCATGACCCGTGCGCCCATGCCTTGCAGCAGCTTTTGGGTGGTCAGCACGTCGCGCAGTTGCGGGACATTGGTCAGGCGAAGGGTGTCGGCGGTCAGCAAGCTGGCACACAAAATAGGGAGTGCGGCATTTTTCGCGCCCGACACGGTGATTTCACCATTTAACGGGCCATTGCCAACGATGCGGAGTTTGTCCATAGCAGCTTTCAGGGGTGTATCAGCGGGCAGCCCAAGTGTCAGGCGTAAAGGTTTTCAGCGAGAGGGCGTGGATTTCTGCACGCATCCGGTCGCCCAGCGTCGCAAACACCAATTGGTGCTGTTGAATGCGGCTTTTACCCGCAAAAGCCGCGCTGACCACGATGGCTTCAAAGTGATGACCATCGCCGCTCACCTCAAGGTGGGTGCAGTCTAGTCCGGCGGCGATGTCGTGTTGGATGGATTCAGGGTTGACCATTTAAGAGTCTTTCAGTGACGTAATTTGTAACCGGTACGGAGTAAATGCAGGGTAAAGGCAGACAGCAGCACAAACACGCCGCCCACCACGGCAAGGCTGGTCAGGGGCGGCACATCGGATTGGCCAAAGAAACCATAGCGAAAGCCGTCAATCATGTAAAAAATCGGGTTGAAGTGGGACAGTGCCTGCCAAAAGGGCGGCAAGGTATGCAGCGAATAAAACACCCCCGACAAAAACGTCAGCGGCAGAATAATAAAGTTTTGAAACGCCGCCAGTTGGTCGAATTTATCGGCCCAAATGCCCGCCACCAGCCCCAGTGTGCCCAAAATCGCGCTGCCCAGAAAAGCAAACACCAGCACCCATAGCGGATGCACCAAAGGCGGCAAGGTAAACCAGAGCGTCACGGCAAATACACCCGCCCCCACCACCAAGCCTCGCACCACGGCGGCCAATACATAGGCCAAGAAAAACTCGGTGTGTGACAGCGGTGACAGCAGCAAAAAAACGATATTGCCGGTAATTTTGGATTGAATCAGGCTAGAGCTGGTGTTGGCAAAGGCGTTTTGGAGCATGGCCATCATCACCAAGCCGGGGATTAAAAAGGCGGTATAGCCGACCCCTGCATACACCTCGACCCGCCCTGCCAAGGCATGGGAAAACACCAGCAGATACAGCAACGCCGTCAGCACCGGCGCGGCCACGGTCTGAAACGAGACTTTCCAGAAGCGCAAAATTTCTTTTTTAAACAGCGTGGTAAAGCCGTGGGTCATCATACCGAGGGGGTCTCTTGGTGCATCATCTGAACAAACACCTGTTCAAGGTCGGTGTCCCGCATCGAAAAATCCTGCACCGTCAGCTGGGCTTGGCGCAGGGCAGCAAACACCGTATCCAGCTGGGCGATGTCCGGCAGCAGCACGCGCAGCCAGCCTTCGCTATCCACCGTGCCCAGCTGCCACGCGGCAAGGTCGGGGGGCAATGACGCGCCCGCCGCCAAACGGAGCGCGACTTCACGGGTTTTACCGCCCCGTTGCAACAGCGTGGTTTTGTCTTCGAGGGCAATCACGCGCCCGCTTTTCAGCAAAGCGATACGGTTACACAGGGTTTCGGCTTCTTCCAGATAGTGGGTGGTCAACACAATGGTGTGGCCAGCTTGGTTCAGCTCGCGGATAAAAGCCCACAGGCTTTGGCGCAGGGCGACATCCACCCCAGCGGTCGGCTCGTCCAGCACAATTACCGGCGGACGGTGTACCAAGGCTTGTGCCACCATCACACGGCGTTTCATCCCCCCAGAGAGGGTGCGCATATTGGCGTGGGCTTTGCTGGTCAGTCCCAGCTTGTCCAGAATTTCATCTATCCACGCATCGTTACGCTTCAAGCCAAAATAGCCGGACTGAAACACCAGCGATTCCCGCACGGTAAAAAACGGGTCAAACACCAGCTCTTGCGGCACCACGCCCAAGGCCATGCGGGCAGCGCGGTAGTCGGTGGCCACGCGATGCCCCATGACCGTGACGCTACCGCCATCGGGCTGGGTCAGCCCCGCCATGCAGGAAATTAAGGTGGTTTTGCCCGCCCCATTTGGCCCCAGCAGCGCGAAAAACTCGCCCTGCTCAAGGCTAAACGATACGTCATCCAGCGCGGTAAAAGCCCCAAAGCGTTTGGTGACGTGGTCAATGACCAGCGCAGGCACAGCCATTATTGCGCAGCCGGTGCGGGGGTGGCGGGGACGACAGCTTCTGCCGGCGCGGCAGAAGCCGGTGTGGTCGGCGCGACGAGGTCGTTGATATTGCTATCGTCCACCGGCTTGAGGGCCGCCGCATTGCCGATGCGTTGGTTGCGATACTGCAAATAGCCATCGCGGCGATAGGTATAGGGGTCGAGGGCGGCTTCGTCGGCGGCGGCAGTCACATCCAACAGGCCGGCGCGTTGGTTGACAATATTCAAGCCCAATAGCGAGTTGCTATCGCTGGGGGTTTTCCACAAGAAATGCGAAGGGCCGGTCAGCATATCACCGCCTAAGCCCACGGCATCCCGCACGGTTGACGGCCCATATAGGGGCAGCTCGACATAGGAACTGTTCTGGTAGCCCCACCGCGCCAAGGTTTCGCCTAGGCCGGTTTTGTAGGAGGGCAGCCGTGCAGGGGTGGCAATATCCAACAAGCCGCCCAGCCCAAAGGTGCTGTTGAGTGCGACCCGCATCAGGTCAGATACCGCCCGCTCCGGCTTGGCTTGCAGCACATGGTGTACCACAGACAGCGCGTCTTGAAGATTGTTGAAAAAGTTACTGACACCGGTACGAATCGGCTGCGGCAAGATAAAACGGTAGCCCTCTGCGATAGGCTTCATCACCGCGCGGTCGGCCACATCGTTAAACGCATACACTTTGCGGTTCACGGCTTCGTAAGGGTCGTAGTTGTTTTGGGGGGTTGCGGTGGCGCAGCCAGTCAGTGTGACGGCCAGCAGGGTCGTGGCAAGCAAACGGCGCGTGCGGCGCGAGGCATTAGGCGAGGTCAACAAAAGACTCCACTCCATAAAGGTGAATAAGCGTACTTAGGGCTGCGGGCACATGCTGTTGCACATGGCGATGCCCCGCCTGCCGCGCCAGCTCAAAAATCAGGGTCAGGGCAGAAGAATCAACGGCGGTCACCGCGTGCCAATCCAGCGTCCGTGCCGTACGGGCATCGGCGGTGAGCCGTTTAGCCAGCTGTGGCACTTCCGCCAGCGTCACCGCACCGGTGAGGGTAATGGTGCTGTTAGGCATTACCGCCCTTTGCGGCCATGCCTTCGTTTTTTTCCTTCAACGACTGAATCAGGCCATCGACGCCGTTTTGACGAATCACATCGTTAAAGTTGTTGCGATAGATGGTGACAAGACTCGCGCCTTCGATGCTGACGTTATACACACGCCATGCCGTGCCGAGCTTAATCAGGGTGTAATCCACCGAAGCGGTGCGTTTGTCGCCTGTGCCGGCGGGCAGGGTAACTTCGGTGTGCACAGTGGCTTCGTTGCCATCCGTAGACAAGGCCGCAGGCTTTACCTCGACCTGCGCACTCTTAAAGCGGGTCATGGTGGAGGAGTAGGTCCGTACCAGCAGCGTGCGGAATTGCTCCATCAGCAGTTTTTGCTGCTCGGGGGTGGCATCGCGCCAACCGCGTCCTACGGCCAGTGCTGTCATGCGGGTAAAGTCAAACTTAGGCAGTACGAGGCTTTCAACATCGGCACGCACCGTACGGGTGTTTTTGCCGTTGTCGCGTTTAAGCGTGTCGAGCACTTGGCGCGAGGTCTCGCGCACCACATCGTCGGGGGTATTGGCCCATACCGCCGCCGAGCCAGACAAAAAGGCCACACACAGCAACAAACGAGAGAACAAGGTTTTCATTTCAGGTATCCGAATTAGGCGTAGCAAAAAATAGGGGCAGGAGAGGTTTATTCTGCGGCAGGGGGTGCGCTTGGTTTTTCGGCCGCATTGAGCATAAATTTACCAATTAATTGTTCCAGCACCATGGCAGAAGAGGTGAGCTTGATGGTGTCGTTCTCGGCCAAATCGTCAGGGTCGCCGCCCTGCATCAAGCCGATGTATTGCTCGCCCAGCAGCCCCGAGGTCAGAATTTCTGCCGACACATCGCGGCTAAAGGTATAGCTTTTATCCACCACCAGCGTGGCGCGGGCGCGGAACGATTTGCGGTCCAGCTCAATGCCGGCCACCCGACCCACCACCACCCCCGCCATTTTGACCGGTGCTTTAACCTTGAGCCCGCCAATATTGTCGAATTCGGCATACAGCGTGTAGGGCTCGTTCGCCACCGAGGTGGTGAGGTTGGCGGCGCGGAGCGCCAAAAACAGCAACGCTGCACAGCCGAGTGCAGCAAAAAGGCCGACCCACAAATCTAGGGTTGTTCGTTTCATGTGTTATCTCAGTTAGAACATAAACGCGGTTAAAACAAAATCGAGTGCCAAAATCACCAGTGCCGAGGTCACCACGGTGCGGGTGGTGGCCGAAGATACCCCCTCGGCGGTGGGGCGGGCGTCAAAGCCCTCAAACACAGCAATCAGCGACACCGCAAAGCCAAAGACCGCGCTCTTAATCATGCCATTCAGCACGTCCTCGTGAAAATCGACGGCATTTTGCATTTGCGACCAGAACGTGCCTTCGTCCAGCCCAATCATCGACACGCCGACAAAATAGCCGCCGAAAATCCCTGTTACGTTAAAAATGGCCGCCAAGATAGGCATAGACAGCACCCCCGCCCAAAAACGAGGAGCCACCACGCGGGCAATCGGATTGACCGCCATGACCGCCATCGCGTCCAGTTGTTCCGTGGTTTTCATTAGCCCGATTTCGGCGGTAATGGCCGAGCCGGAGCGGCTGGCAAACAGCAGCGCGGCCAACACCGGCCCCAGCTCACGCAGCAGCGACAAGGCCACCAACGCCCCCAGCGCATCCGCCGAGCCAAACCGCGCCAAAGTGGTGTAGCCCTGCAAGCCGAGCACCATGCCGACAAACAGCCCCGACACCACAATAATCACCAGCGACATCACCCCCGCAAAGTAGATTTCGCGCACCACCAGCCGAAAGCGCAACAGGCTTTGCCCTGATTGGGCCAGCAGCACGCCCATAAATCGGCAGATAAAGCCGAGCTTCCACACCGCATCGACTAGGCTATGCCCCATTCCGCGCAGCAGATTAAGCATGTTGGATTCCTTGCAAGCCGAGGTCAGCGGCAAAATCGGCGGCGGGATAGTGCAGCCGTACCGGCCCATCGGGGGCACCGTCAATAAACTGGCGGACAAAGGGGTCGGTCGAGGTGCGGACTTCGTCGGGCGTGCCCTGTGCCACCACTTTGCCTTGCGCGACAAAATAAACGTAGTCCACCACGCTTAACGACACATGAACATCGTGCGTCACCATCACGGCGGTGGTGCCGAGGGCTTGGTTAAGCTGCTTAATCAGCAAGGCAATTGTCCCCAGCGAAATGGGGTCAAGACCGGTGAAGGGCTCGTCGTAGAGCATCAGGGCGGGGTCGAGGGCAATGGCGCGTGCCAAAGCCACCCGCCGTGCCATCCCGCCCGACAACTCGGCCGGCATCAGGCTGGCCGCCCCGCGCAAGCCCACGGCTTGCAGCTTCATCCGCACCAAGTCTTGCAACATGCTGGGCGAAAGCTGGGTGTGCTCGCGCAGCGGAAAGGCCACGTTGTCAAACACCGAGAGGTCGGTAAACAACGCGCCAAACTGAAACAACATCCCCATGCGGCGGCGCAGCGCGTACAGCCCAGCGGTATTAAGCTGCTGCACATCTTGCCCTGCCACCGTGACACGACCACGGTCGGCGTGGAGCTGCCCCGCAATCAGGCGCAGCAAAGTGGTTTTGCCACTGCCGCTGCCGCCCATAATCGCCACCAGCTTACCCTGAGGAATAGACAGCGATACGCCATCCAAAATAGGGCGGTTGCCGTAGCGAAAATGCACGTCGTCGAATTGAATAAAGGGGTCAGAAGCCAAGATAGTTGCCAAAAAACAGGGGGAAGTTAAACAGCGATTGAGTCTGACCCTACACGGTAACATCAATCGCACAAGGTCGGCGGCATGCCGTGCAAATCTGGTAAGCTCACGGCTTGTGGCTTGATAATCCGCTAGGTCATTGAGAACGCAACAAATCTTACGCTGCGAAAAACGCCCATCTTAACTTTTTGGCTGCTGCAAAGCCAGTTTTAGACTGTGTCCGTCCCATGTATCTGCACCACTTTGGTCTGCACAGCACACCGTTTAGCCTTTCCCCCCACCCCGAGTTTTTTTACGCTGGCGCACGCCGTGGTGCCACGCTCGAAGCCCTGTGTTACGCCATTTTGCAGGGCGAGGGCATTGTAAAAGTCACCGGCGAAGTGGGCAGCGGCAAAACCATGTTGTGCCGGATGCTGTCCGAGCGGCTGCCCAGCACGGTCATTGTCATTTACATCGCCAATCCCAGCCTCTCGCCGGACGAACTGCTCTACACCCTCGCCGCTGATTTGGGGCTGGACACCGACACCATGCGCGTCTCCGCTGTGATTCGCGCCATCCAGCAAGTGCTGATTGAACGCCACACCGAAGGCAAATGTGTCGTGGTGCTGATTGACGAAGCCCACGCCATGCCCCGTGACAGCCTAGAAGAAATTCGGCTGCTGTCCAACCTTGAAACCACCCGCAGCAAGCTGCTGCAAATCGTCCTGTTTGGCCAGCCCGAGCTGGACACCGTGCTGGCACGGAACGACTTGCGCCAGCTCCGAGAACGGGTGGTTCATAGCTTTGCCCTGACCGCCCTCAAGCCCGATGACATCCGCGACTACCTCGCTTTTCGGCTGACCGCCGCAGGCTATCGAGGGGATGAGCTGTTCTCCCCTGCTGTGCGTGCCGTGATTGCCGAGGCCTCGCAAGGGCTGACCCGTCGCATCAACTTGATTGCCGACAAATGTTTGCTGGCCGCCTTTGCCGAAGACACCCGTCACATCACCGTGGCGCACGCCCAAGCCGCCCTTGCCGATTGCGCCTTTCACGCCCCCCGTCGCCGCTTGCTGCTGCCGCCCCGCACCTTGGCGTGGCTGGGCGCTGGGCTGGTGCTGACGGTGTGCGGGGTGTGGGCGACGGCATGGCTGGCACAGCGCGGCCTCCTCTCCCTTTCTGCTCTTGGTCTTTAACCCCAGAAACCTACCCTCTATGCGCCGTCTCTCTGCTCTGTGTTGCTTATTGAGTGTGCTCACCGCGTGCCAGTCGCCTCGGCTGGTCGAATCCACCACCCACCTCAAGCCCGCCCCCGCTGCCGCCGCAGGCATCCCGCAACCGGTACGCCCTGCCTTTATGCCGCCCCCCCCCGTAGCCTCGCCGCGTGTCACCCTGTTTAGCCTGCAAGTCAGCAATGCACCGGTGCAAGACGTGCTGGTCAACTTGGCACGAGATGCCAAGGTCAATATCGACATCCACCCAGGCATCGAAGGCACGGTGACGCTGAGTGCCATCCGCCAAAGTCTGCCGCAGCTCCTAGAGCGCGTCGCCAACCAAGTCGATATGCGCTGGCGGCTAGCCGGCGAGACTTTGGTGGTTGAACCAGACCGCCCCTATCTGCACACCTATTCGGTCGATTACGTCGCCCTAGAGCGCGAAACCGAAAGTGAAATCGGCGTACTGACCTCGGTGGTCAAAAGCGATGCAGGCGAAGCCTCGGCCAGCGGCAACAGCTCCACCACGCGCATCAAAACCAAATCCAAAAACGCCTTCTGGGGCTCTTTGCTGAAAAACCTAGAAGACCTGCTGCGCCGCGAAGACGAAAAAATCATCGTCGAAACCGTTATCCGCTCAGGCGGTGACGAGTTGGTACGGGGCAAGAGCAGCACCAGCGGCACCAGCAAAACCGACACCCAAACCGACGGCACCAAAAAAGACGGCACGCCGACCAGCACCCAACGTACTGTGCGCGGTGATACCGACCTGCGCCAATCTTCGGCCAGCGAGCGCAACAAAGGCGCGTCGGTTGAGCAAACCACCCAAGAGAGCAAAACCGTCCGCATCATCGGCAACACCGAATCCGGCGTGCTGGCGGTGCGCGGCACGGGGCGGCAACACGCCATGATTACCGACTTCCTCAGCAAGGTTGGCAACAGTGCGCGGCGGCAGGTCATGATTGAAGCCACCATCGTCGAAGTCGCCCTGTCCCGCGAGTTCGAAACCGGCGTGGACTGGTCGCGGATTCGTAACGGCGGACAAGGCGGGCAAGGCTTCCAAAACCTCGGTGGCACGATTCCGCAATCCACCGCAGAGGGCGGCGGCTTCCCCTTTCCGAGTGTGATTGGGCAAAATCCCGTGTCCTTGTTCCTGTTTCAAAATGGCTCGGTCAATGTGGCCGTGAAACTGCTCGAAATGTTCGGCAAGACCCGCGTGCTGTCCAGCCCCAAGCTAATGGCACTAAACAACCAAATGGCCTTGCTTAAAGTGGTGCGCGATGTGCCCTACTTCACCCTCAAAGTCACCCGCACCAAAAACGGCCTCAACATGCCAGATACCGTCGATTACGAAAGCAAACTGCACACCGTCCCCGAGGGCATCATGATGAGCGTCTTGCCGCAAATCAGCGCGACAGGGCAAATCTCGCTGAACGTGCGCCCTACCATCACCCATATCACCGGCTATATCAGCGACCCCGCCGTGGCACTGGCCTTGGCCGGCACCAGCACCGCCCAAAGCCTCGTCCCCAAAGTTGAAGTGCGCGAAATGGAATCCACGCTACGCCTGTCTAGCGGCGAAATCGGCGTGCTGGGTGGCTTGATTCAAGACAGCATCAGCGACCAAAGCGACGGCTTGCCTGGGTTGGGCATGATTCCGGGGCTGGGGCGGCTGTTTAGCCACAAAACCGACACCAGCAAAAAGACCGAGCTGGTGGTCTTTTTGCGCCCTACCGTGGTCAACGACCCCAGTCTGAATGGGGACTTGTCCGCCTTCCGTGACCATCTGCCGAGTAACGGGTTTTTTGACCGCCGCGATGGTTATCGCCAAGTCGGGGGAGGGATGACCGAATGAGTTTGCTCCTAGATGCCCTAAAACGCGCCGAAGCCGCCCGCCACGACACCGCCCCCGTGCTGTCACTGGCCACCGATTTGCCCGTCGCCGCGCCAAACGACCTGCCCTTGCCGCCGCTGGCCGAGGCGCAGCACAGCAACGATGCCCAGCTGACCGAGGCACGCCCTGTTAGCCTAGAGCTGACCCTTGCCCCGCTGTCCGAGCCGCTGGCCGCACCGTCCACCGCACCGGCAAGCTTCGCCGCAGGCGTGACCTCGACCCCTGCGTTTAGCCTGACCCCCGTTGCTGCCGCAGAGACACCGAAGGCCGTACCCAGCCGCCCCGCCGAGGCCGAGCCGTTGCCGCCGCGCCCTGCCCCTGCGGCAGAAACCCGTACCATTCCGCCGCTGTCACCGATTCCGCCCTTATCTTCCGTCCCGCCTGTGCCGCCGGTGGGCAGCCCCAGTAGCAGCGATACCCGCTGGGTGGCGCAACAGGTCTTGGCCGCCCATCCCCGCCACGGCCAGTTTGCGGTCAGCCCGCGCATGGCGTGGCTGTTGGGGGGACTCGGGGTGTCGGTGGTTTTGGCTTCGGCGGGCTGGCTGTGGCTGGGTGATACCCCGCCCTTGCCGCCTCTGCCTGTGGCGGCGGTATCGCCTGCGGCTGCTCCTGCTGTGGCAGGCACGGCCAACCCAACCGCCGTGCCCCCTG
>OCVT010000663.1_pt1 | contig 14176 bp, 9 predicted proteins | sample 1539111 | NCBI WGS metagenome assembly OCVT01 (sample SAMEA3991482, study PRJEB22521) | metagenome | biome: anthropogenic terrestrial biome; feature: sewage plant; material: raw primary sludge | place: Sweden | collected 2012-09-26 | reverse complement strand
TTCTATCTCTTGAATTCGTACAACATTAAACGTGTGTTGGGAGTCGTATACTGTTGGCGTCTGCAAATTTGTGAATTCTCCGCGAATGCCTTGGTGCAATTACGTAATTGTAGCCGCTGAAGGCGGATGGTTTTGAGAGAAGTTGATGTTCAAAGAATCGTGTATGATAAAAAAAAAAAATTGTAACCAATTCGTAAATACTGAAACTCTTTGCAGTAAGAAATCTTTCATTCCCAGAGAGAACGCGGAAATATTCAGCCTAAGTCTCTCCAAATTGATTTCTTTCATTTTGGTAGCGAAAGACTTAGTATCAACCTCAAAAAGCTGAAATTTTTGTAGATATATGTGCAGATGACATGAAGTATCCAGCTCTTTTGTGAATATGGAAGCAAGTTTCTTTCAAATTATTATCGACTTTTCCTCTGCCCCTTTTACCTTATAACTTTAGGAAACACTACCCTATTCATACTCAACTAAAAAAGTAGTACGTTTTCTTCTTTGAGAGGTATGGTGCAAACCAGTGCAATCTGATTCCAGATTGCCCTCACGTGAGGCTTCAGTAAATCTCGATCCCTCTACATATTATATTATCTCCTACTTGGCAAAATAGATGTGGCTTTAGTTGATGAAAATTTACCACGTCAACTATTTATGTCCTTTCTACAATAAACCCCGACCTACTATCCTCTATGTTGTTTTTAACATACCATACGAGCGTCATATGTCTTTTGGTTCACTGGGGAAGACCATCACTGTTGAACGTTTGTTGAAAAGTTCGAGATGATGAAGATTGCATAACAAAATGTAAAGTTATTTTTAGAAACTATAACGGTTCAAGACATTCAACACTATAACATAGCTTGGCTGGCTTGAACAAAAAGAGGAAGAAGCAAAAGCAAGAGTAAAAAGCTTCTCATATATTTCTGGCATTGTTGATCACCCAGTGCAAGCCCAATTTCGCCTGTGCTTTTCTTAAATTGTTTCTGACAACACCGAGGTTTTCGCTGCAGAAAAGGAACATATGGTGGTAATTTGTATAAGGGGTTAAGGGTCCAAAAATTTGCTACCCTATCGCTCACTATAGCAAAATATCTCGAGAGATATCCGAGGAGTTAAAACTGACTAGACCTGTTGCGTAAACCTCATGCAAGCAGTACTCTTCGAGGATTTAAGCTTTGGAACTGCTTTCAAAGTTGAGAGTATATAAGGTGTTATGATCTTGGAATAAGGTTTTTCATCGTTCTTCCTTGTTCTCTATTTTCATTGGTTGATCAGTTGTTAAATTTTGTCTCTTTCGAAAATAAGGATATTTGAAGACAACGCAACGCTATCAATATGCAATTGTTTTCCATCCTCTCTTTGTTGTCATCATTGATGTGTTCATTGACCGTTTTAGGGTCTTCCGCAAGTTCCTATGTTAAGTTTCCTGTTCAAAAGTTTGCTGATATTATAAATATAGGCACACAGGATGTTTCTACCGTCTTCAAAAGAAATGAGGTTCTTAACACCACAGTGATAAATGGAATAGGAGTGTATGTTGTCAAGATGGAAATCGGAACGCCTCCACAAACGTTGTACCTACAGTTAGATACTGGCTCTTCAGATATGATTGTGAATAATGCTGACATTGCCTATTGCAAATCGATGTCTGACGGATCTGACTACGCTTCAACTGATAATTACGAGCTCACGGCAACGTTCAATGGGCTTCCTTCGACTACCATCTCATCAGAAGCTTATAACACTCTCTGCTCTTATTGGGGTACTTTCGATGCAAGCAACTCATCTACTTTTGAGAATAATGCGACGTTTTTCAATAACACATACGGAGATGGGACGTATTATGCAGGGACTTATGGTACGGATGTTGTCTCTTTCGAAAATATTACTCTAAATGATTTCACTTTTGGTGTATCAAATGATACAATAGGCAATCCAAGTGGCATTTTAGGCATATCGCTTCCCATTGCAGAATTTACAGATGGTATCGAATACGCATTGGCATTGAACAGAACACCTTTCATATATGATAACTTTCCAATGGAATTAAAAAATCAAGGAAAGATTAATAAAATAGCGTATTCTTTATTTTTGAATGGACCTGATGCACACTTCGGGAGCATCTTGTTTGGTGCAGTGGACAATAGTAAGTACACAGGACAGCTTTACACCCTGCCTATGCTGCAGGCATTCAATACCCTTGGCTCAAATCCTGGGATGATTATTACTGCACAAAGTGTGGCAATTTTGGATAGTGAATCTGGCAATAAAACTGTTTCGGATATTCAATTTCCAGTGATGTTGGATTCTGGCACAACTTTCTCCTATTTACCCACCGAAATTGCAGAAGCAATCGGCAAAAGTTTTGACGGAGAGTACAGCTCTGACGACCAAGGCTACATCTTTGATTGTTCAAAAGTGAACGATACTTTACTGTCCGTCGACTTTGGAGGATTTAATATATCGGCAAACATATCCAATTTCGTAACATCAGCTAAGGATCGTTGCGTTTTAAATGTTAAGCAATCCGAGTCTACTTATATGCTGGGAGATGCTTTCCTTGTCGACGCATATGTAGTCTACGATTTAGAAAACTACGAAATTTCTATTGCTCAGGCTAGTTTTAATAATCAAGAAGAAGATATTGAGGTTATCTCCGATACTGTCCCAGGTGCCACCCCTGCTCCCGGATACTTTAGTACATGGGTATATAAGCCCGGTAGTCCCATCGGAACAGGAGATTTTATTAATGTCAGCTGGACCTCGTATTCGGAATTTTCACAGTACAAATCATTGCTTGCCACCGCAGCCCAAAGCGATGATGCTAGTTCTTTCTCAAGTAGTGGCGGCTCTAGCGAAAGTACCACTAAAAAACAAAATGCAGGTTACAAATACCGTTCTTCTTTCTCCTTTTCATTATTGTCCTTCATATCTTATTTTCTTTTATAAGTAGAGAAGAGATACATAGTTTCGCAGTGTGTTACTGTGTGGGACTGTATAGGTGAAGCCCTATATACTGTGTAAAAGGCGATGAAACTTTATTATGTTATATATCACTGCTTCATATAAAAATAAGAAACCTACAGCGTAATGATTATACATATGACGAAGACTGTTAACTGCAATAAAGATAGTAACAACCTTATAAGTGGACACTTTTTCCCCAGGGCCAACGCAATGGCGAATATTGTCAAATAAGGTAACAAGAAGAATAACACAGTGCTAAAAAGCAGTGAATGTTTCATCTCCTCCATCGCGGCTTCCTTATCTTACCATTTTTTCTTTACTTACCTTCCACTTTGCCGCCCAGCCCTGACTGTTTTTAAGTGCAGCTAAAAAAATCTATCTAATCACCCGCCACATATATCCTACATAATACGTCATACTCAATGCAAAGGTAGCTTGAGGTATTGTTCTATCAAGTCCACACTATGACGCAAAGAAACATCCGCATTTTCTAATTTAACGAAGTTAATTATATGTCTTTTTTTTTTAGATAACATCGGTTTGATTACCTGCCCCTACATCTTTTAGGTGAATCTTTTCTGCTAATAATCAATTATATGAACTATTAACATTCCTCTTGTTAAAACTACTTTTATAATAAAGTCTATGATTCATTATACTCAATTGAACTGTATAACGCTATAAATTGGTGTAAGAATCCAGGATTAGTGTTAGTAGTATGTAAGAGATACGCCACTCAAAATTTCTGGAAAATATATATATAATGGAAGTGCCCGCTATTTAGAGAGAAGCACAATTACTTTATCAATAGACGGTTAAAAAGAGGGCAACAATATATGTCTGTTTGAGAATATTGCATATCTCGCGAGCTGGACTGTGCTTTTTCCGCCAATATGTATTCCGTACAGATAATATTATTACCCTTACGAAAACATGGTACTGTAAGTTTGTTGTAACAGCGGCTGATATTATTCGTCATTTTGCTATTTCTTGTTTAGGTAATAAAGTTGTTGCTAATCCAGGTACAGCAAATCAAATGTTTGAATTAATTCAAAAAGGGGCGTTTTAGATAAAAAATATCACTCTAACTATCCGTTTATCAAGAATTTACTGATCTTTGACGTCGAAGAAGAGTTCGCTTTACCAGTGATATGAAGGATAAATGAACTTCAAACAGGAGGTATCATCAGTTAAAACTAACAAGTTTTCGGTGTGCCCAGATGATATGTGGCTGAAACCGTTTATAAAGAAACCACTGGTGCTCATGAATGATAAACATGTGAGATTTGATCTTGGCAGAAGCAGCTCTAGCAGCCCAATTTCTTTCAGCACTAAGAGTTTCTTTTTCCTTGGCATTCTTCTTCTTACACAAGGTTTGACCGTATTGAGCTCAGAACCACTGTTTGAATAGAGTAGCATCAATTTGAATAGTGGCAACCTTGGTCAAAGTCAGTTAGATGCGCTACTCTCGAGTTATTTTGTAATCTTTAATAATTGGCCGTTGTCTCTTACTATTTAAGGTATCGTGATGAGCGCTGGTACTGGATAACTCATACTCAATCATAGAGGTTTGAGAAAAAGATGGAAGATTTTGAAAATATGATATTTTGATGAACTATGGAGGATTTGCATTCATTATTATTTCATTTTCACTCTCCAAAATAAAAAAATAGTAACAGTGGAAATTTTTTTGAGAATCCGCTTGATCGAAAGTACTCTTGGTATTATTGAGGCTTTTTCTTCTTCAATGAACTCAACGCTACTGCACTAGCCCTGAAAAGTAAATAGGAGACGTAGCCAGAATGAAGAGGTGAGCAAATCCGCGCGTACATCAAAACAAAACTAAAAAAGTTCTTAATCCTCATTACAATCCGTTCAATTTTGTTAATTATCGGTTGACGGTTTTATCAAGAACGTTTGGCATATACAGAGAACAGTAGTTAGCGGCATAAAACACTCACAGCATTAAAGTATAAAATGAAAGCCAAATAAACAGAGTTATCCAGATATGAGATTGTCCTTCAAATTCTGTTGAAGATATTGCGTGAAAATGTGAAGAAAAATTTTAGGTAAGATGACCACTGCTGGTATGAATTTGGCAAGCCGATTCATTTCAAGAAATGAACAGCAAAATTTTCTTTCGAAAACACCAGACCTTTTGTCAAGAAAGTGGGAGCAAACTTATAGGTTCGATGATTCAGACGCCGCGTTACTGTAACGGCCTTCATTGAGTATATAATGATGTCTAGGAGGACGTTGTAAATCTTCCATTCGTGCACGAACGGTATAGGGGCGACAAAGGCTCTATGGCTGCCATTATTCTTTTCTTTGGTATCCAAAATGGGGCTCTCTTGTGTTTCTCTCCCCGTATTCAATCTATGAGATATCAATCGTTGTACGTTAAGAACTAAAGTTACTGTCATTCATGTGTTATACCAAGCTTCTCCTATCTGTCTTTAACTTCTACTGCGACATATTATCGATATTCTTGGCTAACCGATTTCAACATTTTTCCGAATGCTTTCTATGTATGGTAAGAGATCCTGGAGTATTTTTGGGTAACACAAGAACACGGTAATTTCTTCTTTTTAAGAAAACACTTTGCTTCCAGTGTATTTATCAAGATTGCCATAATGAAATCGAGACTCTTACCTAGCTCTCGAGATGAGGAAGAAGTAGAAAACTTTCATGACCTAAATCCTCGGATACCCTGCTAAAAATACATAAAAAACCCTCAACATGCAGCGTTATATAAGCATGCCTAAATGGAAGGACTGGGCAAACATGTTCCACTCAGTTTGCTTATTGAAGGCCTGGCCAGACATTTCATCTGGTCCTTTTCCTTCTCTCTTTGCTCTACTGAAACATGTCATATGCTGTAATAATACTCTTTCATGATGTAATGCACCTCACACCTCGAACCTAAACGAAGGTTACGTCAATCTTCGTAAGCTCGACACAAAGCGAACGGACATCTCGTAATCCGTCATATGAGCCGCTTTTTGCAGTCAAAAAGTTTATAATCTTAATTCATGGTTCCTGGTGCCTTGAATGTTCCAGGCTATTCAGGCAAAATATAGCTTTTTAAACTTTTTCTAGAAGAAATTATGTAAATTTTAAAATGTGCCTGAAAACCAGTGAAAAAAAAAAAGGCAAAAAGTTTTTTTAGACAATGTTTCGTGTTATAGGGTCCATTCTTGATGTCATTGCCGCTCGTAAAAACAAAAAGTTTGGTGTGGTGCCTTCATAAAATAGTGGTACTGAAGTTTTCTCCTTTTCGTTATTTTACTGGAAAGCGCTTACAAATACTGTTGCCGTTTTTCCAAATTGATTTCCCTCATTTCTTCTAGAAGACTCTGTGCCTGACACAATCGTCCCAGAACAGTTTATACCCCCACGTATTTTCCTCCGCAGTTTCTAGCCGGTTAAGCACGTTAATATTGTTCGTAATGGAAGTAAGTACGAACATTTCTTTATTTTCTCTCAATAGCGTGCCGTTTGCACAAAAAATACTTCCAAAAATAGACATATATTAGGTTTTTTATGGTACCTTCTTGCTTCAAATTTTAGTTTCTTTCTCATACATTCCCTCTAACCTAGTAATATTTGTGCGCCAACTAAAGGGGAAATGTTGCTATCGCTGTATGCTTATTTGACAGGTAGGCAAATATGAACGTTTTTTACCACGTTCCAACTCCGTCCTCATACCCGTTGACCTTTCAAACCAAGGACAAGAATTTTGTAAAAGCAACTAATCGAAAGCACAAACCATTTCTTTTTCTTTTCAGCCATTTATGAATTGCTCCCTCAGATTGGTGCAATCGAAAGAAGAAAATTTTAATATCTTGTTTAGCACATAATTTTCGATGTACTTTTCTTTTTAAAATCGAATTATCAGCGATTATTCAGCCGGCTAAGAAGATGTTCTTATTGTTCTTATGCTTCAAAAATAAAGCATATCCAGGACTAATACATCCACTTCTACTTTAATGAGTACAAGCACCATCTTTCTGTTGTAATACTTTCATCTCTTGTCTTGGTAGAATGAAGATGGGCAACGATCTACTGACTAGAGTTCGTGTTATTGGTATATTATAATATACTGTGTAGACGATGGTATAGAAAGTGAGAGACGGTCATCAGATTTAGTTGGAGCTGAAATTCAAGGATTGATAATGAAAAATGGAGAAAGAAATAATAATAACGTTATGTAAGAATATTGTACCTTGTTGTGGTTTCCCATACCCTCGAGCAGAACTTCTTACTCCCCCGTCTTTCTTGTCTATATATTTTTCTACTGCTATTGACATCTTACCAACATATGGCGCTAATTTTTTCCTTGACCTTCAGTTTCCCCACATTCCTAAGTTCAATGTACTAGATAATTGAAAAGAGCCTTTGCATCTTCTGATATTCAGTAAAGCACGACCGCGTATGGATTAAGGACTGGGCTCATTTCGCCAGTGCATGGGCAATTATGTTTTTAATCAGTGCTATGCACGATGACATGCGATAAGCTTCACTTTTCTTAACCAATATATTTACTAAAGATTAATGCTCTTACCGCAGATTACACTGCATCGCTTCGATTATTCCTGAGAAGTATTAATAAGTACGCAGAATAGTTTTAGCCATGTGTTCCTTCCCATATTGATTAAAGTAGTGCTAATCAGTAATACTTCCATACAGACAAGTGTCAGATAGAACCATCCAAGAATGAGCGGCTTAGTTAATTTTACAGCCGTGGTCAATACATTTAGAATATGGAGAATTTGCTTTGCTTACTGGTAGAAGATACTTAAGTAATTGCTAATATTATTACCATATATAACGAGAGGTTTATGGAAGCGACATTGTTGATTTGAATCATTGCAGCTACGGTCTAAGGCGGGAAGCTTAACCTCGGATTTGGTAGGTATAATATCGCAGATATTGTTCATGTCCAACGCTGGCCACTTATCGTACTAGAAGCTGTTTTCAATGAAGTGACCACCATTGTAATCACTACTGCAAGAAAAGTTATAGCCTACCATCCTGAGCAAATAAAGTTGCTTCTTGCTCAACTTTTTTTTTTCCTTGTATCATTTTATTTTTTTCTTGGCTCGCACTGCGCAGGTGACGGTAAAGAAAACAGGCCAGCTTTCACTTTCTGTATATATTACTAGTGCAACCGTATTTCTTTTCTTGTAAGGTTACCGTCTATTCATTCCGCTGCTGCTTCTAATCCTTAACAGCAAGTCCAAAGTTTTTTTTTTAGTATCCTTAGAATCGTAATTGTTTACGAACAGTTTGTATTGAATCAGCTCCTCTCTTCTTTAGCCAAATGCCGTCGGTAAAATGCAGTTCATGGGCACGGAGAAATGTGACATCGGTTCTATACGGTAACTTGACATTGCATGGATAAGATCTTTGATAGTAACATACATCTGGCCGGGGGAAATGCATGGCGTTCAGTTTCGGGGTTTGACCTTACTTTTTTGAAGAAGACTTTACTCAAGAGTGTAAGCTCCCTTGGAGGAGGACATATTACGGAAAGAGGGTGTCCAAAAAACACCTATTGCGCTTATAACTAGTACATTGCTCAAATGAGGATTTTTACAAGGCTTAGCCCAGCCCGTCTTGTATTGACGAAGTTAAGCACCTCAAGCTCACACCAAAGTGGGCCCTAAGGGTGATCTGTATGCCAAGGCTAGCCTAATAGGGAAACCACCACCGGCAGCTACAACCTCCGTTAGCAACAGAGGGGGTGCCTCGCAATAGCCAAGGATAAGCCCCTCCTTGTTACTATGACAATCGCACTTTTCATGCTACGGCCATTTACTAATGATTTTCACCTCGTACCCGCTCGCTCCAATATGGTGAAAATTTAGGGGAAGTGGATAACGTTGAATTACTATGGCAGAATCCTTATATATAAAACGATCATTGATATTTTTTACAACAACCTAAAATGAGAGGGAAAAGGTAAATCAAGGAAGCATTATGTCGTTGCCAATTATCAAAGTCCATTGGTTGGACCATTCCAGAGCGTTCAGACTTTTGTGGTTATTAGACCATCTGAACCTTGAATATGAAATTGTCCCTTATAAAAGAGATGCTAACTTCCGTGCTCCACCAGAATTAAAGAAAATTCACCCATTAGGAAGATCTCCATTGTTAGAAGTTCAAGACAGGGAAACTGGTAAGAAGAAGATACTTGCCGAGTCCGGTTTCATCTTCCAATATGTCTTGCAGCATTTTGACCATTCACACGTTTTAATGAGCGAAGATGCTGATATTGCAGACCAGATTAACTATTATCTGTTTTATGTAGAAGGTTCCTTGCAACCACCTTTAATGATTGAGTTCATTCTTTCAAAGGTGAAGGATTCTGGTATGCCCTTCCCTATTTCGTACTTGGCAAGAAAAGTGGCAGACAAGATCAGTGAGGCATACTCTAGTGGTGAAGTTAAGAACCAGTTCGACTTTGTGGAGGGTGAAATTTCCAAAAATAACGGCTACCTGGTTGATGGGAAGTTGAGCGGTGCCGATATCTTGATGTCTTTCCCTTTGCAGATGGCGTTTGAAAGAAAGTTTGCCGCACCAGAGGATTATCCTGCCATTTCCAAATGGTTAAAGACCATAACCTCAGAGGAGTCGTATGCTGCTTCTAAGGAAAAGGCGCGTGCTTTAGGTAGCAATTTCTAAACCGTTTTGTTGCGTTCGTACGGCACTAGCAGCCGCGTAATTCGTTCACACACTTCAATACATATGTATGTATACGTATATAGTCTGTTGCGACACATAATAATTGACAGGTTTGACTAGCGAGTATGTATTATCAGGAAATATAAAAGAAAACTAAGCTTTACCTAACTTCAAAAAGAAGAAGACCTGCCTATTCCACCTCTTTCAAAAGTTCTTCGATGGTTTCGGACAACGAAGAAGGTTTGGTTAGTGAGGAGTATCTTTCGTACACTTTACCCTTTTTATCGACTAAGAATTTTTCAAAATTCCATTTGATACCTCTCAAGCCCAACATACCGGATTTTTGGCTCTTCAAAAATTTGTAAACAGGGTCCTCATTGCCACCATTAACGTCAATTTTTTTCATAATGGGGAAAGTCACGCCATAGTTCAGTTGGCAGAACTGGGCAATTTCTTCATCAGAGCCAGGTTCTTGGTGGCCAAACTGGTTGCATGGGAACCCGATGATGGTAAATCCTTCGTCCTTATAACGTTTGTACAAGGCCTCTAGTTCTTTGTATTGAGGAGTGAATCCACATTTGGAGGCAACATTAACGATAAGCACCACTTTTCCCTTTAATTGGTCGAAGGGGAATGGTTGGCCTTTCTTGTCAACAGGTGCTAGCTTATAGAATTCTGACATGATAAACTTGAATACTTTACGAGATGACAGCTTGGAAGAGAGAGACGTGGAAAGCTCTGATGCTGTTTTTATTGCTATTGCTTTTCCGATATTAAGGGAGCATACTGTTCCTCATGGTTTTTTCCCTCTTTTTTTCACTTTTTGACCTTTTTCGTAAAGTGGCTAAAAACGACAATGCAGAAAAAGAAGAAGGAATACAGGAAATAAGGGCTGTCGCGAACAGCAACAAGAGAAACAACTTATAATCTGTCAAAGAAGGGATATGGGCAAGGTTATTTTGATTACAGGTGCCTCCCGTGGGATTGGCCTGCAATTGGTGAAAACTGTTATCGAAGAGGACGATGAATGCATCGTCTACGGCGTAGCAAGAACGGAAGCTGGTCTGCAGTCTTTGCAAAGAGAATACGGTGCAGACAAATTTGTCTATCGTGTCTTCGACATCACGGACAGGTCTCGAATGGAAGCGTTGGTGGAGGAAATCCGGCAAAAGCATGGAAAACTGGACGGTATTGTCGCAAATGCGGGGATGCTAGAACCGGTGAAGTCCATCTCCCAGTCCAACTCCGAACACGACATCAAGCAGTGGGAACGGCTGTTCGATGTGAACTTTTTCAGCATTGTCTCTTTGGTGGCACTGTGTTTACCCCTCTTGAAGAGCTCGCCATTTGTAGGCAACATTGTCTTCGTCAGCTCTGGAGCCAGTGTGAAACCATATAACGGATGGTCGGCGTACGGCTGCTCGAAAGCCGCATTAAACCACTTTGCCATGGACATTGCCAGTGAAGAGCCCAGTGATAAAGTGCGTGCCGTGTGTATTGCACCGGGCGTCGTTGACACGCAGATGCAGAAAGATATTAGGGAAACATTGGGTCCTCAGGGCATGACACCCAAGGCTCTCGAGAGGTTTACTCAATTGTACAAGACTTCGTCACTGCTGGACCCAAAGGTGCCTGCGGCGGTACTAGCGCAACTCGTCCTGAAAGGTATTCCCGATTCTTTGAACGGTCAATATCTCCGCTACAACGATGAGCGACTGGGGCCGGTGCAGGGCTAGTACTAAACTATATTATGTAAAAGGGTATAGTTATAGTTTTTAGCTACTAAACTTTTATTGGGTTTGCGATGAGCGACAGTTTTGTGCGGCCATTTCTGTGCCAAGAACCGGATTGAATGTATCACCGAAGGAATTCCGCGGTGTTTTCAAAGAAATGAAGAGAAGACAGTATGAACATTAACTTTTGCATATATATACGTAAACGAAAAAGATCAAGTGCAATGGAAGAATATTGTACCTAAAAAAAAGGGTCTAACTACAGCGTGTAACAGGTTAAAAAAAACATGGGTAAAGTTATTTTAGTTACAGGTGTTTCCAGAGGTATCGGTAAGTCCATCGTGGATGTTCTTTTCAGTTTGGACAAGGACACGGTTGTTTACGGTGTAGCCAGGTCTGAGGCACCCTTGAAGAAGTTGAAAGAGAAGTATGGCGACAGGTTTTTTTACGTTGTCGGTGATATTACCGAGGATTCCGTGTTGAAGCAGTTGGTTAACGCTGCTGTTAAGGGCCACGGCAAGATCGACTCCTTGGTTGCCAACGCTGGTGTCCTAGAGCCCGTGCAAAATGTCAACGAGATTGATGTCAACGCTTGGAAGAAGCTGTATGACATCAACTTCTTCAGCATTGTTTCCTTGGTTGGCATTGCGTTACCTGAATTGAAGAAGACCAACGGTAACGTGGTATTCGTCAGTTCGGACGCCTGTAACATGTACTTCAGCAGTTGGGGAGCTTACGGTTCTTCAAAAGCCGCTCTGAACCACTTCGCCATGACTCTGGCCAACGAGGAAAGGCAAGTGAAAGCCATTGCCGTCGCCCCAGGTATTGTGGACACAGATATGCAAGTTAACATTAGGGAGAACGTGGGGCCTTCCTCCATGAGTGCAGAGCAATTGAAGATGTTTAGAGGTTTAAAGGAGAATAACCAGTTGCTGGATAGCTCTGTGCCAGCTACAGTTTATGCCAAATTGGCCCTTCATGGTATTCCTGACGGTGTTAATGGACAGTACTTGAGCTATAATGACCCTGCCTTGGCGGACTTTATGCCTTGAGGATAGCAGGTACATATAAATTGTTACATACTAAGTCGATGAGTCAAAAAAGACTCTTATACATTTATACATTTTGCATTATTATTTTTTTTTTCCAGCGGAATTTGGAATTCCGCTCTCAACCGCCAAAATTCCCCTGCGATTTCAGCGACAAAGAGTCATAAAGTCATCCTCGAGAAACCACGATGAAATATATAAAAAGCCCATCTTTCCTGACGGAAACTGGTATTTTAGAAGCCATACCATAAGATAACAACGAAAACGCTTTATTTTTCACACAACCGCAAAAATGGCTGCCGTCACATTACATCTAAGAGCTGAAACTAAACCCCTAGAGGCACGTGCTGCCTTAACACCTACCACGGTTAAAAAACTGATAGCTAAGGGCTTCAAAATATATGTAGAGGACAGTCCACAATCTACTTTCAATATTAACGAATATCGTCAAGCAGGTGCCATTATAGTGCCTGCAGGTTCATGGAAAACCGCTCCACGTGACAGAATCATCATAGGTTTGAAGGAAATGCCTGAAACCGATACTTTCCCTCTAGTCCACGAACACATCCAGTTTGCTCACTGCTACAAAGACCAAGCTGGGTGGCAAAATGTCCTTATGAGATTTATTAAGGGACACGGTACTCTATATGATTTGGAATTTTTGGAAAATGACCAAGGTAGAAGAGTTGCTGCCTTTGGATTTTACGCTGGGTTCGCAGGTGCAGCCCTTGGTGTAAGAGACTGGGCATTCAAGCAAACGCATTCTGACGATGAAGACTTGCCTGCAGTGTCGCCTTACCCCAATGAAAAGGCGTTGGTTAAAGATGTTACCAAAGATTATAAAGAAGCCTTAGCCACCGGCGCCAGAAAGCCAACCGTGTTAATCATTGGTGCGCTAGGAAGATGTGGTTCCGGTGCCATCGATCTGTTGCACAAAGTTGGTATTCCTGATGCTAACATATTAAAATGGGATATCAAAGAAACCTCCCGTGGTGGTCCCTTTGACGAAATTCCACAAGCTGATATTTTCATCAATTGTATATATCTATCGAAGCCAATTGCTCCTTTCACTAACATGGAGAAACTGAATAATCCTAACAGAAGACTAAGGACCGTGGTGGACGTATCAGCAGACACTACCAACCCTCACAACCCCATCCCAATATACACTGTGGCTACTGTGTTTAACAAACCTACCGTTCTGGTACCTACCACTGCCGGGCCTAAATTATCTGTCATCTCTATTGATCACTTGCCTTCTTTGCTGCCAAGAGAAGCTTCAGAATTTTTCTCTCATGATCTTTTACCATCTTTAGAGCTCCTACCTCAAAGAAAAACTGCTCCTGTCTGGGTTAGAGCCAAGAAATTGTTCGATAGACATTGCGCTCGTGTTAAAAGATCTTCAAGATTGTAGTTTACATTTAAAGTATATACATTATCGTTACGCTGACATTTACAAGTTTATTTTTTTTTGACTTTTTTTTAAATGACTTTCTCTTCTTTTAAGTGTACTGTCTTTTCATTATACACACACATATATATATATATATACGTAAAAAAGCAGACTAACTGACAATTAAATCGTTCAACATTCTTGTTGTTTGCAGGTTCGATAATTTTGACCTGAATGCAGTTTTCATCCTTTCATTTCCCAGCAAGAACTTTGCTAATGCAATTCTCAAGTACTCTGAGATTAATTCGCTTATATGATTGTTGGAACTATCTTGGTTGCCAAATTTG
>OCVT010000661.1_pt1 | contig 14187 bp, 16 predicted proteins | sample 1539111 | NCBI WGS metagenome assembly OCVT01 (sample SAMEA3991482, study PRJEB22521) | metagenome | biome: anthropogenic terrestrial biome; feature: sewage plant; material: raw primary sludge | place: Sweden | collected 2012-09-26 | reverse complement strand
GAGAGGTCGAAAATTAAAGTAGGAGAAAACTACTTTAATTTTCTCCTACTCGATTACATTCAGACAAATTTATTATCATTTATGACGGTTGGAACGTTGCTCGCGGTATTTTGCCTTTTGCTTGGCGGAACCGCTTCCGTGTGCACCCGTGATATACTTTTTTTTCTTTGCCTTGGTCTTAACCTTGTCACTGTTGTCGGCACCTGATTTGGCACCATGAAAGGTAACTCCGCCACCGGCGATTATCTCATCAATGTCGTCACCCTTTGCCATGATTCTTGAATTTTATGAGTTTGTAAATTTATATGTTCTTTAGTTGGCGTGGGATACAATTTTACTCGTAAGTCGCTTGTCAACTATTTATTGTCAATGATGGAACAGTCTCACACCAGTGAACGCCATGGCGATACCATACTTGTCACAGGTCTCAATGACATTGTCATCACGCACTGAGCCGCCGGCCTGGGCTATATATTTCACACCGCTCTTGTGAGCACGCTCAATATTGTCACCGAACGGGAAGAAAGCATCGCTGCCCAGTGCAACGTTGGTGTTTTGTGCAATCCAATCCTTTTTCTCCTTCATGGTCAGCACCTCGGGTTTCTCGGTGAAGAACATTTCCCATGTGCCGTCACGTAGCACGTCGTCATAGTCCTCGCTGATATAGATATCTATGGTGTTGTCGCGGTCGGCACGGCGGATGCCGGGCTTGAATGGTAAAGCCATGACCTTCGGGTTCTGGCGCAACCACCATATATCAGCCTTGTTGCCGGCCAGACGTGTGCAGTGGATGCGGCTCTGCTGACCTGCACCGATACCGATAGCCTGACCATCTTTGACATAGCATACAGAGTTGCTCTGTGTGTATTTCAGAGTGATGAGCGAGATGATAAGGTCGCGCTTTGCCTCTGCCGTGAATGTCTTGTTTTGTGTGGGGATGTTCTCGAAGAGTGAGGCATCATCGAGTTTCACCTCGTTGCGTCCCTGCTCGAACGTGATGCCGAACACTTGCTTGCGCTCTATCGGCTCTGGCATGTAGTCGGGGTCAATCTTTATTACATTGTATGTGCCCTTGCGCTTGTCTTTCAATATGTCTATTGCCTCTGCAGTGTAGCCGGGGGCTATTACGCCATCAGAAACCTCACGCTTGATGAGTGTTGCAGTGGCAGCATCGCAGGTGTCGCTGAGAGCGATAAAGTCGCCGTATGAGCTCATACGGTCTGCACCACGTGCGCGGGCATAAGCACTAGCCAACGGAGATAGATCTATCTTCACGTCATCAACGAAGTATATTTTCTTGAGTGTGTCGCTTAATGGCAGACCAACTGCTGCGCCTGCTGGAGAAACATGCTTGAATGAGGCTGCTGCAGGAAGACCTGTGGCAGCTTTCAGTTCTTTGACAAGTTGCCAACTGTTGAGCGCATCGAGGAAGTTGATATAGCCGGGGCGGCCGTTAATTACTTCGATGGGTAATTCGCCTTCTGTCATAAAAATGCGTGAGGGCTTTTGGTTCGGATTGCATCCGTACTTAAGTGCTAGTTCTTTCATAAAGGAAATCTTTATTTCTATCTTGAAAATTCTAGTGCAAAGGTAGTATAAATCGAAGACAATTCAAAATAAAACTTCTTTTTTGTTGTTATTTCTATGGCTCTTGTATCGTGTGTTTTTCTTTTTCACGTTTTATATCAATGCAAGTGCCAATAAACAAAATTTATTTTTACAATAAAAATGTTTTATTCTTTTGTGATTTATTTATTTTGAACTACCTTTGCACTCGGTTTTTATAAGCATTGATATAATGAAGCGTGATTTGAAACTTCTCTTGGAAGAAGTAGAAAAGAAAGTAGGAAAAAAGATTGGGCTGTCTTCTGATTTTGAGAAATTGGCATCAATCTTCTCTAAACATCATGTTTTTCTTAATTCCACAGTCTTAAAAAAGGTCTGGGAATATGTTGCCAGTCATGATAAACCATCACCGGAGACTCTTGACAAAATCGCTCTTTTTGTGGGCTTCCAAAGTTGGAGAGACTTTCAGGAAACTTTGCATGGTGATGAAGATGGCCAGGTGAATTATGAGACCGAGGAGAAAAGCAAAAATGATGTTCAGCATCAGGTGAAGTGAATCCGAAAAGCAGGCCGATTAATTCATCGATTATATAGCAGCCCGATATAAAATTCAGGCAACCATATAAAACAAAAAAGCAGGAGACTTCCTTTCATCGGTAACCTCTTGCTTTTTTGCTTTTTCTCCACCAGAACAAACTGTCATTTCCTACTGAGCCGATGAATACATTACTAATGTGAATAAGTGGCAGAATAAGGATTGTCTGAAAATGAAATATCACAGCAAGACATGCCTTGCTGTGATATATAGATGTTGTATCTTTGTGCGGTAAACTGTATTTCTTATTTATGACTACACAGTTTGTGTTACGAGGATGATTACTTGTTGATAGTTCTCTTCTCCTTGATACGAGCTTTCTTACCGGTAAGATTGCGAAGGTAGTAGAGCTTGGCACGACGTACTTTACCGTGCTTGTTAACCTCGATGCTGTCTATGTTGGGTGACTCGATTGGGAAGATACGCTCTACACCAATTGTTCCAGACATCTTGCGGACGGTGAAACGCTTCTTGCTTCCTTCTCCTGAGATGCGGATAACAACACCACGATAGAGCTGGATACGCTCTTTCGAACCCTCGATAATTTTGTATGCGACAGTGATTGTGTCACCTGCTCTGAACTCAGGAAACTGCTTGCCGGTTGCAAATGCTTCTTCAGCAACTTTAATTAAATCCATTTTTGTTTTGTAATTAAATTTGTTTTATCGTTCCAACGTAACATAACCAGGCTACTCATCTTCCTGTCAGCGATTACGCCGAAAAGCGGTGCAAAGGTACTATATTTTTTTTGATGTTCAAAATTTATATGGCTTTTCTTTGATTTTTGCGCGTTTTTAACTATCTTTGTGCCAACTAATTACATTGTGATGCAAAGAAAAATTGTTATATACGGTCTTTCGTCGATGCTATTGTTGACGACTTCTTGTGCCTCTCATTATCATTTGGCTGATATATCTCGCAGTCGAATTCTTATTTGCAATAGGTATGATGCAGCACCTGATGCGGAGGCTGCGGCTTTTGTGGCGCCTTACAGACATGACGTGGATAGTATTATGGGTCCGGTAGTTGGTGCCACAGCGCGATATCTATCTGCTTATCGTCCTGAGAGTCCACTGTCGAATCTTGTGGCAGATATTCTTATGTTTGAGTCGGCAAGATTTAATGAGAAACCGGATTTCGCCGTTTACAATATGGGAGGCGTGCGTTCTGCTTTCGCAAAGGGTTTGGTCACTTATGGCGATGTTGTGGATGTTGCTCCTTTTGAGAATAAAATTTGTTTTCTCTCATTGAGAGGTGATAAAGTAATCCAACTATTTGAAGAAATGGCCATGACCGGTGGGGAATGTGTCAGTCATGGAGTAGAATTAGTCTTTAGTAAAAGGAAACTTATGGAGGCGTGTCTTAACGACAGCAAAATATCGCCCGACAGCACATACCGAATTGTCACTCTTAATTATCTCGCTCAGGGTAATGATAATCTTGAGGCTTTCAAAAATGGGACAGATGTTGTTTCCCCTGAGGATGAGAAAAATAATGTTCGTTATCTTATTGTAGATTACTTCAGGAAGCAGCAAGCAAAGGGAGTATTGGTGGATTCGAATATTGAAGGTAGAATTGTAAATGTTGATAATTATGATGCGAAATAGAATTTTTTACGGAAGGTGTATGCTGATATCAATATTATTGGTTTATATTATATCCGTGTCGGCGAAAACGAAGACGTTGGTGATATTGCATACCAATGACACTCACAGTACGGTAATGCCTCTCAATGCTAATCTTGCTGATACTTTGTTGGCGGGTAGGGGAGGTTTCCTCCGTCGTGTTGCTATGGTTAAGGAGCAACGTAAGCAAAATCCCGATTTGTTATTGTTTGATAGTGGCGATTTTTCCCAGGGCTCCCCGTATTATACTTTGTTTAAAGGTGATGTGGAGATAGGACTTATGAATAGGATGGGTTATGATGCGGCAACCATTGGTAATCATGAATTTGATTATGGATTAGATAATTTGGCGCGTTTGGTCAGGTTGGCGAACTTCCCTATAATTTGTTCTAATTATGATCTTACAGGTTCTCCGCTTGATGGTATTGTAAAGCCTTATATAATAATAAAACGTAAGGGTATAAAACTTGGTGTCTTCGCATTAGATCCTAAGATGGAAGGGCTTGTGCCTAGAAATAATTATGGCTTGTTGAAATATCTTGACCCTGTAAAAGTGGCAAATGAGACAGCAACGCTGCTAAAGAACTCCTTGAAGTGTGATTACGTGATTTGTATATCTCATCTTGGATGGGATGAAGCCGGCATGAATGACATACAGGTGATTTCCAGTTCCCGAAATATTGATTTGGTCCTTGGCGGTCATTCTCATTCATACTTGAAAACGTTGAAGTATGTAAAAAATCTGGATGGAAAGGAAATACCAGTAGATCAAAACGGTAAGCATGGAATTTATGTTGGAAAAATGGTTCTCAACTTTACCAAGTAATTATTGATGTGTGAGTGATTTTATTCGAAATAAAATGTGAGGACGATCATTTTTGTATGTGCTTCCTTTACTGATTTTGCGTATGGAATCATACTCTTGTCGCTCAATTTGTTGATATGGTCTGTGTCCAGGCTATTGCCTAGTCCGAAGAGGAATTTAAGTTCTGGACGCAACTTGAAATACGGAAGGTAGCTGTCGCATCCCAACCCGATTTCTGCATATAGGTCATATCTGTTTAGTTTCAGATAGTTGTTTTCACTGCCACTAAGATTGATCATAGGGTTGAGCCCGGCCATGATATATGGGCGATGGTTGTTGAACCTTGGCGAGGCGAGTATAAGGTCGAATGCTGTTGAGATATATGCTGTTTTTAGTTCTTGCTTCTGTTCTACTTGCTTGCCGCTTGCGTTTGTCTCGCTGAGGTTGCGAAATGTGATATGCCGTGTCCCAAAATACATAGCCGGGGCTATGCGAAACTGTATATTAGTGTTGATTCTGAATTCTCCTAACACGCCGACATTAAATCCTGCATCCCATCTGTCTTGATCAGCCGTGACAACAGATTCCTTTGTAGTGCCGTCATCGTTGGTTATTGTGATGGGACCGACATTCAGAAGCTCAATGTCCTGTAGATGTGTTCCAACAAGTATACCAAAATGTATCGGCCTTAAATCTGTGTAAGGCCGGTTCTGAACTGTTTTTTCTTGCGCTACAATATTGGTGCTGCCAATCATTAATGCAATTATGATGTATTGGAATTTTCTCATCATGTATTAATAACGCCATTTGCTTTTCTATATTGTATGTATTTCTATTTTGATAATGTATAAATTGTTTAAAATAATATGCCTACTTGTATGTATTTGAAATAAATGATGTATCTTTGCAATGTACAATTTGTGGGTATTACCCGGATAGTACAAGTTCATTATTAATAATTAAAATATAAATATTATGGCTTACGTAATTAGTGATGATTGTATCGCTTGTGGTACATGTATTGATGAATGTCCATCAGGGGCTATCTCTGAGGGTGAGAAGTATTCAATAAACCCGGATCTTTGTACAGAGTGTGGTACTTGTGCCGATGTTTGTCCTAATGAGGCAATCAGCCTTCCATAAGGTTCATTGATTTATTATCGAATGATAATACGGCGATTCTTAACAGAATCGCCTTTTTCGTGTTCTACTCGTTGATAAATAAAAAAGGTGTGCCTTATTCAGACACACCTTAAAGTATATATTAGCGTTTACTTATTTCAGAACTTTTATTACCTCTTTGGCTTGCTCGTTTGTCGGATCTATTTCCAAAACTTTTGCAAAGTTCTCTTTAGCTTTCGCCTTGTTGTTGATATGGAAATAATAGAAGCCCAAATAACTGTATGCTGTTACAAGGCGGGTGTTGTCATTGTCAACTTTTGTCTGTTTGGCATTTATCAGGTCAATGAGTTTCTGGCAGATAGAAACAGCTGCACCGTTCTTTACTTCGGGATCTTGTGCGAAAGCTATTCTTGCTCTTTGGTATGTTGCGAAGTCTGCTACATTAGGGAATTTATCACTTATATCTGCATACACGCTATCTGCATTCTTTATTGCATCGGCTTTGCTTGCACCAGTAGCGCTTTCTGACATATCAGAATACATTGATGCAAGGTTACCCAGGTCGTAAGCTGTCATTTTTTCCAGTCCCTCAAGATATTTCTTGTATGCAGGGATGGCATTTGTGAAGTCACCTTTTGCCTGATATGCAGATGCTATGTTTTTGAGAGCGTCATTCATATCCGCCTTGTTGTCTTTGTTCTCTGCGAGAGATTTGTTGAACATATCAATGGCTTTGTCATAGTCTTTGTTTCCAAGATATGCATAACCATAGTAGAGGTAATCACTCTCTGTAATCTTTGTCGAGTCGCTCTTATTGAAGAGCCTGTCTGCATAGTCTAATGCTTCGGTATATTTCTTCAAGTTCGTCAGATTGAAGAAAGATATACGGTTTAATGCTGGATTTTTCGGGAAGTTCTGGTTGCCGTATTGTGAAATTTCCAAACTCTTTTCAAAATTACCATTGAGGAAATAGTTTAATGCATAATTCACAAGATCATTATCTTTCATTTTTGACTTGTCCACTTTGTTGTAGTATTCAAGTGCTTTGTTTATGTTGCCTGCCTTGTCATAAATCTCTGCTGAAATGATGTCTACTGGATAGTCTGGACGCTGACGACGCAATTCTTCCAGTTTGGCAACAGATGACGAAGGACTTGTTTTACTGTTGATTGTTGCAAATTTGCGATAGCCTTCTGGGTTCTTTGGATCGAAATATGTTGCATTCTCGTACCAACCAGATGCTGCACCACCGTTATCCTTGATAACTTCGATGTCGCCCTGAAGAATATATCCGGCACCATTTTTTTTGTCAACTTTAATTGCCATGTCAGCGTATTTTTTCGCATTTGCTGTATCCTTGAGGTCGAGATAAGTCCTTCCAAGCCCAACAAGTGCTTCTGCATTTTTCTTATTCGCTTTGATGAATTCTTTTACTTGGTCTTTCACAGCATCAGGGTTGTTCTTGTTTGCTGTAATGGCCTTGCTGATGGCATCAACCTGACTTTTAACGTCTTGTGCCATTGATGTAGCGCTGAATCCAATCATCAACGCTGCTGCTAATAGATATTTAATCGTTTTCATATTCGTTCTTGTATTAAAAGTTAGACTTTTCTTAATTGACGTTTTCCGTTTCCAAAAGTTTTATTTATTCGCTAATATTAACATCTCTTATATTTATGTTACCTTGTACTGGTAATAAACCGGATTTGAATATTATCATCTGTCCTTTAGGTGACTTGATGAAGTTGGCAAATCCCCATGGCAATCCATTTATTGGATCGTTGAGTAGACAGTATATTGTCCGGATTAGTGGGTAGTTGCCGTTATATATATAATATTGGTAAGGTTTCCAACTGTTTGCTTCAGTTGCTTTCTGCATTTTACTTACCGACATTAATCTGATTTTCTTATTAAATGTGAGGTTTGTGCTGTCTCGTTTGTCATTCAGCCAGTTGCTGCCAATGATTCCGATTGCACCTGCATTCTTCTCAACGTAGTCTATGACATCTGCTGTTTTCTTCGAAGCTACAACATTAGGACTAGTTATTGGCTTGCCTTTCAGAATGCTGTCTTCAGCGAAGTGTACCGTGCTGGATTTTTTGTTGTCAAAGACCAGAGTGATGCTTCCTCGTTTGGAGCCTGGATAGATATCGCTCCATTTTTTTGCTTTGCCTGTCAATATTCTCGCGATATCATTGACGGTTATGCAAGTGTCTTTGTTTGCCTTGTTTACAATCAGTGCCAGTCCATCGTATGCAATGGCAAATGATTGTGGCATGAACTTGCGGTCTTGAAGGTTCTTGCGCTCGTTTGCCTTAAAATTACGTGATGTAATAACGAGACAAATCTTGTTGTTGAGCAGCATGTTTATTCCGTCAGTTTCATTTGTATAAACCGGCTTGACTTTTGCTTCCATGTAAATACTTTCGAAGATGTCGCGTTCCTCTTCGATAATTGGGCTAAAACTTTCGTCAGAGGCGAACGTTATCACCCCTGACGAATATGAGTCTGTTCTGCCGCCTTTATGCTTCTGCTCTCCGCAAGAAGCAATAAGGCTGGCAGTTAGAGTTAATCCTACTATTATGTAAGATAAGTTTCTTTTCATTTTTACAGATTACTGAAGTTTGAATGAAACAGGTACGTTGTATTTTACACGTACTGCAGAACCATTCTGCTTGCCAGGAATCCAGTTAGGCATGCTTTTAACAACACGTGAAGCTTCCTTGTCAAGTGATGGGTCAACAGAACGAACTACGTTCACGTCTGTGATTGAACCGTCTTTCTCAACAACGAAAGATACTGTTACACGACCCTGAACACCGTTTTCCTGTGCTACAACCGGGTATCGTACATTGCTGTTAAGGTATTGCATCAGCGCTGAGTTTCCACCAGGGAATGAAGGCATCTGCTCTACGACATCGAATACCTTGTTTTCTTCCTGCTTCGGTGGTTCCGGCTGAGCAATTACTTCCTTAGCCTTGAGCACTTCACCATTGGCATCATCGTTACCTTTGACGTCGAATGAACCAATCGCAGACTTGTTTTCCATCAGCTGATCCTGTGTCTTTAGCTCATCTTCAGGTTTTACCTCAGAGTCTTTCTTGATGACAGGAGCGGTAAACTTGACTGAACTCTTAACGCGTTCAACAACCTTTTCTGGCTCGACTTTAATTTGCTTCTTTACTTCAGCTTTCTTCTTTGCCATATCCAGTTTGGAAATTTCCGTAACCTGTGTAGCTGCAACCTTAGCAGCATTATCGTCTACGATTTTCTTAATTGCAACAGCTGAGAATGCTAGGACTGCAGTGAGAAGCACTATGATCAAAGAGATGATGTTTCTTTTGGTAGTACCCTTACGAAGTTTGTATGCTCCGTAGGCCTGGTTCCTACCTTGGAAGACCAATTCAATCCAATCATTAGATACTAAATCTATTTTTGACATTGTCTTTTTGTTTTAAATTGTTAATGACACGCCTCAATTATTCCTTTATGCCAGCCTTCTTAAGAAGTGCTACGTCCTCTGGCTTAACGGTATCGATAACGTATTTACCAACACTGCAAATCTGCATCTCATCGAGAGCATCAACCAAGTTCTTGTAAGAAGCATTGTCTGTAGCCTTGATAATGATGGTCATGGTGGAAATGTGTTGTCCATCAATATCGCCACCCTTTATCTTGGCCAGTTCCTTGTCGTACACCTCTTGTGGGTAACTCTTAGGTTCTTTCAATTTCTTCTCGTCAAGTTTTGCCTTGGCTAACATAACCTGCTGGACAGGCTGAGTTCCATCTTCTGTTACATGTGTGATCAGCACCTTGCGGATTCCATCCTTGCCCCATGTTGTCTTTTTGAGACATTTAGGATCATCATACTTGGGCTGTCCTGAAATGTAATAAATCTGATCGTTACTGCATACAAAGATTGTGATAGTATAAGATGCTTTTGTTACAGACTTGTCCTGATCGCTCAAGTTCTTGTCCTTACTAGGCATACTCAACTCCATTGTCTGTGGCTTAGCCAATGAGGTACACAGCATGAAGAAGGTAATAAGAAGCATCATCATATCCACCATCGGCGTAAAGTCGACGCGGACATTCATCTTCTTTTGTTTGCTTTCTTTTTTCTTCATTCTTTAGTCCTCCTGTTTTTTGTATGAAGTGATTAGATAGTAGCGGTTCTCTGTCATGTCCTGAAGCTCAGACATAACCTTCTTTACAATCTTGTAAGGTGTCTTCTCGTCTGCCTTGATTGCAATCTTGATGTCGGTATTGACCTCACGAGCTTGCTCAACCCAGTTTTGGAATTCACTCTTCTTTCCGCTAACACTGTCGGTAGGTATTCCTTGGTTCTTAATCTCTTCAGCCATTTGGTTGCCGTCAAGACTAAGATAAGTAGCGAGCTTGTCCATAGGAACTCCCCACATCGGGTCTTTCTGGAACTTCTTTTCCTGTTCACCGCTTAGTGACACACCATACTGACCAGTCATGCCCGAGAGCACATCCATCATCTGACTCTGGTTGTCCATACTCATGAATACCTTGCCAGTCTTGTCGACAAGGATATTCAGCACATTCTTCTCTGGAACTTTGATCTCTGATACCGAACCTGGGGTTACAACCTTGACTGGCTCATTCTTCACGAACGTTGATGTCAACATGAAGAAAGTCAGCAAGAGAACCATAACGTCCGACATTGGAGTCATGTCAATCCAGACTTCTTGTTTCTTAATTTTTACTTTACCCATAGTGATAAAATTTTAGAGGGTTAGCAAAAATTAAGCTTCTTCCGCGTGATTGGCTTCGTATGTCTGAGCAATTGAATAACCAACCTCATCGAGAGCGTAGGTCAACTTGTCTATCTTGTTCGTGAAGTAGTTATAAGAAAGAACTGCGCACCAAGATGTCAAAATACCGAATGCGGTGTTGATCAAGGCCTCAGAAATACCAGTAGACAGTGCGAGAGAGTCGCCACCACCACCAGCAGCCAAAGCGGCGAATGATTTGATCATACCAGTTACCGTACCGAGAAGTCCTGTAAGAGTACCCAGTGTAACGATTGTGGCGATGATCGGAAGGTTCATCTGCAGAGTAGGCATTTCAAGCTGAGTAGCTTCCTCATGTGCCTGTTGAATCTTTGAGACTTTCTGGCCTTTTTTGATTCCAGGGGCAGCTTCCATTTCCTTGTATGCGTTCAGAGAGGCTGAGACAACGTTAGCTACAGAACCGCGCTGCTTGTCGCAGAGCTGCTGCGCCTTAGCGAAATCATTAGCGCTGAGAGCTGCTTTGACGTTTGCAACGAATTTTGTCAAAGAACCTTTACCGAAAGCTGTGCGAAGAGCAAGAAGACGCTCGATAGACAGCGCAAGAACGGTAAGTAACAAAGTGTGGATGACTGGAACGACCGTACCACCTTTGTAAATTGTACCGAGAAGGTTGCCATTTAAAACTGCACCTGTAGGATCGTTGTTGACGAAGTTTGCAGGATTACCCAGCAGGAAATTGAAAATGCAGATAGCGATTAGGAAACATGCTACGATGATCCAAAACGCTGCTCTAACTCCTTGGAAGCCCTGAGATTTCTTAGGGCTGGCTGTTTTTTGTGTAGTTGCCATAATTTAAAATTTTAATTTTTAGTTATTAATAAATTTAAGTTGTTGATTCCATTAAATAATTGTTAATCATTGCCGCAAAAGTCAATCGTGTGATTTAATGCGTGTAAACGATTGGGCAAAGATAATAATTTCGGTTCTAAGTCAGAAACAATTAAGAAGTTTTAACGGTATATTTTTCCAAATTAGTCCGCTATAGTCTTTCCTCTTCATGAGAGGAATGCTTATTTGAGCTTTGAGATCGTTCCTTTGATGCGTTTTAGTGCTTCTCGGATATTGTCATCGCTTGTGGCGTAACTCATTCTGAAACATTCCGGATCACCAAATGCATCACCGCCAACAGTTGCTACATGTGCCTGTTCAAGCAGATACATTGCAAAATCTGTAGAGTTGTTTATAGTGTGCACTCCATCGCTCTTACCAAAGAAACTGCTACATTTTGGGAACAGATAGAATGCTCCTTCTGGTACATTGACTTCGAGTCCGGGGATATCTTTTGCCAGTTCTACAATCAGGTCACGGCGGCGCTCAAATGCCAGACGCATGTCTTCCACGCAGCCTTGATCGAGCGTGTATGCTGCTTCGGCTGCCTTTTGACTGACAGAACATGGTCCGCTGGTGTATTGGCCTTGCAACTTGTTACAGCCTTTTACAATCCATTCTGGTGCGGCGATATATCCAATGCGCCATCCCGTCATTGCGTAAGCCTTGGAAACTCCATTAACAATTATTGAGCGCTCTTTCATGTCGGGAAATTGGGCGATGCTCTCGTGTCTGCCGATATAGTTGATATGCTCGTAAATTTCATCAGCGAGAACGAACAAGCCATCATGATTTTTGATTACTTTTGCCAATCCTTCCAGCTCGTCTTTTGAATATACGCTACCGGTAGGGTTGCTTGGTGAACAGAGAATAAGCAGTCTTGTCTTCGGTGTTATCGCAGCTTCCAACTGTTCTGGTGTCATCTTGAAGTTTTGGTCGAATCCTGCATTTACAATTACGGGCTCACCGCCGGCCAGTTTGACCATTTGCGGATAACTTACCCAATAAGGTGCAGGGATAATTACCTCGTCTCCATCGTTGATGAGGGCCATGACAGTGTTGCATACGCTCTGCTTTGCCCCATTAGAAACAAGTATCTCGTTAATAGAGTAGTCAAGTCCGTTTTCATTTTTCAATTTGGCGGCAATTGCTTTGCGCAGGTCGGCATAGCCGGGTACTGGAGAATAACGTGAGTAGTTATCATCAATAGCTTTCTTTGCGGCTTCCTTGATTTGGTCCGGTGTATTGAAGTCAGGTTCTCCAACACTCATGTTGATAACGTCAACACCCTGAGCTTTCATTTCATTGCTCTTCTGTGACATCGCTAATGTAGCTGATGGAGCCAAGCGGTTTAGCCTATTAGATAATTGTGCCATATTTTGATTATAATGATTATTTGTTTGTGCAAAAGTAAGCATTTTATTCGTTCTGAAGAAAAAAACGTGGCATTATTTCATTATTATGAATAAATAAATGCATTAATGAAAATAGCCATTTCCATTTCTTATTTCAGATGCAGGGTGTGTCCCATGCGGTCTTTTTTTGTCTTTAGATATTTGTAATCGTATTTATTGGGACTGATTTCAATTGGCACATTCTCTACAATCTCAAGTCCGTATGCCTCCAGTCCCACTCGTTTTGTTGGATTGTTTGTCATCAGGCGCATCTTATGTACGCCCAAATGTCTGAGCATCTGCGCTCCACATCCATATTCTCGTTCGTCTGGTTTGAATCCTAAGTGGATATTGGCATCCACCGTGTCCATCCCTTCTTCTTGCAGTTTGTACGCTGCAATCTTGTTCATTAGTCCTATGCCACGACCTTCTTGTTGCATGTATATGACCACACCTTTGCCCTCTTTTTCTATCATCTGCATGGATTTGTGCAGTTGTTCCCCGCAGTCGCATCTCAGACTGCCTAGTGTGTCTCCTGTAGCGCATGATGAGTGGACACGTACAAGAATCGGTTCGTCGGTTTTCCATTCACCTTTGATTAGGGCCATGTGCTCAATTCCGGTACTCTTCTGGCGAAATGGTATTAGTTTGAAGTGTCCGTCTTTTGTTGGCATGTCTGCTTCGTTACCTACTTCAATCAGTGATTCATTCTTCAAGCGATAGGTTATCATGTCTTTGATGGATATCACTTTCAAATCAAATTTATCTGCCAGTTCCAACAGTTGTGGCAAGCGTGACATCGTTCCATCATCGTTCATGATTTCCATCAATGCCCCGGCAGGGTAGAGGCCTGCCATGTTGCACATGTCTATTGTCGCCTCTGTGTGTCCGCTACGGCGTAGCACGCCGTTGTCTTGCGCATATAATGGATTCACGTGACCGGGGCGCCCAAAAGACTGTGGCGTTGATGTAGGGTCGGCCAATGCTTTTATTGTCTCTGCGCGGTCATGGGCAGAGACACCGGTGGTGCATCCGTCCAGTTTGTCTATCGTCACGGTGAATGGAGTACCTAGTGCTGATGTGTTGTCAAGGACCTGGCGTGGCAGATCCAGTTCGTCGCAACGGGAAATTGTGATTGGCGCACAGAGCACGCCACGTGCATGTTTCAGCATGAAATTTACTTTTCCCGCTGTAATCTTTTCTGCTGCTATTATCAAGTCACCTTCGTTCTCGCGGTCTTCATCGTCGACAACAATGACAAATTTGCCTTCTTTGAAGTCTTTTACAGCATCCTCGATGCTACTTAGTTTAAAGTCTCCCATATCGTTTATTAATTAAAATACTTGTTTACCTTGTTATATAGGTGACGTTTTATTTGTCACCAATTTTATTTATTCTGCTTATGATAGATCGGAAGAGCGTCGTGTAGGGA
>OCVT010000660.1_pt1 | contig 14200 bp, 9 predicted proteins | sample 1539111 | NCBI WGS metagenome assembly OCVT01 (sample SAMEA3991482, study PRJEB22521) | metagenome | biome: anthropogenic terrestrial biome; feature: sewage plant; material: raw primary sludge | place: Sweden | collected 2012-09-26 | reverse complement strand
GGTAGTAGCGGTCATAGCCGGCCACCATCAGCATCTGTTTGTACAGCTGGGGCGATTGCGGCAAGGCAAAAAATTGGCCGTCATGCACGCGGCTGGGCACCAGATAATCCCGTGCGCCTTCGGGGGTGGATTTGCCCAGCATGGGCGTTTCGATGTCGATAAAGCCTTCTTTATCCAGGAAGTTGCGCACTTGGATGGCCGTTTTGTAGCGCAGCATCATGTTGCGCTGCATGGCGGGGCGGCGCAGGTCAATCACGCGGTGGGTCAGGCGCACGTTTTCCGACAGGTTGTCATCGTCCAACTGGAACGGGGGCGTGACCGAGGCGTTGAGCACCGTCAGCTCATGGCACAGCACTTCGATCTGACCGCTTTTGAGCTTGTCGTTGGTCGTGCCCTCAGGGCGGGCACGCACCAAGCCCTTGATCTGAATGCAAAACTCGTTGCGGATGTCCTCGGCCACTTTGAACATCTCGGGGCGGTCGGGGTCGCAGACCACCTGCACGTAGCCTTCGCGGTCGCGCAGGTCAATAAAAATCACGCCACCATGGTCGCGGCGACGGTTCACCCAGCCGCAAAGGGTGACGGTTTGGCCCATCAGGGCTTCGGTGACAAGACCGCAGTATTCGGTGCGCATGGCCATGGTGTTTCTTCCTGCATCTCGGGGATGCGGTTGCAAAAAATTAACGTTTCTGATCGTCCAGGACGGGTGCAGGCGGTACCACCACCCCCATGGACACGATGTATTTGAGCGCGACATCCACGCTCATCTCCAGCTCCACGCAATCGCTTTTGCGCATGAGCACGAAATAACCCCCGGTTGGGTTGGGGGTGGTGGGGACAAAGACGCTGACGTAATCATCCCGCAAATAGCAGGCCACTTCGATGGCGGGGCTGCCGGTGATAAAAGCCACCGTCCAGACCCCTTCGCGCGGCCACTGCACCAGCACAGCGGTGCGAAAGGCGTTGCCGCTGTCGGAAAAAACCGTGTCCGACACCTGTTTGACGCTGGAATAAATCGAGCGCACCACCGGGATGCGGCTGATCACGGCATCGCCCCAGGAGACCAGCTTGCGCCCGACAAAATTACTCGCCACCGCGCCCACCGACAACAAAATGGCCAGCGTCAGCAGCACGCCAAAGCCCGGAATATGCATGCCCAGCAGGCGATCGGGGTGCCAAGCCTCAGGCAGGATGGCCAGGGTTTGGTCCAGGGTGCTGACAATCCAGTGCAGCACCCACACGGTAATCACGCCGGGCACAATGACCAGCAGACCAGTGAGCAACCACTTGCGCACAGCGTTCATGGGCTTAGACCTCGGAGGCCGCAAGGGCAGCAGCGGGTAGCAAAGAGTCTGCGGTGCAGCGGCTGGCGCTGCACCGGTGGGCATAAGTAGGCATAAAAAAGAAGAAAGCTGAGGAAATTTTCCAAAACCCTCGATTATAGGGAGTGCAAACCTCTTCGGGTTTCTACCTGCAGCTTCAGCGCGTGTTCACGTTCTAAGCGGGGCAAGCCTGCGGATCGGTTTCGTAATGCACCACGGCATCTTGGCGGTTGTGCAGCCATTGGGGCAGCAAGGAACCGGCCAGCATGCCACTGACCGCCGCCAACAATCCGGCCAATTGCTGCGGGAAGGCCTCCGCCCAGCCCGGCACGACAATGAACAACAGCCACACCCCGATTCCCAGCACCACGGCAGCCACCGCGCCCTGGGTAGTGGCACGCTTCCAGTACAAGCCAAACACCAGCGGGGTAAAGGCCCCCACCAGCGGCACTTGGTACGCGCCCGAGACCATTTCGTAAATCGAGCTGTCCTGCATGGTGATGGCGTAAATCAACACGCAGATGGTGAACACCAGCACCGAGAGGCGCATGGCTTTGAGCGTCTGCGCATCGCTCAGGCCCGGCTTGATGTTGCGCAGCACGTTTTCCACAAACGCGGTAGACGGGGCCAGCATGGTGGCCGAGGCGGTGGACATGATGGCCGACAGCAAGGCCCCAAAAAAGGCAATCTGCAGCGCCAGCGGCATGTGGTTCATCACCAAGGCGGGCAGGATTTTCTGCGGGTCTTCGGCCATCAGTGCCTGTACGCCTTCCGGCATGATCAGCACAGCGGCGGTGACGATAAACATGGGCACAAAGGCAAACACGATGTACAGCGAGCCGCCGATGACCGGCCCCAGTTGCGCCACAGTGGCATCCTTGGACGACATGACGCGCTGGAACACGTCTTGCTGCGGGATGGAGCCGAGCATCATGGTGATGCCAGCAGCAATAAAGAACAGCCAGGTCTTGCCGTCGGCGTTTTCCGGCAGCAAGCGCAGCTTGCCCTGCGTCGTGGCGTAATCGACGACATGGGCCGTGCCCCCGGCCAGATCGGCGGCAAACCAGGCCATCGCCAGCAGGCCAATGCAGATCACCACCATCTGCACCAAATCGGTCACCGCCACCGACCACATGCCGCCGTACAGCGTGTAAATCAGCACAATCAGCGTGCCCAGCACCATCCCGGCCGTAATGGACATGGCCCCTTGCGTGAGCAGGTTGAACACCAGCCCCAACGCTGCCACCTGCGCCGCCACCCAGCCCAGGTAGCTAAAGATGATGATGATGGAGCACAGAATTTCGACCGTGCGGCCAAAGCGCAGGCGGTAATAGTCGCCAATAGTGATCAAGTTCTTTTTATAGAGCTTATAAGCAAAGAACAGCCCGACCAGCACCAGGCACATGCCAGCACCGAAGGGGTCTTCCACCACACCGCCCAAGCCCTCTTGCACGAACTGGGCCGAAACCCCCAGCACCAGCTCAGAACCAAACCAAGTGGCAAACGTGGTCGCCACGACCATGTACAGCGGCAGCGAGCGCCCCGCAACCGCGTAGTCGGCGGTGCTGTGGACACGGCGGGCAGCAAACAAACCAATAGCAATCGACCCCAGCAGGTAGGCCGCGATAAAAGCAATCAGCATGGCAGGGCAACTTCACAAGTAAAAAAGGGTTACGCCAAATTACGGGACGGGCGATTATCAACAGTTCACGGCGGTTTGTTGCAAGAAAACTTCTTTTGTCAGCTTATTGCCACACTGCAAGCGGATGCTGAATAAAAAAGAAGAGCACTTCGCGCTTATTTATTAGAAAATTCAAAGCAAAAACTCTTTGAACCCTTATAAATAAAGCGCAAAGCGCTCTTCTTTTTAAAATAATTGGAAGCGCACGATGGCCTGGGCCACGATCAAGCCCAGCACAAAGCCCAGCCCTGCGTACAACACACTTTGCAGCAAGCGGTTGGTGCGGCGCTGCTCTTGCAGCAGCGCCTGGGTCAGCTGTGTTTGCCCCGCATCCTTGTGCTGCAGGTAGTCGCTGAGCAACCGGGGCAAATCGGGCAGGATCTTGGCGTAGCGCGGCGCTTGCGCTTTGAGCTCGCTCCACAAGCGCTGTGGCCCCATCTGGTCGAGCATCCACTTTTCCAAAAACGGCTTGGCCGTGCTCCACAAATCCAGGTTGGGGTCGAGCTGGCGGCCCAGCCCCTCGATGTTGAGCAGCGTCTTTTGCAGCAGCACCAGCTGCGGCTGGATCTCCACCTGAAAGCGCCGCGAGGTCTGGAACAAGCGCATCAGCACCATGCCCAGCGAAATTTCGGCCAGCGGGCGATCAAAGTAGGGTTCGCACACGCTGCGAATGGCCGCCTCCAGCGCCTCCACACGGGTGTTGGCAGGCACCCAACCGCTTTCAATGTGCAGCTCGGCCACGCGCTTGTAATCGCGGCGGAAAAAAGCCGTGAAGTTCTGCGCCAGGTATTCCTTATCGAACTCGGTCAGCGCCCCGACGATGCCAAAGTCCAGCGAGATATAGCGCCCAAACGTCTCGGGGGCCAGGCTGACCATGATGTTGCCCGGGTGCATGTCAGCGTGGAAAAAGCCATCGCGAAACACCTGGGTGAAAAAAATCGTCACCCCATCGCGGGCCAGCTTGGGAATGTCCACCCCAGCCTCGCGCAGCTTTTCAACCTGGCTGATGGGCACGCCATGCATGCGCTCCATCACCATCACGTCGGTGTGGCAAAAATCCCAGAAAATTTCCGGCACCAGCAACAAATCCAGCCCTGCCATGTTGCGGCGCAGCTGCGCGGCATTGGAGGCTTCGCGCACCAAGTCCAGTTCGTCGTTGAGGTAGGTATCGAACTCGGCCACCACTTCGCGCGGTTTCAGGCGCTTGCCGTCGGCCGAGAGCTTTTCCACCCAGCCAGCCATCATGTGCATCAGCGCCAAGTCTTTGTCGATGACGCGCTTCATGCCTGGGCGCACGACCTTGACGGCCACTTCACGCTCGCCACCGTCGCGGCCACGGATGGTGGCAAAGTGCACCTGCGCGATCGAGGCGCTGGCCACCGGCTGGCGTTCAAAGCTTAAAAAAATCTGATCAAGGGGCTTGCGGAAGGATTTTTCAATCGTATCGACGGCAATTTGCGAATCAAACGGCGGCACCCGGTCTTGCAGCTTGGCCAGCTCTTCGGCCACATCCGGCGGCAGCAAATCCCTGCGCGTCGAGAGCACCTGGCCAAATTTGACAAAAATGGGCCCCAGCTCCTCCAGTGCCTGGCGCAGCCGCTGGCCGCGCGGCGCATCGAGTTTGCGCCCAAAAGTGACAATGCGCCGCAGCCGACTGAGCCACGGGTGTTGAAAGCTGGAGAGCACCAGCTCATCCAAACCATAGCGCAGTACCACCCAGACAATGGCCCACGCACGAAAAAAGCGTCCCATGATGGCGACTGCTTTACGCTAAACGCTGGCCGTTGCCAGCCGCTTGGCTGGACTGGCCCGCAGCCTTGCCAACAAATTGGCGTATGCCATTGGCCGCCGCCAGGGCCAGATTGGCCAGGGTGTGCGCCGGCACGTCGCCAATCACACGGGCCAGGTCTTCTTCGACATCCCAGCTCAGGTTCTCGACCAGCCAGTTGATATCAGCGGCCAGCTGCACATCTCCTTCAATGCGAATGGCCGGCTTGTCACCGCGCAAAGCAGCCTGGGCCATGGTCAAGGGGTTGGTGTCGGTCACTTGCAGGCGCAAGTCAGGCTGGGCCCCTTCGGCCGCCAGATTGAACAGACCCGCAGGGGTGACAACCAGGGCCATCGAGAATTGCCGCCATTGCACCAAGGCAATGCGGCCCGTTTGGCGCACCAGGCGCTCCATGGCCTGGGGCTCTTGCATCACGATGTGGTTCAAGAACAGCACCACGCGTTGCTGGGTCTCAGAAACAAACCAGGCCGGTGGTTGTACGGCCTGGGCGACGCGCTCGGCCAAATTGCCAAGCAAAGAAAAGGGGGACTGTGTTGCCATAGTCCCCCGATTATCGGTCAAGCAATTGCGGCACTGGGCCGCCTGCGGCAATTTAGGTCAGGGCTTGCAAACCGGCCACCAGCCAGCCGCCGTTGCCCGATTTGGGCTTGGCCATGTTCCACACTTCGCGGAAAGGGCTCAGGCCTGCGCCCTGCTCTTCGCGGCTCATGCCCGAGAACTCGACACTGGCCAGGTACACATCGCCTTGGTCTTCAATGCCCAGCAGTTGGGCTTCCAATCCCTCGATTTCATTGATGTTGGCAGCGCCTTCGGCCTCAGCCTCGCGCTCGGCCAGCTGTTGGCGCACTTCGCTTAGCATCTCATCGGTCATCATGGAGCGCAGAGTCGCCAAATCGCCGGCATCCCAGGCCGCTTGCAAACTCAGGTAGTTGCGCTTGGCCGCGGTGATAAAGCCCTCGGTATCAAAATCGGCTGGAATGCCCCAGGTTTGCGCACCCGACAAGGCAGCGCCGATCATGCTGCCACCAGCGGCCGCGCCAGCCACCGGTGCGGCTTGGCCAAATTGCTCCCAAGGACGGGCCGAGGCATCGTTGCCAACTTTCTCGGGCTTGTACTGAGGAGGATTGAACACATCGCCCGCTGCAGCCGGGACGGGGGCATTGCCCTGAAAGGCAAAGGGTGCTGCCCCAGCGCCAGACGCACTGGCCGCCTGGCTGCGGCGTTTAATCATGCGGAAAATTGCCAAGCCCGCCATGACCAGCAGACCAATCATCAAAATATTGGCAAACCCTTCGCCCAAGCCCAAGCTGCTGGCCAACCAGGCCAAGCCCAAACCAGCGGCCAAGCCGCCCAGCATGGCACCGACCCCCGAAGGTTTTTTGGCCGGGGCGGCATTGGTTTGCCCTGGTTGCTGTTGGGCAGTTTGCTGGCGAGCAGGAGCGGCAGGCGGGGTGGCCTGACGCTGGGTGACGTTGCTGGATTGGCGACCCAACGAACTGCCACCACCCATGCGCTTGGCTTCAGCCAGTGGTGCTGCCACTAGCATCGCCACAGTTAAAGTCAGTACCCAGAGTTGTTTCATTGTGTTGCTCCAAAAATAAAAATAATCAATTCGTCAATTAACGTAATTTATGCAAATCGGATGACAGACCTATGCGTTATTGCCCGCGTTGTTGTTTTTTGACGACGAATTCGCATGGGCTTTAACGCGTGTTTCAGCATTTGATGCCGACGTGCAGCGCCACCACCCCGGCGGTCATGTTGTGGTAATCGACGTGGCCAAAACCGGCTTGTTGCATCAGTGCCTTTAATTCCTGCTGACCGGGGTGCATCCGAATGGATTCGGCCAAATAACGGTAGCTGTCGGCATCGCCCGCCACCAGCGAGCCGATGCGCGGCAAGATGTTGAAGGAGTACCAGTCATAGGCTTTTTCCAAAGGCTTAGCCACTTTAGAGAACTCCAGCACCAGAAGTTTCCCGCCCGGCTTGAGCACCCGGCACATTTCTTTCAGTGCCGCGTCTTTGTGCGTCATGTTGCGCAGGCCAAAGGCGACGCTGACCAGGTTGAAGTGCTGGTCAGGGAACGGTAGTTTTTCGGCATCGCACACCACCGTGGGCAAAAGAATGCCTTTGTCGGTCAGGCGGTCACGGCCCACGCGCAGCATGGCTTCGTTGATGTCGGTGTGTACGACGCGGCCCGTGGTGCCCACTTTTTTGGCGAAGGCCAAAGATAAATCACCTGTACCGCCGGCAATATCCAGCACCTGATCGCCTTCCTTCAAATTGGCGACCATGACGGTGTACGCCTTCCAGGCGCGGTGCAGGCCGCCGGACATCAGGTCGTTCATGATGTCGTACTTGCTGGCCACCGAGTCGAACACGCCACGTACACGGCGGGCCTTGTCGTTTTCATCGACGGTTTCAAAACCAAAATGGGTGCTGCTCATGGGGTACTCGCTTTCATTCGTCGAAGTCTTCAAATCTTAATGGCCACCACAGCCGCCGCTGCCACAACTGTGGCCGCTTTGCTGGCCCGGCATGGGCTGGTCACGGTCTTTGCCGGCAGCGGCCAAGCGGTCCAGGTATTCCTGCCACAGCGCATCTTTTTGCGTGCCCAGGCGGTACAGGTAGTCCCAGGTGAAGATGCCGCTTTGGTGGCCGTCGCTAAAAGTGGGCTGAATGGCGTAGTGGCCCACGGTTTGCAAATCCACGATTTCCACCCCGCGCTTGCCGGTTTGTAGCGTCTCTTGCCCCGGGCCGTGGCCCATGACTTCGGCCGAGGGCGAGTACACGCGCAAGAACTCAAAGGGCAGCGCCAGCACGGTGCCATCGGCGTAGCCCAGCTCCAGCACACGGGATTCAAGCAGAACATCAATCGATTGGGGGGTGGGTGTGGTCATGTCTTTACCAAAAAGGGAAGCTTCTGCCGCTGATTAGAACTTGTTTTTAAATACAAAAGTATCTGAAATCATTTGTTTATCAGCGGAAAAAGCTATTATTTTTCACAATATGCCGCAAAAGCCTGCTGCAACGCAGCGTCCACCATGGGCAGCTGCGCCACCACGGCGGCTTCACGCGCGCTATCGCGCGGGCGCTGGGCGCTGGCCCAAACGGGGGCGGGAAAGTGGCTGTCCCAGTCGTAGCGGGCAATGATGTGCCAGTGCAGGTGCGGCACAACGTTGCCCAGCGTGGCCAGGTTGATCTTGGTGGGCTGCAGCTGCTGGCGCAGCACCTGCTCGACCAGCGCCACGGCCTCCATGCAGTGCTGGCGCTGGGCGGCGCTAAGGTCGGAGAACTCGGCCACGTGCGTGTTCCAGACGATGCGGTAGAAGGCAGGAAAGCCCGCCTCGTCAGCACGGATGAGGCGCAGTTTTTCGCCTTGCCAGATGGGCTGGCCGCCCGGTTCCTGGCATAGCACACAGTCGTTCATAGCAGCACCTTCTCGATCCCGCCGTTGTTGGCGCGTTGTACGAATTCGGGCAGCCAGTTTTTGCCGAGGATTTGGTTGCACATTTCGATAACGATGTAATCCGCTTCCAGCAGGCCGGTCTGCAAGTCGTTGGCGTAGCGCGAAACGCCTTGCAGGCAGCTGGGGCAGCTGGTCAGGATTTTGATGTTGTCGGTGGCACCAACGGCCCCGCTGTCGCGCAGCTGGGCTTCGCCCTTGCGGATTTCCTGCTCCTTGCGGTAGCGGATTTGCGTGGAAATATCGGGCCGGGTCACGCCCAGCGTGCCCGATTCGCCGCAGCAGCGCTCGCTTTTGAGCACCTTGTCACCCACCAAGGCGCGCACGGTCTGCATCGAATCGCCCTGCTTCATGGGGTTGTGGCAAGGCTCGTGGTACAGGTAGCCGCCCTGGCCCGCCGGCAAGGTGATGCCTTTTTCTAGCAGGTATTCGTGGATGTCCACAATGCGGCAGCCGGGGAAAATCTGGTCGAACTGGTAGCCGGCCAGCTGGTCGTAGCAGGTGCCGCAGCTGACCACCACGGTCTTGATGTCCAGGTAATTGAGCGTGGTGGACAGGCGGTGAAATTGCACCCGGTTGTCGGTGATCATCTTGTCCGCCTGCTCGTACTGGCCGCTGCCGCGCTGCGGGTAGCCGCAGCACATGTAGCCCGGTGGCATCACCGTCTGCACGCCCGCGTGCCACAGCATGGCCTGGGTGGCCAGGCCGACCTGGCTGAACAGCCGCTCCGAGCCGCAGCCGGGGAAATAAAACACCGATTCCGTCTCAGACGTGGTGGTCTGCGGGTTGCGGATGATGGGGATGTAGTCCTTGTCCTCAATGTCCAGCAGCGCGCGGGCGGTTTTCGTGGGCAGGCCGCCGGGCAGCTTTTTGTTCACGAAGTGGATCACCTGCTCTTTGATGCTGGCCTTGCCCACGGTGGCCGGGGGGCGTTGCATTTGCGGCTTGGCCACGGTTTTGAGCACGTCCACCGCCAGCCGCTGGGCCTTGTAGCCCACGCCGACCACGCCGCTGCGCAGCAACTTGATGGTTTGCGGCTCGGTGGTGTTCAAAAGCGCCATGGCCAGCTTGCTGCCGGGGTTGAAGCTTTTTTTGTCCATCTTGCGCAGCAGGTTGCGCATGTTCATGGACACGTCGCCAAAGTCGATCTTCACCGGGCAGGGCGTAAAGCACTTGTGGCACAGGGTGCAGTGCTCGGCCACGTCTTCAAACTCTTGCCAGTGGTGGCTGGAGATGCCCCGGCGCGTTTGCTCCTCGTACAAAAAGGCTTCCACCAGCAGCGAGGTGGCCAAAATTTTGTTGCGTGGCGAATACAGCAGGTTCGCGCCCGGAATGTGCGTGTTGCACACCGGCTTGCACTTGCCGCAGCGCAGGCAGTCCTTGACCGATTCGGCAATGGCACCAATGTCGGACTGCTGCATGATGATCGACTCGTAGCCCATCAACCCAAAGCTGGGCGTGTAGGCGTTGGTCAAGTCGGCAAACATCAGCGCTTCGCGCGGGGATTCGGCCGGCACCAGCCCGTTTTTCTCGCGAATGAGCTTGCCGCGGTTGAAGCGCCCGTGCGGGTCGATGCGCTTTTTGTAATCGGCAAAGGGCGCGAGTTCTTCGTCCGTTAAAAACTCCAGCTTGGTGATGCCGATGCCGTGCTCGCCCGAGATCACGCCGTCCAGGCTGCGGGCCAGCGCCATGATGCGGGCCACCGCCTCGTGCGCGGTTTGCAGCATGGCGTAGTCGTCGCTGTTCACGGGGATGTTGGTGTGGACGTTGCCATCGCCCGCGTGCATGTGCAGCGCCACCCAGACACGGCCCTTGAGCACGCGCTGGTGGATTTTGTTGAGTTCGGCCAGCACCGGCTGGAAGGCCTGGCCGCTGAAGATGTGCGCCATCGGCGCCTTGAGCTGGGTTTTCCAGCTGGCGCGCAGGCGGTGCTCCTGCAATTCAGGGAACAGCGTGGCCACGTTGGCCAGCCAGTCGGCCCACTGGGCGCGCACTTGCTGCACCAGCGCCTGGGCCTGGTGTACGCGGTCTTCGAGCAGCTCGGCGGCAGAGATACGGTCTTCGCTCTGCCCCAGCGGCAGTTCGCCCTGGGCGAAAAACTCCAGCAGGGCATCGCACAGCGCCAGCTTGTTGCGCAGCGACAGCTCGATGTTGATGCGCTCGATGCCGTCGGTGTATTCGGCCATGCGCGGCAGGGGGATGACCACGTCCTCGTTGATCTTGAAGGCGTTGGTGTGCTTGGAAATGGCGGCGGTGCGCTTGCGGTCGAGCCAGAATTTTTTCCGCGCCTCGCTGCTGACGGCGACAAAGCCCTCGCCGCTGCGCGTGTTGGCGATGCGCACCACTTCGCTGGTGACACGGGCCACCTCGTCGGCATCGTCACCCACGATATCGCCCACCAGCACCATCTTGGGCAACTGGCCGTTGCCCTTCTTGCTCTTGGTGGCGTAGCCCACGGCTTTCAGGTAGCGGTCGTCCAGGTGTTCCAGGCCCGCCAGCAGCACGCCGCTGCGCTTTTGCTCCTCGAACATGTAGTCCTTGATCTCGACAATGCTGGGCACGGCCAGCTTGGCGCTGCCGAAGAACTCCAGGCACACGGTGCGCGTGTGCGCAGGCATGCGGTGCACGATCCAGCGGGCGCTGGTAATCAGCCCATCCGTGCCCTCTTTCTGCACACCGGGCAGGCCTGAGAGAAATTTATCGGTCACGTCCTTGCCCAGGCCTTCCTTGCGGAATTTGTGGCCGGGGATGTCCAGGCGCTCGGTACGGATGGGCGTTTTGCCGTCGGCCTCGAAATACTGCAGCTCAAAGCTGGCCATCTCGGCATCGTGGATCTTGCCCAGGTTGTGGTTCACGCGCGTCACTTCCAGCCACTGCCCGTCAGGCGTGACCATGCGCCAGCTGGCCAGGTTGTCCAGCGCCGTACCCCACAGCACGGCTTTCTTGCCACCGGCGTTCATGGCGATGTTGCCGCCAATGCACGAGGCTTCGATCGAGGTGGGATCCACCGCAAACACAAAGCCCGCATCCTCTGCTGCGTCGGCCACGCGCTGGGTGACCACACCGGCTTCGGTCCACACGGTCGGCACGGGCTTGTCCAGACCGGGCAGTTGCACCATCTCTACGGGGGTGATGGCATCGAGTTTTTCAGTGTTGATGACCACGCTGCGCCAGGACAGCGGAATGGCCCCGCCGGTGTAACCGGTGCCGCCCCCTCGGGGGATGATGGTCAGCTCCAGCTCGATGCAGCCCTGCACCAGGGCGGCCATTTCGGCCTCGGTGTCCGGGGTGAGCACGACAAAGGGGTATTCCACACGCCAGTCCGTGGCATCGGTGACGTGGCTGACGCGGGACATGCCGTCGAACTTGATGTTGTCCTTGTGCGTGAGCTTGCCCAGCGTTTTGCGCACCTGCTCGCGCAGCTGAGCGGCCTGGGCGAACATGCGCTCGAACTCCTGCACGGCGCGCTCGGCGGCTGCGGCCAGCTCGGCCACCAGGGCATCGCGCTCGGCATCTTCTTCGGGGCGGCGGCGCTTTTGCACCTCGGCCATGCGGTGGCGCATGGCCTGCACCAGCTGGCCGCGCCGCTGGCTGCTGTGCAGCAGGTCGTCTTGCAAATAGGGGTTGCGCTGCACCACCCAGATGTCGCCCAGCACCTCATACAACATGCGGGCCGAGCGACCGGTGCGCCGCTCCGAGCGCAGCAGTTGCAGCACCTCCCAGGCGCGGTGCCCCAGCAGGCGGATGACGATTTCTTTATCGGAAAACGAGGTGTAGTTGTACGGAATTTCGCGCAGGCGGGCAGGCTGTGCGGCAGCTGCCAAAACAGCAGTCTGAGCAATCGGAGCGTTCATGGGATGGGGAGGTGCGAGGGGGCGCAAATTGCAAAAGCGGCCGATTTTAAGCGAGGGGGGAAACGGACCGCGCCCCAAGGGCACGCTCTCAGTGATCCAGTCCAACACTTGTGGTGAGCACAAAGCGCCTGATCGCGGGTTTTTCAGGGTTGTAAAATAATAGTTACAAAACAATGTATCCTTTGCAACAACATGGTATTGAGCCTAATTAATCAAAAGTGACAAACGTGGCAGTGCAGGCAATCTGAAATGCGCTAACGCGTCAAAAATGAAGGCACCAAGCCAGCACATGATCGGCCAACGTGGCCTGCACTTAGCTGCTTCAGCACACCATTTCACCAAACTCCTAGGAAAAGCACCGTGAATTTTTCAAGCATGAAAGTCGGCTCGCGCCTGGCGCTGGGCTTTAGTACCCTTATCGTGATCGGTATCGTGGTGGCTGTATTTGGTCGTATCCAACTAGAGCGCCTCGCAGATGAGGTGCAGCTACTCGTAGATGACCGCATGGTCAAAGTCGAACAGATAACGGAAGCAATCAACAACATCAACCTGATTGCCCGTTCAGTGCGCAACATCGCGCTGACCAGCGATCACCAGGAGATGGAAGAAGAAAAAAAACGCATCGATGAAGCCCGCGTCCGAACTGCAGAAATTTATGCGCAGCTGGAAAAATCCATCCACACCCCGGAAGGCCGAGACCTGCTTCAAAAAGTCATTGCCGCAAGCGTCCCCTACTACACCGCAACCGACAAGGCCGTCAGCTTGGGCTTGGCCAATCAAGCCGATGAAGCACGCGAACTCCTAAGAACAGAAAGCCGAGCCCTCCAGGAAGCGTATTTCAAGGCACTGGAAGATGTGATTGCTTTTCAGAAAAATATCATGCATGCCACGGCCAATGGTGCGCGGGATACTGCTGGCACCACCGGCTTGCTGATGCTGATTGTTGCCGGAGCAGCGACTCTGGTGGGTGTTCTGCTGGCGTGGATCATCACACGCTCCATCACACGTGCCCTGGGCGGCGAACCCAACTATGCCTCCAGCATTGCCAGTGAAATCTCGCACGGCAACCTGGCCGTGGAGGTGCAGGTTGCGGATGGCAACCCAGACAGCCTGCTGGCCAATCTGCGCACCATGCGCGACAGCCTGGCCAAAGTGGTAGCCACGGTGCGCTCGGGCTCCGAATCGGTCGCCGCTGCCAGTAGCCAAATTGCCCAGGGCAACCAAGACCTGAGTGCACGCACCGAGAGCCAAGCCAGCGCCCTGGAAGAGACGGCTGCCAGCATGGAAGAGCTTTCCTCTACCGTCAAACAGAATGCCGATAACGCACGCCAGGCCAACCAGTTGGCACAAAGCGCCTCGACCGTGGCGGTGCAAGGTGGTGAAGTGGTCAGCCAGGTGGTCGATACCATGCGCGGCATCAGCGACAGCAGCAGCAAGATCGCCGACATCATCAACGTGATTGATGGTATTGCCTTCCAAACCAACATCCTGGCCCTGAACGCTGCAGTGGAAGCGGCCCGCGCAGGCGAGCAAGGCCGCGGCTTTGCCGTGGTGGCAGGAGAAGTGCGCACCCTGGCCGGCCGCAGCGCAGAAGCTGCCAAAGAAATCAAGACCCTGATCACCGACAGCGTGAACCGGGTAGAGCAAGGCACGACGCTGGTGGACAAGGCCGGCCAAACCATGAGCGAGGTGGTCTCCAGCATCCGGCGCGTGACCGACATCATGGGCGAGATCAGCGCGGCCAGCAGCGAGCAAAGCGCTGGTGTCTCCCAAGTGGGGGAAGCCGTGATGCAGATGGACCAAGCCACGCAGCAGAACGCTGCCCTGGTCGAAGAAATGGCCGCTGCGGCCAGCAGCCTCAACACCCAGGCACAAGATTTGGTGCAGGCAGTCGCAGTGTTCCAACTGGCGCAAGGCCACGGTGTTACCCGTGCAGCACAGCACGTTTCGCCAGCCCCCAAAGCACCCGCCCACGTGGCCCACAAGCCCATCGCAACACCAGCCAAGTCGCCAGCCACAGCAAACAAGCCAGCCGCATCCAAAAAACCTGGGCGCCTTGGCGGCCCAGTGGTTCAGCGATTTTCTGGG
>OCVT010000651.1_pt1 | contig 14246 bp, 16 predicted proteins | sample 1539111 | NCBI WGS metagenome assembly OCVT01 (sample SAMEA3991482, study PRJEB22521) | metagenome | biome: anthropogenic terrestrial biome; feature: sewage plant; material: raw primary sludge | place: Sweden | collected 2012-09-26 | reverse complement strand
TCCGATCCAAATAATGAATAATTTCAAATTTTTAAGTTTTTATCTAGGTCCCATAAATCGGTCTCCATTAAAATGTATCATGTGATCAGGAACTTCCATTAGCCAAACTTCTGTTTCCCATGCAATATTATTTGAATGTTTCTTGAACTCTGTCATATCAGGAAAAGCTGTTACATAAACTTTACCAACATTACAATTTTTCAAAAGATCTTCAAGTTCTAAAAGTCGTTTTGGAGAAACAGGACCGTGTGAAGTAACAGCTTCAATTAAAAACAACCATTTTCTTTTATCATCATATATTACGACATCAGGAAGTTTACTATGTTGATCTATAGGAATCCCCAGTTTTTTTAATCCCTTGTCGTCAATAAATAAGTCTTTCTTTGCCGTGTCCCCTAAATAAAGAAGTGTTCCTCCATTCGCAAATCTAGGGGCAAACTGTTCAACTATTGCAGCTTGGACCTCATTGTGTTTTCCTGCGGAAAGTTTTAGAATTTCACCATTTTGAAGTTCTACAGGTATTTGAGTCAATTCTCGTTCCTTCAAATAGACTTCAGAAAGTTTACCAACTGTATTAATGAAGTGTTTCAAAGTCTTATTCCAATTTCTTTTTTTAAATGTTTTCACAACTTCCAAAACTTCATATGTCAGGGCATAATGAGCTCTTGGACTATTTACCGGAAGACTAGGGTTGTCTGGATTATAGTCAACTACTCTTGCCTGAACGAATTGGTGAAGTACTTGCCTTCTAAATGTTTCTCTAGTATTTGGAGCATATGCTTTTCCATAATTATCGTTTACGAAAGTCATTATACCTTTTGTTACACCCAAGCTTTGACGTGTTGCATTTGTCCAACTGTCGTTTTCTTTAATGTTACAGATTGCTAAAAAAGTTAATGCAGCCAATTCATTATACTGTGCTGGAGGTAATCCTAATGCTTTTAAAATTTCTTGCGCTTCTTCTAATTTACTCATGTAAGTTTATTATTATTTCCAATTCAAAACGTTCGTTCACAATGTTGTTTACATTGTTCATTGAATAGTCATTGGAAAGTATGATTTTATTGCCTATTTCTTTTATACTGTTCATTGGTGGAAATCTCATTTCTCTGAGTTCTGTTGCACTAACATTCACATTGCCATTGAAGATTTGAAAATATGTATCAAATAACTCACTATTGAGCAATGCGCAAAGTCCTACTACTTCATTACGGTCTAAGTGTTCATTTTTTCTGTAGATATAATTAACTTTATTCTCAACTCCTATAAAATCAGATTTTATGTAGTTACAAAAATAAGGTGCAGCAATTAATCTGCTCTTGTCATCTTTTGTACTAAAACGTCTCAATAGAATATAGTTTTTATTTGGAATCAGCAAGGATTTTGAATTTGTTTCTATTCTTATGAATTGTCCCTTTTCTTTAAGTTGCCTCGGCCAATCTAAAATCATTTTGTTTACATTTTGCAACCAAAATAAAGGGGCTAAAAAAACAGTGCCATTCTCATAGGTGTTTTGAATTAATTCTAATGCACGAAATGAAACAACTGGTCCTGTTGAAATTTTTATGTTAAAATCAGTCAAAACATTTTCCCAAGTTGAAACTAAATTTAAAATATTTTCTTCTTTGTTGCTTGTTGGTAAATGTAGAATTTTTCCTTTAGAACTTAGGTCGATTAGATCTGATGATTTGAAATATTTAACAGTAGGTTCAAAAATGTCTTTGATACCAATACTTGAAGAGACAAGCACATTTTTGTTAGGATTAATATTTTCTTTTATCGCTTTGATTATAACTGTTTCTTGCAGAACACTGTCTCGATTAAAAGTATCTTTTCGCGAGTTAAATAAATGTATTTTTTCAATTTGAACAGTATTAAAAAATACCTCTCTGAATGCTTTGAAATAATTTCCAGAGGCAAAACTTCTTGGGGTAATAAAAATCAGTTCACCATTTTCAGAGAGTAGTTTTGCGGCAATTCCCATAAAAAGCGAATAAATATTGGGTTGTCCACTAACTAATTCTTTTGAAGCAATTGTTCTTTTATCATCTTTAGAAAGTTTGAAATAAGGTGGATTTGAAATTATGATATCGAAATTCGCATCAATTTTTTTTGTTTCTTCAAATAAACTTGAGGATTTATTCCCTTTTAGAATAGCTGAATTGTCAATAACAAAATCAGAATTGATTAGTATGTATTTGAATCGAACACCATTATTAAGTAGCCACTTTTTGAGATAATCAAGCACTTTTTTTGAAAACGGAATTAATTCAAGATCTGTCTCATAAGCCACTAAATCAATTTCTTTAATTCCTGTTTGAACCTCTACTAAATATTCAATTAAAGAACAAGATAAAATTGCAGTTCCGCAACCTGGATCTAAGATTTTAATTTTTGATTTTGAGATATCGCAAAAAGAAGCTAAAAGGTTGGCTATTGGAATAGGTGTGAAAAACTGCCCATTAATTTTTTTATGCTTTGTTGTTACTTGTGTAGTATAATAAATGCCTAACCTGTCAGCAAATTCACTTACTCGTTCTTGGTTAAATGGTTCGATATTTATTAATTTATTCATTTCGTAACGTTTTTATATATGCAACTTTCTCTTCTGCAACTTTCAGAATATTTAAGTCTACTTCCTCATCCAAAATTTTATAAGCTATTTGATCACTCAAAAGTTCTTCTAATAACTCTTTTTCGCTAACGCAAAAAAATTCTGCAATATTCTTGATTGAATGTTTTGTTGGTTGCCTCTGATTACGTTCAATTTTAGCAAGTAGAGATGGATCTATTTCAATACTAGTAGCAACATCTCGCAAAGTTAAACCACGATTTTCTCTAAGTTGTCTAAGTTGCTCACCAAATGTTACATGTATTTTTTTTATCGACATTATGGACAAATTTTGTCCAAATATATGCTTTTTTAAGCAAATAGTATATAATACCAAAAAAATAATTTGCAAATAATCTTGGTAAAATTATTATATGAAACGTTTTTGTAAATTATAACCTAAAATTGAGAATGTAACCAAAACTAGTTAATCAGTTAAATGAACAAACAAAGTAAAACCTACTATAAAATTGACTTTAACAAGGAAATCAAGTTTAAAAAAGTTACTTTTGCACCGCAGACCGCCTTATCGTCGCCCCGATTTATCGGGGGGGAGGAAAGTCCGGACACCACAGAGAAGCATAGCGGGTAACACCCGTCGGTTTGGTCTTTACGGACTAAATTAGGACAAGTGCAACAGAAAGTATGTACAGGTAATGCTGTAGTGAAACCAGGTAAACTCTATGCGGTGAAATATCAAGTATATCAGCATTTAAGGGCTTCTCGTTCGTTGCTGAAGGGTAGATAGCTTGAGCTTACAAGTAATTGTAAGTCTAGATAAATGATAAGGGTTTCGAGTTTTCGAGATACAGAATCCGGCTTATAGGTCTGCATTTTTTTTAAGTTCTACCCTATATATTTGGTTTTACTATTTTAAGTAGTATTGTACTAACAAAAAACAACTGTTATTTTTGAACCATTTAAGGCATTTAAGGTCATATAAGTTTGATAAACATACAGCTCTTATTTTTCTATCTCCAATACAACTAAAGAACATAGACGTACTTTTAAATAGCTAATTGGTTCATTTTTCCATTCTTATATGACCTTCAATGCCTTATATGGTTGTTTTTTTGTTTGTGTGAATATCCAAATAGTTTAGGGAAGCACCAAAAAAAAGCCTTTGCATAGCAAAGACTCTATATTTTTATTCTTCTTCTTCTTCTGAATCGGTTACTTCAAAATCGTCGTCGTCTAACTCTTCTTCGTCATCGGTAGTATTGAATTCAAAGAAGCTAAAAAACGAACCACCATAACTTTTTTGAAACGAAAAATTATCCAAATGCTCCATTTTCGTGTATTTAGAATGCTCGATAATCATCATCCCGTCTTCGTTGAGTAAGTTTTTTTCAAAAACCAAAAGCACCACTTTTTCAAAAGTAGCTTGGTCCAAACCGTATGGCGGGTCGGCAAAAATGATATCGTAAGTGGTTTTGCAGTTTTCTAAAAACTTAAACACATCGCTCTTGGTGGCCGCAATCGTAAAATCATATTCAGCAGCCACTTGTTTGATGAATTTTACACAACCAAAATCACCATCCACTGAAGTAATTGGATAACTTCCTCTTGAAGCAAATTCGTAGCTGATGTTTCCGGTGCCAGAGAATAAATCCAAGACTTTTAATCCTTCAAAATTAAAATGATTGTTCAACACATTGAATAAAGCTTCTTTACTCATATCGGTAGTGGGACGCACCGGCAGGTTTTTTGGCGGTTGAATGCGTCTTCCTTTGTATTTTCCTGAAATGATTCTCATGAGTTGAATAGTATAAAATGTTGTCTGTTGATGGCTTCTGAAAAAGAATTACTGCGTTGCAAACTGCTCGCATCAAAAAGAGAAATGTTTCGGATGTATTGGTAAGCAAGTTGATAGTAAGGACTTTCTTCGTTAATATTTCCCATAATTTCTAATGGAAAATTTTCTGGATTTAAACTCAATTGCTCGGCTGTAAAGAGAATATAATACAAGAAATCTTCGGGTGTGGCGTATTCAAAAGAATTGAAAAGCAATAGCTGCTGGTTTTGCACCACTATGATTTCAAAATGACCGGTATTGAAATGAACGACCATTTTTTTATTGTCATTATTTTTGGAAGCTTCTAAAATTTTGGTAACCAAAATACTGTTAGCGTGCTTGTAATCAAAGGAACCAAATTGGTCAATAAAGAAATTATTGATGTTCACATACGGAATGTAAACAGTATTCATTTCGTAATTAGCTATGGTGTCGTAAGCAAAAAAATCAGTTTCGAACACTTTGGTGTTGTATTGCAAATAACTTCCTAAATAATTCTCATCAAATAGGGCAGTGGGCACAAACGTAGATAAAGTATTGTTGTGAATGACTACGATTTCATCATAGGTATCCTTTAATTCAGGAAAATCGCTAAACGCATCGGCAAAAAGTTCTTCAATTTTGGTCGCTTTATGAAAGGTGTCAAAATGAACTTCGTTGTAAGAAAGGATTTTTTTATTTAAAGTGTCGAAACAACAAAAAGACAAACCTGTCAATGATACTTGAAGTGCTAATTTTTTGTATTTTTTTTCGGTGATACTCATCTTTTTTTGATTTTTTTCGACTACGCAAACTTACAAATTTTAATAGCAATAACAATAGCCAAATTCAAGGCGAAATGCAATCTTAATGGTAATTATAAAATAAAATTACACAAAATTAAAGGGTTAGCACTTTTTCAATCAACTAATAAAATTTCAGCATTTATGCCTTTGACAAAAATGAAATTGCCTTTGAAAATTGTCTATGTAATAGAAAACTTTCCGTTACTTTGTATCCAAATTTCACTCCATGAATTCCTCTCAGTTTTATAGTTTTTTGCAGAAAAATTTTCCTTTTCAGCCCACATACCAGCAGGATATTTTTTTTCAGAAAATTGCTATTTTTTTAACTGAAATTGAGAACAATACCATTTTTGTCTTAAAAGGTTACGCAGGAACAGGAAAAACTACGGTAATTTCAACTCTTGTGAATAGCTTGTCGGGCATTAACAAAAAAGCCGTTTTATTAGCTCCAACGGGTCGAGCGGCCAAAGTAATTGCTAATTATTCTGAAAAACCTGCTTTTACCATTCACAAGAAAATCTATTTTCCTAAAAAAACATCTGGAGGAGGCGTTTCTTTTACCTTGCAACCTAACAAACATAAAAACACCATTTTTATCGTCGATGAAGCTTCTATGATTTCGGATACCAATTCGGATTCGAAATTGTATGAAAATGGCTCACTCTTAGATGATTTGATTTCGTATGTGTATTCGGGAACCAATTGTAAGATGATTCTTTTGGGAGATACCGCACAGTTGCCTCCAGTAAATTTAGACATTAGTCCCGCCTTAGATATTGATACTTTATCCCTTCATTATAATAAAGAAATTGACCATATTGAACTCGATGAAGTGATGCGTCAAGAAGAAAACTCGGGTATTTTATACAATGCAACAGCTTTGCGTGAATTACTAAATGATGCCTTTGTGACCGAGTATCAATTTGATTTGAAAAAATTTAAGGATATCGTCCGTCTCGTGGATGGATACGATATTCAAGATGCAATACATTCGGCGTATAGCAACTACAGCATCGAGGATACCGCATTTATTGTGCGTTCCAACAAAAGAGCGAATCAGTACAACGAGCAAATTCGAGCTAAAATATTAGACAAAGAAAGCGAATTGGCTACAGGTGATTTTTTGATGGTGGTCAAGAACAATTACTTTTGGTTGAAAGATTCTGACGAAGCTGGTTTTGTAGCCAATGGTGATATTATTGAAGTATTAGAGATATTCGCAATCAAAGAATTATACGGTTTCAAATTCGCGAAAGTCAAAATCCGAATGGTCGATTATCCGAACCAAAAACCTTTGGAAACCGTTTTGTTATTGGATACCATAAAAAGCGAATCTCCTTCTTTAACTTATGAAGAATCGAACAGATTGTACCAAGAAGTGATGAAAGATTACGAAGGCGAGACCAAATACAAACAGTTTCAGAAAGTCAAAAACAACGAGTATTTTAACGCACTTCAAGTTAAGTTTTCCTATGCCATCACTTGTCATAAATCGCAAGGTGGGCAGTGGAATACCGTTTTTATAGAACAGCCGTATTTACCCAACGGAATCGACACCGATTATATTCGCTGGTTGTACACCGCAATGACACGTGCCAAAAATAAGCTATATTTGATAGGATTTAAAGACGATAGTTTTGTAGACTAAATTAAAATGAAACAAAAAATAGCACATATTGCTTTGTTAGTGGCTGATTATGATGAAGCCATTTCGTTTTACGTAGATAAATTGCATTTTGATTTGATTGAAGATACTGCCTTGTCTGAAACTAAGAGATGGGTTTTAGTAGCACCTAAAGGAAGTCAAGAGTTTAGTTTATTGTTAGCCAAAGCTGATGGTAATTTTCAAAAACAAAATATAGGTAATCAATCGGGTGGGCGTGTTTTCTTATTTTTAAATACAGATAATTTTGATAGAGATTATCAGAATTTAAAAGATAATAATATCGAAATTGTACGTGAACCCAAAACTGAAGCTTATGGTAAAGTTCTTGTTTTTAAAGACATCTACGGAAATCTGTGGGATTTGATTCAACGAAATAACTAAAAGGTATGCGAAGTATAAACGATTTAGATAAAATAGCCAGTTCTTTTTCGACTACCGAGAAGATGCCAGTTTTGTTTTTAGGTCACGGCAGTCCAATGAATGCAATCGAAGAAAATCAGTTTGTTACCGGTTTTCGCAATTTAGCCCAAAACTTACCCAAACCTAATGCTATTTTGTGTGTTTCGGCTCATTGGTTTACCAAAGGTTCAAAAGTTACCGCTATGGAAATGCCTAAAACCATTCACGATTTTGGTGGTTTCCCAAAAGAGTTGTTTGAAGTACAATATCCCGCTCACGGAAGTCCTGAATTAGCTACGATTACTCAAGAATTATTGCTTCCTACAGTGGTTGAATTAGACCATCATTGGGGATTAGACCACGGCGCTTGGAGTGTAATCAAACATTTATATCCAAAGGCTGATATTCCTGTCATTCAATTGAGTATAGATTATTCAAAACCTGCTGAATATCATTTTCAATTGGCACAACAATTGAGTCGTTTACGGGAAAAAGGCATTTTGATTATTGGCAGTGGTAATATCATTCATAATTTGCGTTTAGTGGATTTTTATAATTTTGAGAAAGATGATTATGGCTATGATTGGGCTATTGAAGCTAGAGCTAGAATTAATTCACTTTTACTAGATGGCAATTTTCAACCATTATTGGAGTATGAAAAACAAAGTCAAGCGTTTCAATTGGCTATTCCAACTCCCGAACATTTTTTGCCTTTAATCTATACTTTGGGGTTAAAAGACAAAAGCGAAGAAATACAATTATTCAATGATAAATTAGTAGCGGGTTCGTTAAGTATGACCTCGGTTCGAATTGGCTAAAGTATTTAGTAACATTGGAAAGTATGTATTTTATATATTTGTTCAATCAAATTTTAAATTCAAAAAAAGTTCACCTCTTAGCGCCTTTACGGCAATAAAAATAAAACAATGAAAATAATAGCAGTCATTCCCGCTCGTTACGCATCCACACGATTTCCTGCAAAATTAATGCAAGATTTAGGAGGAAAAACAGTGATTAGAAGAACTTATGAAGCCGCAATGAACACCCAACTTTTTGATGATGTGTTTGTGGTAACCGACTCCGATTTAATTTATAACGAAATTGTATCAAACGGCGGAAAAGCCATTATGAGTATCAAAGAACATGAGTCGGGGAGTGACCGTATTGCAGAAGCAGTTGAAAATCTAAACGTTGATATCGTGGTCAATGTGCAAGGTGATGAACCATTCATAAATGCCGAACCTTTAGCAAAAGTAATTGAAGTATTTAAAAACGACACCAACCAACAAGTAGATTTGGCTTCCTTGATGCGAGAAATTACAAATGAAAATGAAATCAATAATCCAAACAATGTGAAAGTGGTGGTGGACCAAAATGGTTTTGCTTTATATTTTTCACGTTCTGTAATTCCTTATCCAAGAGAGATTAATGTTGGTGTGCGCTACATGCAGCATATCGGTATTTATGCTTTTAGGAAACAAGCCTTATTGGATTTTTACAGTTTGCCAATGAAATCACTTGAAGCGTCTGAAAAACTAGAACAACTTCGTTATTTAGAATTCGGCAAACGAATCAAAATGGTAGAAACAACTCATGTTGGTATTGGTATAGATACTGCCGAAGATTTAGAAAAAGCCAGACAGTTACTTCGTGATTTATAATTATTTTTTTTTTATTCACGAAGCTATTATCTGAGTTCAACTAATTTTATGAAAAAGAGCTACACTATTTTCTTTTGCTCACTGCTAACAGTTTTAGTTGGCTGTAGTGGCTTGCGAAACAATCCATTAAGAGAAACCTTAAAAACACCGAAAGGGATTATTCATCAAGTAATTCAAAATCCTGAAGAGTATGAGGTTCAAATCATTTATTCTCAAATTAAACGAGCTGCTAACGGAAAGGTTTCTTTTATTGATTTTAAGTATAATGTAGATGCAAATCAATATTTCTATCCTGCCAGCACGGTTAAATTTCCTATTGCAGTTATGGCTTTAGAGAAGTTAGATGCCATTCCAAATACTTCTGTAAATTCTACATTTTCCATTGGTGATGAAGCAACCCAGTGGAAAGTTTCAGAAGAAGTTTCAAAGTTGTTTGCGGTAAGTGATAATGAGGCCAGTAATCATTTATTTGAATTTATTGGCTTTGATGATTTGAACAATGGTATGAAAAATAAGGGTTTGTCACCATTTAGAATCACTCATCGATTATCGACTCCAAATTCTGGTAGTAGAGTAATACAACCTATCACTTTATATAAAGACGATGGTACAGTTATGAAATTTCCATCAACTCAAACAAAAGCATTTGTTCCCTTGAAGTTAAAAGGAATTCAAAAAGGAAAGGGGTATTTAGATGGTGAGGAAATCATTCAAAAACCATTCGATTTTTCATCAAAAAACTATTACCCTTTAGAGACATTGCATAATACACTGAAAAGAATTGTCTTTCCGGAAGCTTTTGAGGAAAAAGAGCGATTCAAGCTGTCAGAAAAAAGCAGAGAATTTATATTATTTTCGATGCAAAACTTGCCAAGAAATGCAGGTTATGACCCAAAAGAATATTTTGATGGGTATTGTAAGTTTTTTATGTTTGGTGATACGAAAGAACCTATTCCTGATTACATTAAAATTTACAACAAAGTTGGTGAAGCCTACGGAACACTTACAGATTGTGCGTATATCGTTGATTCGAAGAACAACATTGAGTTTTTAGTATCGGCCACTATTTTGGTAAATAAAGACAAAATATTTAATGATGGAATTTACGAATACGATTCGATTGGATTTCCTTTTTTAGCAGAACTCGGTCGACAATTGTATCAAAAAAGTAAGCAATAATCTAGTTTAAGGTTAACGCTCCTAAAATTTCCTCAAACAAGAAAGGTCCTCCGGGATATTTAGCTGTATAATCCAAGTTCATCCATACTTGTCCGCGTTCATCAATATGATAATGTAATTGTTTGTTGGCGCTTTCCCTTGGGAATAATTCATTTTTGATTAAATAATTCACTTTTTCCAAATCTTCCATAGAACCAATTAATATTTCGGGATAAATGTGTCCTTTGGTATGAATTAATCTTGGAGTACCTCCAATTGCTCTAACACAAGCTGCCATAAGAATGGAATGGTCATCACAATCGCCAGAGAAATACATCAAAGATTCTGTTGCTGTAGCAATATAATCGCCTTCTTTAGGGTCGTGAACGTAATTCCAACGCGAATTAATTTCCTTGAAAACTGCAAAACACTGAATAATAGTTCTGTAATCGCTATATCCTTTTAGATTTCGAAAGTGCTTTGTAGTAGCCATAATGGCAAAATTCCTAACTTTTGGATTTTGATATTCAATGGCGCTCAAAATTTTAGATTTATTAGGAAAGGGAAGCAGTTTGGCAATGATAATATCTTGAGGGTAAGGACTGTCAGACATAGTATAGACCATTGAATTGTAATCTTCAACGACACTGTTAAAGCCATAATTTCCAAAAATGCTGCCATAAATAAGAACAAAAAAATAAATGAGAATGGCAATCATCATAAAGGTTCTCATAGCGTTAAGAACGAAATGAATAACAATGAAGACCAACAAGAATATAAGAATTCGGTCTAAATTAAAAGGCCAATTGAAATCAATAACATTGTGATGAATAATGATAAAAATAGGGAAGGTGATGACCAAGTTCAAAAAAGATATAATAATAATGTCCCAAGGTTTCTTGACTTGAAGTTGGGTTTTTAGCTTATTTAAATCAATTTTTTTTGGGTCTATCATATCTTAAAAAAGGAGTACGATTATACCACTTTTACTATTTCAGCAAATGTACTTTTTTTATCAATAATTCCGAGTTCTAACAATTGATTTTGGACATTGTTTAACACATTTTCACTTAATTGATTTTGTGACCATTCGGTTAAAGCTAGCCATTTTTCGAGGTCTTCTTCTTTTTGATGAAAACGTACTGCTAGCTTTTTAATGATATTGGGTAATGATTTAAAATTTAAAGTGTTGGAGTTAATTACTTCAAGTATTTTTGTAATTATTTCAGGGTTTTGATTTAGAATTTCTTCTCGAACAGCAACAACAAAACAAGGCCAAGGTGTGGGGCAATCAGCTATTCTCCTAAAAATTCCTTTGTCTACAAGAGGTTGTGTCATGAATCGTTCCCACATAAAGTAATCAGCAGTACCTTCAGTCAAAGCAGTAACGGCACCATCAATCGTATTGACAATTTCAAATGACAAGGAATTAGCGTCCCATTTTTGATTACCTGCATTGACATAAGCCATTAATTGGGAACCAGAACCTATTCTTGAAATGGCAGCTTTCGTACCTTCAAGTTGCGCCAAGTTCTCGTATTTAGACTGTGCTGCGACATGAATTCCCCAAATCAAAGGAGTTTCAACATACACTTGAACGATTTTTGAAGGATTGCCTACGGTAATATCTTTTACGATACCTTCGGTTAAAATAATAGCAATATCCGTACTTCCATCGCGAAGCATTTGACACATTTTACCGGTGCCTTCTGGAACATCCGTCCATTGCAAATCGATAGCTTCTTTTTTAAAATCTCCATTCTCAATGGCTAAATGCCAAGGTAAATTAAAATGTTCTGGAACACCAGCTATTCGTATTGTTGTCATTTATTTTTGATTTGGATTAAATAGTTGCCACCATTTCCAATTGATGCCATCTTCAGCCGTATATTCTTCTACAAATTGCATCCCACATTTGCTTAAAATATGATTGGAAGCACCATTTTGAGCGTGTGTGTAAGCATTCATTTCTTGTATTTGCATTTGATTAAAACCATACTCCAGCCAAAATTTTGTGGCTTCCGTGGCGTAGCCCTTGTTCCAAAAGCGTTCTTCCAAACGGTATCCGTAATCGTAAAAATTAGTATTTCCGTTTTCTATATGGTCGTTGATGAACTTAATACCTGTCCAACCGATGAATTGTCCGTCTTCTTTTAAAAAAGTAGCAAAGCGGCCAATTTTATTGGTTGCATACTGTTTTTGAAGCGATTCAATCACCGGATAGATTTCTGTAATATTTTGAACGGGTTTGTTCCATAAATATTTATGAACATTAGGATTGGAATCCATAATAAACATGACTTCGGCATCGTCAAGCGTAAATGGGCGAAGAATTAATCGGTCAGTTTCGAGAAGTACATCCATTTGTGGTAATTATTGGGCTAGTTTATTGAGCGTATACAAAATAAGTTCGTCTACAGCTTTATAAGGATCTTGGCTAAAAGTTCCGTTCGCGCGGTTGGCAATGATGGCATTCATAGATAAGCAATGATGTCCTAGTAATTTACCGAGTCCATAAATAGCACTGGTTTCCATTTCTAGATTGGTAATGCGATGCCCTTCAAAACTAAAGGAATCCATTTTAGAATTCAATGCTGAATCTTGAATTCCTAAACGCAACACACGTCCTTGTGGACCATAAAAACCACCAGCCGTTGCCGTAATTCCTTTATGAATTTGTTCACTTTCAATTAATTGCTCCAACTCAGTGGAACAACCAATAACATAAGGTGTTCCTTTTTTTAAATCCCAGTGGGTATGTTCGATAAAGGCTTTTTCCAAACGAGTTTCAGAAATTGAATCAATCAAATAGGAGCGAAGCATATTGTCTAATCCTAGTCCGTATTGCGCCATCACAAAATGATCTACAGGAATATCTGCTTGCAGAGAACCTGAAGTTCCAATTCTGATGATTCTCAATGTGGTTAGCGTGTCTTTTACCTTTCTAGTTTTTAAATCGATATTGACTAAAGCGTCGAGTTCATTGAGTACAATATCTATATTATCTGGACCAATTCCAGTAGAAATTACACTAATTCGCTTGCCTTTATAGGTTCCGGTTTGCGTTTTAAATTCTCTTTTTTGAACGGTAAACTCAATAGCATCAAAGTGCTTAGTGATTTTTTCTACACGATCTTGATCACCCACAAACAGAATTGTAGTTGCAATTTGTTCTGGCTTTAAGTTAAGATGATAGACACTACCATCAGGGTTGAGTATTAATTCGGAATCTTTTATCATAACCTATGTTTAAATTGTTTGAGCTTTAATCGTTTAATGTTGTTAAACTGAGTATTAAAGCCTGCATTCTGAGGACTAAAAGTACGTGCTTTTGTGTTTTTTATCTGTTAAACTGAATACTAAAAGCTGCATACTGAACACTTACTATTTACCCTCCAACTCTTTTTGTTTTAAAGCCTTTCTCTTTTAAAAGGGCCATAATTTTATCGCGGTAATCCCCTTGAATGATAATTGCTCCTTCTTTGAAAGTACCGCCAACACTCAATTTTGTTTTTATTTCTTTGGCTAAAATTTTGAAATCTTCATCGGTTCCTTCATAGCCTTCTATAATGGTGGTGGCTTTGCCTTTTCGTTTTTCGTATTTGCAAATCATCGGTTCTTTTTGCACGTACAATTCGTGTGCTACTTCCTCAACGGGTTCGTCTGGAAGAGGTTGATAATCTGGAAAAAGATGTTTTAATTGGTCTTGTAAATCCATTTTTTGTGTTTTGTGTATGTTTTTGAACGCTGATGCCGCGGATTTTTCAGATTTATGAAGTTTTATTTTCTATTATTTTGATATACTTTTCTAATGAATTCTGGTTTTTTACCAAAGTTTAAAAGTAATCCAACTTCACAAGAAGTTGCTTTTAAATAATTTAGTATTTGAAATTCATTTGCTTCAACCAAATAATCTTGCGCTTTTAATTCTAAAATTACTAAATCATTTACAATAATGTCGGCAAAATAATCCCCAACTTCAATCTCTTTATAATAAACTTTGATTTTCTTTTGAGCTTCTACGTGAAATCCATTTGCTTTAAGTTCATAATACAAAGCATTTTGATACACTCTTTCTAGAAAACCGTATCCTAACTCATTGTAAACTTCAAAAAATATCTTTAGTATTGACTTAGTTAATTCTTGATGTAAAATACTACTCATAAATAAT
>OCVT010000648.1_pt1 | contig 14271 bp, 12 predicted proteins | sample 1539111 | NCBI WGS metagenome assembly OCVT01 (sample SAMEA3991482, study PRJEB22521) | metagenome | biome: anthropogenic terrestrial biome; feature: sewage plant; material: raw primary sludge | place: Sweden | collected 2012-09-26 | reverse complement strand
GAGAGGTCGAAAATTAAAGTAGGAGAAAACTACTTTAATTTTCTCCTACTCGATTATCCGTTTTTATAAAAAAAACGACTACGAATCAATCGCAGTCGTTTAATAATAATTTATTTCTATGTTTTACTCTTCTTCCTGATTCTGTTTGTCGATGGCCTTGATTTTCTCACGAACCAAACTCATATCATCTTTCAGTTTCTGTACTTTGCGGTTTATTTCGTCAAGAAGACTGTTGCCATTTTTGCTACTTGCATTGAGGAATCCTAGGTTGTTTTCATAAGTCTGAATTTCCTGTTTGAGTTGCTCATAGCGATGCATAAGGCGACCACGTTCGTTGTCAATTGCGTCCTCACCACGTTTTGCTACGTTCTTAAAATTGTTCTTGAAGTTGTCCAAACGGCGGCGGTTAGTGGAAATGTTCAACTCCTTATATATCTTGTCGAGCACATTGTGATACTCTTTATATATTTTGTCTTTCTCTTTATAAGTGACGTGACCGACTTCATTATACGCGTCAACCAGAGTCTGAACTGTCTCCTGTACATTGTCGGGGGCATTTTCAACGAGGGCTTGGAGTTGAGCAATGATATCACGTTTCTTTTCCAAATTTGCATGTTCCTCGTTGCGCGTTCCTGCATTGGCTGCATTGCGTGCCTCAAAGAAATGGTTGCAAGCACCGAGAAAATCGTTCCACAATTGGTCACCCAATTTCTTGGGAACCATTCCGATGGTTTTCCATTCTTTTTGTAGGGAGATGAGCTTGTCGCTTGTCGATTTCCAGTCAGAACTGTCTTTCAGAGCCTGCGCCTGTTCCACGAGAGCCTTCTTCTTGTCTGCATTCTCTGCAAAGCGAGATTTCATTTCCTTAAAAAATGCAGCCTTGCTCCCAAAGAAATCATCACATGCGGCACGGAAACGTTCGAATATCTTCACGTTCATCTTCTGTGGAGCAAATCCGATAGTCTTCCATTCGCTCTGAATATCAATTATCTCTTTGGTGCGTTTTTCCCAGTCATTAGAACTTTTGTTTTCAATTTTTGAAATCTCCTCAACTTTCTCACACAAAGCGGTTTTCTTGTTGAGATTATCCTCTTCCTGATTCCGCAATTCTTCGAAATGCAGCTGATGGCTTTTGTTTATGACAGTTGATGCAGCCTTGAAACGAGTCCAAATCTCTTCTCGTAAGTCCTTGGCAACAGGTCCAATCTCGCGATATTGCTGATGCAACTCCTGTAACTGATGGAATGCGCTTATCACATCAGTTTCGTCAGCCAGTTTTTCTGCAGCCTCACACAATTTCGTCTTTAGTGCCAAATTCTTCTTGAAGTCGTATTCACGAGCCTCACTGTTTAGCTTTAGCAAATCATAATACTGCTCTACGTAGAGCTGATAATTGCGCCAAAGTTCATTGGCCTTTTCTGCAGGGACGGATTTAATCTCTTTCCATTGTTGCTGCAAATCTTTGAATTCCTGATATGATTTGTTTGCTTCATCTGGTGATGTAGCTATGGCCTTTATCTTGTCGATAATCTCAAGCTTCTTTTTCAGGTTCTGTCTTTTTTCAGTTTCTTGTTCCAGAAAAAGTTTAGAGCGTTTCTCCTTGATGATTATCATCTCTGCCTTAAAAGCTTCCTCCTCGTCATCAGGCAATACCTGATATGTCTCGGGGGTACCACCTCCATCAATATATTCCTTTTGCTTGGCATCGCGCTCTGCAATGTGTAATTTATAGAATGTTGTTTTCAGATGGTCTATTTCATCTTTCTGTGGCGCTTCATCGCTTTGTGCAATCTCCTGAATACGCAGCAGTACATCATGCTTGGTTTGATATGCTTTCATCTGATTCGTTTCATCAGATATTGCGGCGTCATTCTCATCCGGAGCGACATTTTCTACAATAGCTACTTCTGCAGCTGGCGCTTCAGTAACGGTTTCTGGCTCCTCTGCAGGTGTCTGCTCTTGAGCGTTTTCAACTTGAGGAGCGGTTTCCGCTGCCTTCGTCTCTTCTACTAATATTCCCTGTTGCAGGACATTTTCTTGAGAGTCCATCATTTCACTGTTTTAAGTTTATGATTCGGTTTTCTACACAATCATTATGAACTGCAAACTTAAATAAAAAAAATGAAAATTCCTAAAGAAAATCAACTTTTTTGATGTTTTTTCTATTAAAGAAGTCGTTTGTACCTCAATAATAACCATGAAAGCCCAGAAACAAGGAACGAAATGACAAGTGCGATGGTAAATCCGAATCTATTTGATTCCATGCCATTAATGAGGTTCATACCAAAGAGTGATGCTATGAGCGTGGGGAACATCATGATGATACTCACAGAAGTTAGTGTACGTATCACGGTGTTCATATTGTTGTTGATGATGCTTGAATATGTGTCCATAGTGGATTCAAGAATATCAGTATATATATTGGTTGTCTCACGAGCCTGAGTCATCTCGATGTTTACGTCTTCGATGAGGTCTGCATCCAGTTCGTCCACTTGCAGTTTGAACTTCAATTTTGCAAGCAGATTTTCGTTGCCACGAATGGATGTGATAAAATAGGTAAGCGAGTCTTGTAGGCGACTCAGTCCGATAAGCGACTCGTTGTTTACACCGTGGTCCAGATTATGCTTAGCTTTTTCGATTAAGGTGTTAATTTGTTTCAGCCTCTTAAGATACCACACAGAAGACGAGAGGAACAGGCGAAAAATCATGTCTACATAGTCAGTGAAGCCCTCCCCGCGTTTTTGTTGGAAACTTACGAAATCAATCATCATATTAGTCTCATAATAGCACACCGTGATGGTTACATCGCTCTTATGGATGATGCCAAGTGGCACTGTGGTATATGGCGTGCGTGAACGGATTTCCTTTACATAAGGGATACGCAGGATGATGAGCATCCAGCCATCATCGTATTCGTAGCGTGCACGCTCGTCGGTGTCGCTAATGTCAGAAAGAAAATAATCGGGTATATTGAATTTATCTTCCAGCATCTGCTGGTCTTCTTCAGTTGGACATGTTACTTGTATCCAGCAATTGGGTTGCCATTCGTTGATGGCTTTCAGATTAGAGTTTGTATTCCAGTATGTTTTCATTTCGCTAGTCTCCATGATTAAAATAGGATGAAGATTAGCCTGATTTTAGCCTGCCCCTCAACCTACAAGTTTATATTCTCCGCGTGATAATCGTCCATAAATTCTACTTCTTTTTGTCTCGTGTTGCAAAGGTAATGAATTAAATTAAAAAACATTCACTTTTGCCTTTGTTTTTTTTATTACAATGACAAAATAATTGAGAAATAAAATAGGGAATTGTCAATTATGATTACTCTGTCAGTTACAAAAACTCATTTACAAAAGCGTATCATAATTGCCAATTCCCTGTTTTAAATTATCCGTTATTCTTATTTTACAGGAATTTCTTCTAATGTCTTTTTCAGTAATTCCCAGAATGGCGCAATTGTTGGAATATGGCAACACTCACTCGTTGTGTGCGGGCTGCGGAGTGTTGGTCCCATTGATACTACGTCTATATTCGGGTATTTGCCAAGAATGACCGAACATTCCAATCCGGCATGATCTACCTGCACGATCGCCTCTTCGCCATTTTGCTCTTTGTATATGCGTTTCAGCAGAATCAGTATTTCGCTGTCTGGGTTAGGATCCCATCCGCTATAGCTTCCGTCTGTCTCCACTTTCATGCCAGCCATGTTGAAACAGCTCTGCAGGGTGGTGGTGATGTATTCTTTCATGTCTTCGTTAGAACTGCGTGCAAGCACCTTGATTGTAGACTTTCCTTCGGCAATATTTATTATTGCAAGGTTGGACGATGTCTCAACCACGCTTGGTATTGCGGGAATCATGCGCATTACACCGTCGTGGCAAGCATATATCGCATCAATGAGGTTGTCTTGAATTTCAACGGGCACTTCATTCTTTGGAGCCTCAACATCCTCTGCATAAAATTCTATGCCGCTTTCAATACACTTGTATTCATCTTCAAACTCCTCTTTCCATTCGGAAACGAGCTCTTTCACTGCATCCACGTTTTCTTTTGGCATGGTTAGCACCACTTCTGCCTTGAATGGGATGGCATTGCGCATGTTGCCACCTTGCCATGAAGCCAAGCGTGCCTCGAAATCAGATATAGCTTCACGGACGAAACGGACCATCAATTTATTGGCATTGGCGCGACCCTCGTGAATTTCCAATCCTGAATGACCGCCACGCAGGCCTTTCAGTGTCACCTTCAATGCAGCATCATCGTCATCAGTCTCCACTTCCTTATAATCAAGTTCTGCCGTGATGTTTATTCCACCAGCACTGCCTATGACGAACTTGCCCCAAGTCTCTGAGTCGAGATTTAGTAGAACATCGCCATTAAGTTCATCTTCGGGAAGATCGTTCACGCCATACATTCCTGTCTCTTCATCAGCCGTAATCAATCCTTCGATAGGGCCGTGTGTTAGATCATCAGACTCCATCACTGCCATTATCGAAGCCACGCCTAGGCCATCATCGCTACCCAGTGTAGTGCCTTTTGCCCTCACCCATTCTCCATCGATATAAGTATCAATGGGGTCGGTCTCGAAGTTGTGTTTACTCTCAGGTGATTTCTGTGGAACCATGTCCATGTGAGCCTGCATGATAATGCCCTTGCGGTTTTCCATGCCGGGAGTAGCAGGTTTGCGCATTACGATGTTATTGCCCGCATCCTTGAATGCCTCCACACCAACTTTCTTGGCGAAGTCTAGAAGGAATTGCTGTACTTTCTCCAGATGTCCAGATGGACGTGGAATTTTTGTCAGAGCATCGAAGTTGCGCCAGATGCATTCGGGTTTTAGATTTTTGATTTCACTCATAATAATTATCTATAAAGTTTTTCTTGATTTCTCTTTTCTGTAAATGCCAGTGCAGCCCAAGCATATACACCGAGCAAAACCACGAGCATGGTCTGTACTGTGTGTACAATCAACACGAAATAGAGTGCATTGGTATCTGCCACGCCATACAGTATTAGCATTGTTTTTACTGCGAAATGCCACGGGCCTGCTCCGTTTGGGGTGGGGACAATCACGGCGATGCTTCCCACGATGAATGTCACCATTGCACACGCCATGCCTAGATGTGATGTGGCGTCGAAACAGAAGAATGTGAGATAATAATGCAGAAAGTAGCTGCCCCATATAGCCAAAGTGAAGAATATGAACAGTGGCACGTTTTTTACGCCTTTCAGCGAAATTACGCCTTGCCATATTCCGCTCAGCGTCGCTTTTACCTTATTATATATGGACAAGCGTTTCAGAAGATAGTGCAAAAGTATTAGCACGGCTATTCCGCAAATGCCAGTAACCAAATAGCCAATAAGAGAGAAATTTTTCAGCATTGAATCCATGCTGGTGCCGGTACGGCGGAAAAATTTCATGAATACAGGTATTTGCGAGATAAATGTGAGTCCCGTGATAATCATTACCAGAAGCGAGTCGATAGCGCGTTCTGTCACTACCGTTCCCAAGGCTTTAGGGAAAGACACATTGTCGTATCTCTTCAGTACACCGCAACGGGCAAACTCTCCTATGCGCGGAACAACTAGACTCACTGCATAAGAAAGGAATATTGAATTGATACAAGTACATGTCCGTGGATGTTCATCTATCGGCTCCAGTGTTTGTTTCCATCTCCATCCGCGAAACATCTGCGCCAGTATACCAAAAGGAAACGACAACAGCATCCACGTCCAATTCATATCATGCATCACCACTTGCTCAATGCTATGAAAGTTAAAACCTCTGTACATCCAATAGAGAATCGCCCCGCCGAGTATTAGCGACAGCGCGATTTTGAATATATCGTTGCTTATCTTTTTAATTTCCAATTTCCATTTTTTGTTTTACAAGTGGCAAAGATAGTGCAAATTGAGCGAAATACAAAAAGAATTTATTCTTTTTTATTTACGGGATGTTGCAAGTTTCTCTTTGTCATTCTGTTTTTGTTTTTTCAAAAGTATGAGCAATTGCCAAACTGTGGCAGTTATAAGGGAGATGCATTCTACTTGCTTCATGTCTTTTCAAACCATTTTTCTTGATTTCCAGAATATTTTGGATAACAAAGTAATGAGTAAAGAGATAATAGTATCCCTTATCCCGTCTCTACTTTTGGGAACAGTCCCTTTGCTCGCTTTTTTAGTCCAAAAAGTTTACAACAACCCTCAAAAAACAGGCCTTATTTCAAAAAAGTTTCCCTATGGTCGCAAATGCGCGATTCTGGAGCGATATTACAACGCGCTGATATTCAGGATATTAGTGTTTTCTGGCAAAAAATCAAGCTCTGAATGTGTTACAGTCAATCCCTTTTGGGTCGTCAACTAACCATTAGACGCATTGCAAGTAACGGTCAATGACGGCTCAACTAACCATTAGTTGTATCTCCTGAAGGTGTAAATCGCAAAATATGAGCATATTTTCCATGCATTAATGTTCCCTTTCAGGTTTTTAATTTCCGGTTTGATAAATATAAGAGCTAGATTCAATTACTAAGTGAGATGCTTTTTGATGAATAAAAGTTTACAAAACCATGAAACGCCGAGTGGTCGCTTTGCGGCGGGAGTTCACAGTCCCCTTGAGCAGAGTTTAGTATCCAAACGAAATATAGAAGACCTGAATATTCCAAAGATTGATTACCTTTGAATATGTATAAAAAACATTTTTAAAAGTGTACATAATGATTATTTCGTTATTTACCACAATCTGGCATAAATTGAAATCGGCAACAAGGCGTTGCTATGGGTAACATGTATGGAAATAATAATAACAATATTGAGGTACATCATTTTTATCGATTTTATTTTACCTGTCATATGCATAATCATGCAATTAATATATTGATTTGCATCAATAAAAGTGGGGGTAAATGATGATTTACATTCAAATAGTTTGTGTATACGGAATGTATTCGTACCTTTGCATCACGAAAAGGTAATAAGGATAACAAAAATTGAGAAAGGAAAAAATTATGGTATTATTTGGAATTTTAGCAATTGTAGCAGCAGTAATAGTTGAAGCAATGGTACTGAGTAAGAGAATTGATCTCGGCAACTTGTAAAGACTGTTTGTTTGATTTGTAGTTCATAGGTTTTATGGAAATATATGAACACAAAAAGTTAAGAAATTTAATAAAGAAAGGATAACAATTATGGAGATTTTTGGAATAATGATTACCTCATTAGCGATATTTGTGATAGTAACAATAATGGGTATCAATGTTGGAATGAAAGCTCAAGGTCGTAGATAACATCCGCAACTGAGGCGAAAATATAAATATGAGGCTGTGTCAAAAGTTAAAATTGACATAGCCTTTTTTGTGTTTTAACGAATTGTGAGGGTATCATATAAAAAGAATGTAACATATTATTATTTTCATATATCCGTCCTTTTCTTATAAACATTATCCCGCGGATGCACGATTGCACCCGTGGGATATTTGATTGTTTTCATATCATACATTATCCGTTATGGATAATCACTTCATCTGATTCTAATTGCGAACACAAATAGGACGGGAATGCTGATATGGATGTTGATGATAACCGTCATATATAGGAAATAAAGCAGTATGCTCAACACCAAAGTTATTATCTGGGCCAGTATCTAATGGATTACCAACAGTAACCCACATGTGATACCACGACCCATCATTAGATAAAGGTAATGAACCGGAAAACCATATTGCTGAATATGGAACCAAGTTTGCATATCCATATTCTTGGTTCCAACAATAAGGTGCATTCCACACTGCGACTGTTGTGCTATTCTTTATGAACGTTATTTGCCCGGTAGCAGTAAAATGGAAGTACTCGACATGGTTTTTCATTTCATCTGCCGACATTAAACGCCAGCTGTACATTCTAGGATTCTTCACGTACATACATGGATCCCCGACCTGGGTGACACCACTGTTGGGAATAGTCAGATAGGGGTTATATCCGCCTTGCTTCACAGTCACTGTGCCGAATGTGGGACTTGCAACATTTGTATCCACACTGTACCAAATCTTCGAACCTGTGTTGCTGGCATTCCATGTCTCTGACATAGATGTGGGTTCCTTAGCCGACTGGACATATCCATATGGGAATCCTAACATTTCCGATACATCATCTGGACCACTTGCAAGCGTGCTAACGTAGTTTCCCGTCGTCCCTACCCCGGCGGTTTTGCCACCACTGAAGCGTATTGATCCTTTCATCACCGCAAACTCATTCTGCTGAAGCAATATCTTCTGTGTCGTTGTTCCGTTCATTGTGTAAATGAAAGCCTCGTTTGTCCTCAGTATGTCTGTGAGGTAGTTATATGTCAGATGTTCGAAATTGTTATCAGGAACTGCAATGCTGCTCGTGGCTATCGTACCACCGGTCACGGTAGGTTTCCAGTTTTCGGACGCGCTGGCATTAGGTGCCGCTGTGCCCATATCCGCTTGGCTCACGGTGAAGCCTGTAACACCGGTAAAATCAAGCAAACGTGTGTCACCCGTATATGTCTTGGCGACACTGCTCAGACGGTTGGTCCATGTCACCGGCATGGTCACGTTACCAACTTGGCTTGCCTTGGTGGTAATCAGCTCCGTCACAATGGCAGCATCGGTTGTGGCTGTCACGCTCTCTGCATAGAAAGCCTCTACATTACATTTGCCGCGACTGATATCCGGGCTGATATACACCTTGAAATCCAGCTGTTTCGGACCTGTTACCCTTATCAGACGCGGGTTGCTGTTCACTTCATAGCTGGCATCTCCAGCCCATGACATGCCGACGGGCAGGCGGAAATAGACGGTGCCGTATGCCAGTTTTATGTTGTTGATGGGGAATGCATAGTTTTGACCGTGCACATCGATGCGGCCATCACCCGTGCTATTTGCCACACCCGCCGCATCGACAATGTCGTCGTTGCCCCAGAAGAGGAAGGTCTCGTCATACATGAACCCGCATTTCTTGTACAGTAACAGGTCTATCGGTTTCACGAACGAGCGTTTCACGGTCAGATCGTACTTGTTCGCGTTGAACATACGTCCATAAGTGACCTCTGTACCGTCAGTCTTCTTCACCGTCACCTGCAACTCAAGGGTCTTCGAGGCATCGGTCGTGCTAAGGTACGTCTGCGGGGGAACCACAAAATACAAACTGTTGTATGCCGTACTGTTCAGGTCAACGTTCTCACTTTCCGGCACTGTCAACGTAAGGATATTGGCGGTGCCGCTTACTGCAGTAAGCAAAGGGCTTGGATAGCCGCTTACAGCGTATTTCCCGCAAAGGCCGTTAGTAGCGCCTGTGACAGTCAGTTTAGCACCTGTTATGGTACCGCCTTCCGTGGCATCCGCAGTCTTCACATTGAAGCGCATCACACCGCATAGGTTCTTGAACGGCAGGGGCTGGGTGGCAGACTCACTGTATGCCGGCCACATATTTTGATCCAGCACCTTTGTCTGGTTGTCTTTGCCGGCGTTGCGATATGTCTGTGTAGAAGGCAGGGTGAAAGAAGCCTTGTCGGTGCTGGCTGACAATATCGAAGACGGGTAAAAGGCATAGTATGTCGTGGGGACGGCGCTCAGGGTCCCGCTGAATTGGGCACGTGTCTTGTCCATGCCACCTGTGAGGGTGAACTCGCTCCATGTACTGCTGTTCCAGACACCGATCTTGTCGTTGGTCTCCCACAACACGTCATACTGTTTATTTGTGGCGTCATAGTTTCCAAGATACATGCGCGTACTTGCATCCGTATTCGTCTCTACATCGGCAGACAATGTCATGTTCGCAACCGGGCTGTTACTGAAATCCTCACTTGATGTGCAGCCTGCCATAATCATTGCGCAGGCAATGACCGGGTAAAAATATAGCTTTTTCATCTTCATTCACTTTAAATTGTTTTTTGTAATATTTATGACTATGGGTTGAACGGATCGTCAGTACCGTCCAAAGGGTCATCCTCAGTAACCTTTTCATTGTCTGTTCCGGAAACACCAAGTATGGCAGATTCCACCATTATTGGCACGAGATCCATAAACGGGGCCTCGTAAGGCCTTTTTTTATATTCTTTCTTTTTCATATAGTTTACATTTTAATGTTTAACATAAAATCCGCAAGCAAGTTTGATATTTTTTGAGTATCCTTTCTGTTAGTATTTTTTCATTATCATTTATTTTATACCTGTTGGCAGAATTAAATGAGTGCGTATTTAACCTGCCCAATAGGTTTGTTGTTAATATAGTAATATATTGAAGAATGGTCAGTGCACTAATCTTGCCAATTATTCTGGCAAACAATCCATTCGTATCTTTTGCATATTTTTTTAATATGAGCTGCCATGTCTCACGACAAGGCAACCCGAAAAAAATAAACTAAAGTATAGAAAAACAGTAATTACTTCACCATAACGGTGATTGTTTTTTTAATATGAAAGTGTATGTAACCACCTCTATCGTATCCATAATAATGATGTGGCTTGACGTTAGACACATATTTCATAAGCTTGATTTTTTGATAATAAATAATTAGTATGTCTCTCTAATTTTTTCTCTTGTATGCTTATTTGTTAAATACATATTCCTAGATGTTGAATGCCATTATCGCCAGTGCCGTCATCATGATATTTCTTGCCATTATGCAACGTTTGTATTGTGACGTAAATTCAAGTGGGTGTTTGATTAAGTTTATTTTTGTAATACATACGATATTGATATAATTTTAAATTTATGTGCAAAGTTAGCACAAGTGGTACAAACTGATGTATACAATAGTCTCAAAGGTGTATACTAAATGCGAAAATGTTTAAAAATATATTCCGGCTTTACTAAATTAATATGCTCCAGTCTAATAACAATACAATAAATTCTAAGGTAGTCATTATGGCAGTAATGGAATGAGGCATTGAATTTCCTGTATAGATACGATTTACTGGAAGAACCGAAATGTTAACTCCGAATAAAAATACTAAAGAACGAGTACTTAGGCATACGTCAATATCCCATCAAAATATTGAATAATATTATTGCTGTCCGCTAAAAGTTTAATTTCAGTATAAAAGTAAGACTGAGATTAAACCTTTGGCGGACAGCAATAATAATTTATAAAAGAATTTTGTAATTAATATGTTGGAAATTTTTTGTCTGATTTGTAACACCAATAACATCATTGGCAAAATTTACTTTTGTGGTTTATGTCTTTCATACGTTCATTGTTATTGTGAATGTACTGCCCTTGCCTAGTTGGCTTTCTATACCAAGAGTCCCTCTGTGCGCCTCGACGAAATCTTTTGAGATAGACAGTCCAAGTCCACTGCCTTGGACTTTTGTACCCGGCACTCTGAAGTAATGATCGAATATACTTTTATGATAATGTGGGTCTATGCCTTTGCCAAAGTCCCGTACATATATTTCAACGTGTCGCTCGTCTGGTTGGCGTGCTCCGATAATCACTCGTCCGTTTTCATGTGAGTAGCGAATGGCGTTCGACAGAAGGTTTGTTAGTACCCATGCGATTTTCTCGCTGTCCACGAATATTTTTGATATGTGGTTGTCGTCCGGGTATTCCACTTCTATGGATATATTGAAGCGTTCCGCTTGCACACGATTGGCCTTTATCGCATATTCGATAAGTTCTATGGGCTTTGTTATACGTGGTTTGAGCTGTAACTTACCTGATTCCACTTGCGTCATGTTGAGCAGTTCGCTGGTGATGTTAAGCAGTCGGTCACTGTTCTCTTTGATATCCTTTGCCAATTCGTTTTGCTCAGTGTTCAACTTTCCTATCCGCTCGTCTTCCAGCAGTTGCAGGCTCATGAGTATGGCTGATATTGGTGTTTTTAGTTCATGGGATATCGTAGATATGAATGTGGTCTTCGCAGAGTCCAACTCTTTAAATTCCGTTACGTTTTTCAGCATTATCATGTGCCCTCCGGGTTTTTCATTGCCTTCTGCCGAAGGCTTTGATATATCGATGTATTTCACTTGGAAATAGCTCTCCTTGTTGTTGGCATATATTTTCAGAGGATTTCCTGTCTTATCATTGGCCTGTTTTTGTCCTTTTTCCACCATTCCGTGAACCAGTCTGCGCAACAAGTCGTTTCCTAGTGACAATTCTTTGGCTTGGCAATCTATGGTCTCAACGCGTTTCATGTTCAGAACATCGAGAGCGGCATCATTGATGAATAGTATGGTGGTGTCTGCATCCAGACCGATTATTGGCTCCCCAATGCTGTTTACGAGTGTTTCCATGTATTTTTTTGCAGCCATCAGGTCGGCAATCGAGCTGGCATGGTATGTAGCCAGACGTTCTGCCATCATATTAAAGTTGTCTGATACATCGGTAAATTCTTGCGACCCGTATAGTTTCAGTCTTCTGTCGTAGTGCTGTTCGGCGATGTCTTTTATGGCATTCAAAATTTCCTTAACAGGTTTCATGACTGATGACGGGAAAAACATCCAGATGCTGAGTCCTGTGAAGATACAGATGCCACCTAAAATGGTGACCCATAGCAGTGCCCGTTCCATGCCTGGTGCTGCTGCAGGACTGTTCGGGTCGGTGGCTGTGAGCAATTGGATATTTGTTACAGACACCACGACCAGTGTAAATGTCATCAGCACTAGTAATCCTATGACAAGGGTTAGTTTTGTCTTGATGTTCATATGCTTCTGTTTTTTTATGCAATTATAATTAAATCTATTTTCTTTTCAGCAAGAAATCTCATAAATCTGCGGTATTTGTGTGTCATCCATAGGCTGTATGGTAATTTGAATGATGGCTGACCCATACAGACTGTCGAAATTTGACGTTCGTTGCACACCTTGATGATTTCCCCCATTACATTAGTTGACTCAGTACGGATTACTTCTCCTCCAAGTTCTATCACCAGTTTGAAATGGTTTATCAGATGTCTCTGTGAAGCCAGTTCTATACGGTCGGGACTTTCCGACGGTCGTCTGACGTAGAGCGTGCAAAATTCCGTGTTGTAGTGTGATGCTATGCGTGCCGCTCTGTGTATGATGTGTATGGGCGTGAGGGCATTGCTGCTGATACATGCCAGTACCATGCTGCGTCTTATGTTGCTGTCTGCCGATGTTATCGATTCATTCTCCACTTTGTTGTTCACGCGCATTGCCACTTCCTTTAGTGCCAGTCCACGTAGCTGTAGTATGTTGCTGGTTTTGAAATAATTGTCCAATGCGGTCTGTATTTTGTCCTTATGATAAATCTTCCCATCTTTCAGACGATTGATCAGGTCTTCGGCTGTGAGGTCAATATTCACCACTTCGTCCGCTTCTTGCAATACGCTGTCGGGTATCAGCTCGCGCACTCCTATACCCACGATACTCCTCACATCTTCATTCAGACTTTCTATGTGTTGTATGTTAACGGCCGAAATAACGTTGATTCCTGCATCTAGCAATTCCATTACGTCCTGCCATCGTTTCATGTTGCGGCTTCCTTCAATATTGGAGTGTGCCAACTCGTCCACTATCACTATTTCAGGATGTATCTGCAACACGGCATCCACATCCATTTCCTCAATTTCTTTGCCTTTGTAGAATATGTTTTTTCTTGGAATCACGGTTAGTCCGTGCACCAGTGCCTCCGTTTGGTGCCTACCGTGGGTTTCCACGTATGCTATCTGTACATCGACACCTTGTTTCTGCATTTGGTGCGCGTCTTGCAACATACGGTAGGTCTTGCCCACGCCGGCAATCATGCCGATGTAAATTTTGAATTTTCCGCGATTGGACCTACGGATAAGTTCAAGAAATCTGAGAGCGTTATCGTTTTGTTCCATTACTCATGTTGTCTAATGCGATGTTAAGTTTGAGCACATTCACTTTCATTGGACCGAACAGTCCGAATAGAGGACCGTCAATATGTTTTTTCACTAGTTCCATTACGCTTTGTTCTGACAGACCGCGGGTTTCTGCTACACGTTTAGCCTGTACGTAGGCACACTGTGGTGTGATGTCTGGGTCAAGTCCCGAACCACTCGCCGTCACCATTTCTGCAGGAACGTTGGCGTGCTTCAGATATGGATGGTGCATCATAAAAACTTTTGTTCTGGATGCCACCCCGGCGAGGTATTCCTCATTGTTGGGACCTTTGTTGCTGCCGCATGATGATGAGGCATCGTATCCATTGCCGCCAGCATATGACGGTCGTCCCCAAAAATACATGTCGCTGATGAATCTTTGCCCCACATTTGCGGCGCCCGTCACCTTACCTTTGAGATCGGAAGAGCACACGTCTGAA
>OCVT010000647.1_pt1 | contig 14272 bp, 17 predicted proteins | sample 1539111 | NCBI WGS metagenome assembly OCVT01 (sample SAMEA3991482, study PRJEB22521) | metagenome | biome: anthropogenic terrestrial biome; feature: sewage plant; material: raw primary sludge | place: Sweden | collected 2012-09-26 | reverse complement strand
GCTATTGGTTTTCCTGCAATGGCTGCTGTTATGTTAGGAATGATGGTTCAAAGTACACCTGTTTCTTTTGGAGCTGTTGGAACTCCTATTTTAATTGGAGTAAATAAAGGTTTAGATTCAGCTGGAATTGGTGCAACATTACAAAGTTCTGGTTCTTCTTGGGATGTTTATTTACAAATAATTACTTCAGAAGTAGCAATTACTCATGCAATTACTGGAACACTTATTCCTTTATTTATGTGTGTTATGCTTACAAGATTTTTTGGACAAAATAAATCTTGGACTGAAGGTTTAGCAATTTTACCTTTTGCTATTTTTGGAGGTCTTGCATTTACTATTCCTTATGCATTAACGGGGATATTATTAGGACCTGAATTTCCATCTTTAATTGGAGCATTAGTTGGTCTTCCAATAGTTATTCTTGCTGCAAAAAGTGGTTTTTTAGTACCTAAAAAAGTTTGGGATTTTGCTCCAAGAGAAAAATGGCCAGTTTCTTGGGTTTCAAAATTTGAGATGAAATTTGATGCAATGACTGCAAAAATTCCAATGTCTTTAACAAAAGCGTGGATTCCTTATATTTTAGTTGCGATTATTCTTGTATTAACAAGAGTAAGTACTGATGCTAAAGCATTTGTTACATCTTTAGTATTTTCATATAAAAATATATTAGGTGAGGGTTTAAACTTCACGATGAATCCTTTATATTTACCAGGTGGAATTTTAGTTTTCGTTGTTCTTATTACTTATTTTTTACATAAAATGGAATTTAAAGAATTAAAAGAAGCCATTGGTGAATCTTCAAAAGTTATGATTAGTGCTGGATTTGTACTTATGTTTACAGTTCCACTTGTTAGAATTTTAATTAATTCAGGTGTTAATGGTTCTGGATTTGATTCTATGCCAATTGCAATGGCAAATTTTGTTGCTCACTCTGTTGGAGATGTTTATCCATTTTTTGCCCCAATGGTTGGAGCTTTAGGAGCATTTATTGCAGGAAGTAATACTGTATCAAATATGATGTTATCTCAATTCCAATTTGGTGTTGCTGATGCTTTAGGAATTTCAACTGCATTTATGGTAGCTCTTCAAGCAGTTGGAGCTGCAGCTGGTAATATGATTGCAATTCACAATGTTGTAGCAGCTAGTGCAACTGTTGGTTTAATGGATCAAGAAGGTGAGACATTAAGAAAAACTATTATTCCTACAATTTATTATTGTGTAGTAGTTGGAATTATTGGTCTTATTGGAATGTATTATTTAGGATTAAGTGATCCTTTAATGAAATAAAAAAGAAAAGAAGACTTTTAAGTCTTCTTTTTTGCTAAAAATAACTATTCTCAACCATATCATTAATTTGTTCTAGCATAGATTTATAATCATTATATTTTATATTTATTGGATACAACTCTTTTTTATATTTTAAAATTAGTGAAGGAAAATTTTTAACATTTAAAGAGCGTCTAAAATTTAACTCATATTGTAAATCTTCTTCAATTTTATCAGATTTTAAATCTTCTTCAAACTTTTTTTCATCCATTCCAATTTGTTTTGCAAGCATTATTAAAGTAGAAGCATCACTTGGATTTTGTGCATTTAAATAATAAGCATTTTGAATAGCTTCAATCATTTCATCTTCTTTATTTTCATAACGTGCAAGTATTGTTGCTTGGCAAGCTAGATAAGTTGAACGTCTTGGAATACATTTTTTCCAAAAATCGTGATTAAATTTTGTTCCTACAACTCTTTTTATTTCATACCAAATATTTTCTATTTTTTCTTGTACATCTTTGGGCATTACTTCATTGCTATGTTTTGCAAGTCCACCAACTACATTAATGATTTTTATATTTGAATTTAATTTTTTTCTTAACTCATCTAATGTTGGTTTAAAAGCATAACACCATGAACACATAGGGTCATGAACATAATATAAAGTGTAAATCATTAGAATTCCTTATTACATTTTTAATGAACATTATCATTATTAAAATTAAAGTACTTATAAAAAGTGCTATTAATTATATTTAAAACTTTTTGAGTACAATATGTTACTGTTTAAAGGATTTTAATGGAATATGAAGAGTTTGAGAAAGCTGTTGATATGTTTGGAATATTAACAAGGGTTTCAAAAAAAGATATAAAAAATAAATATTTAAAATTGTCAAAAAAATTTCACCCAGATATGCCAGAAGGAAGTGATGAAAAGTTTATTGAATTGAAAAAAAATTATGAGATTTTATGTGCATATATGGATTCTTATTATTTTTCTTTTGATAAAGATGAGTTTAGGCATCAGTTTCCTTCATTTACAAATTATAAGAATTGGAATAAATAGGAGATTAAAATGTATGAAAAAAAAATAAAAGATTTAGTGCTAAGCTCACTTGTTGCGGATTCTTATTGCTTAGGTACACATTGGATTTATGATGAAAATCAATTAATTAATAATGATATAAATTGGGAAGAGTTAAATGCTCCAATGGCAATATGGCACAAAGGAAAAAGTGCAGGGGATTTCACCCATTATGGTGATCAAAATTATTGGTTATATGAGTTCTTAAAAGATAAAAATTGTTTTGATGAAAAAGAGTTTTTAGATTTTTGGTTTGAAAAAATGAAAACATATACAGGTTATATTGATGGAGCTAGTAGAAATACAATTTTAAATATTGAAAATGGCGTAGTTCCAAGTGGTGCAAATTCACATGACTTATCAATTGTTGGCAGAGTCGTTCCATTATTAAAAGTATCAAAAACAAAAGAAGAGTTTTTACAAAATGTAGGAAAATTTGTAAAATTAACTCATAATAGTAAAGAGGCATTACAAAGTGCTGATTTTTTCGCAAATCTTTTACTTTTAGTTCTTGAAAATAATGAAATTGAAAAATCAATTTTAGAGTTGAAAAATTCATATGATTCTTTTTTTCAAGAGATGATTGAAAAAGGTATTAATTCAAAAAATTCTGATACTTTTGAAACAATAAGAACATTTGGACCAGCTTGTGATATAAATAGCGGATTTAGTGGAGTTATACATCTTTTATGTAAATATGACAATTTAAAAGATATGCTTGTTGCAAATTCAAAAGCAGGTGGAGATACAAGTGCAAGAGCAATGGTTGCTTCTGTTATATTTCTTGCAAATAAACAAATAAGTGAAATACCAAAAAATTGGTTAAATTTAAAGATAAGTATTTAAAGGTAGATTTATGAAAAAAACTATAATAAATTTCTTTTCAGAAAAGTTGTATATAGAATTATCAATTGCAGGGGTTTTATTTTTTATTGCTCTTATCATGGATAAGTTGATGGATTTTATTATTTATATGCTTTATTTTATAATTTTTTTAGAAATTGTAAGAGCAGTTGTAAACTATATAAGGGAAGAAAGAGTTTCTTTATCTTTACTTGTGGATGCTTTTATAATATTGGCATTACGAGAGTTTATAGTAAATGTAGTAAAAGTTAATAAAGAAGAATTAAGCACTTTTGAAGCAGTTTTTTCAAGTTCAGTAAATATTAATTTATTGGTTTTATCAGGAGTAATTGTATTTTTATTATTTATTAGATATTTATCTGTAATTTCATCTCAAAGATATTTATTAAAAGACAAAATGAATGATTAAAGAAAGAGTAATAATGCAAAAGAAAATTTTAATTTTAGTTATTATATTTGTTTCTTTTTGTATAAATTCATTTGCAAATGAAGTTTATACAAAAGAGCAAATCGAAAGAATGATTTCAAAAATGGTGATTATAGGATTTAAAGGTGAAACTGCAAATCCTAATGATGAAATTTATAAAAATGTAAAATCAGGATTGGGTGGAGTTATTTTATTTGATAAAGACCCAACTGATAAAACAAAAGTAAAAAATATCAAAAATAAACAGCAGTTGCAAAAATTAACTTCTCAATTACAATCAATATCAAAACAAAAACTTCTAATTTCTATTGATCAAGAAGGTGGAATAGTTCAAAGATTGAAAAAAGAAGATGGTTTTGTGGATATTCCAAAAGCCATTGACGTGGCTTCAATGGGTGAAGAAATTGCTAGAAAAACATATAAATCATTAGCAATAGATTTAAAAGAATCTGGAATTAATAATGATTTTGCACCAGTTGTAGATTTAGCTATCAATAAACAAAATAAAGTAATTGTTACAAAAGGTCGTTCTTTTGGAGAATCATCAAAAGATGTTATAAAATATTCTTCAATTTTTGTGGATGAATTAAAAAAACAAAATGTTATTTCAGTTTTAAAACATTTCCCAGGTCATGGTTCATCTTTAAGTGATTCTCATTTAGGTTTTGTTGATATTACAAATACATGGAGTGAAAAAGAGTTAGAACCATATAGATATTTTATTAAAAATAATAAAGTTGATATGATTATGACAGCTCATGTTTTTAATGAAAAATTAGATGATAAATACCCCGCAACTCTGTCACATAATGTAAATACCAAACTATTAAGATATAAATTAGGTTTTGATGGAGTTTTAGTTACGGATGATTTACAAATGTATGCTATTTCAAAACATTATGATTTAAAGCAAACAGTAACATTGGCTATAAATTCAGGGGTTAATATGCTTTTATTTGCAAATCAATTAGCTAAACCAATAAGTTTAAAACAAATAGTTGATACTATTTATGCACAAATACTAAATGAAGAGATTTCATTAGAAGAAATTATTAAATCAAATAAAAAAATCGATAGCATGATGACTAAATATAAATAATATTTAAGTATCATTGCAAACTAAAAAAAAGGAAATTAATTATGAAAAAAAATATTGTATTATTATCTTTAAGTGCTATTCTTGCATTAGGTGCAAGTGCAGATACTTTTGGACTTGAAATGGGAGCTGCTGCTTGGGCTTCTAAAACTTCTGGAAATATAGAGTATAAAGGTGATTCTATTGATTTAGAAAAAGATTTAGGTTATGAAGATTTAAATACAAATTTTATTTGGGCTAGTTTTGAACATCCAATTCCTTTAATCCCAAATATAAAAATACAGCATACAAAAATAGAAGATACAGCTTCAAAAATATCAAATGTTACTTTTGATAATAAAACATTTTCAGGAAATGTAAGCTCTAGTTTACAATTAAATCAAACGGATTTTATAGCATATTATGAATTATTAGATAATTGGGTTAATTTAGATGTGGGTATTAATGGTAAATTTATTGATGCTTCTGTAAGTGTTAAAGATTCTGTGCAAACAGCAAATAAAAATCTTGAATATATCATTCCAATGGTTTATGCAAAAGCTAGATTTGATTTACCTTTTAGTGGATTATCAGCAGAAACTGATTTAAGTTATATAAGTTATGAAGATAGTGAATTTTATGATTTTAAAGGTGGATTACTTTATGAAACTTCATTTGGTTTAGGAGCTACTGCTGGTTATAGAATGGAAAAATTACAATTAGATGATATTAGTGATGTTAATTCTAATATTGAAATCAAGGGCGCTTACGCTGGTTTATTCTACCACTTTTAATATTTTATGGATTTAATATTTTTATATTAAATCCATAACTATTTTTACTATTTAGATATTGTTGTTTTTTTGTTTTTTCTTGATAAATCGGACATCAATATTCCCAACCAATGTGTACTTGTATTTGAATCAAAGGCAATTTTTAAAGTCATTGTAATTGGAACGGCTAAAAACATACCTACAATTCCCAAAAGCCATCCCCAAAATATTAAAGAAAAGAAGATAACTAAAGGAGATAATCCTAATTCTCTACCCATAAGTTTTGGCTCTAAAATATTGCTTATTGAGATATTTATTACCACATATAAAATAATAACCCAAATAGTTGTATTTAAATCAAGATTCATAAATGTTAATAATATAGCAGGAATTGATGCAATAATTGATCCAACAACAGGAATAAAATTAAATAACATTGCAATAACACCCCATAAAATAGGATAATCAACGCCGAAAAATATTAAAACTATAGTAATTATAAATCCAGTTAGAAAACTAGTAAATGATTTTACAACAAAATATTTTTGAATATTAAAAGAAAAAAGATTGAAATGCTCCAATTTTTTTGCATTGTTTCTAAATATTACTTTTAATTTTGTTTGAAATGATTTTGATTCAGCAAGTATGAAAGCCACTCCAATTACAACTAATAAAAATTTAGATAAAAAAGTTCCAATACTTCCTATGATATTTGTAGTAAATCCAAAAAATGAACCAAAATTTAATGTTTCCATTATTTTAGTTTTATCCATTTGAAATCCTGCATCTTGCGTATAATGAAGTAAATTTAAAATAGTTACTTTAAACTTTTCCTCATAAGCTGGAAGATTTGTAATAAAATCTTTTAATGAAATATTTATTACATAAGCTAGCATCAAACCTATTAGAATTACTATTAACAAAATTACAAAATATGAAAAAATTCTAGGAATATGTTTTTTTTGTAATACATTTAATAATGTTGAAAAAATTGATGAAATAAATATGGCTAAAAATAAAATGACAACCACTTGGCTTGCCATTTTCATTCCTGCTAATATTATTACGAAACTTGAAAAATAAAAGAAATAATTCTTTAAATTGATTGAATCCATTGATTACCTTTTTGTCTTAATTAAATTTTTGTATTATAGTCAAATTAACTGATTTTTAATAAACTCCAAATAGTGTCCTTCTTGGACTTCGAGCTCTTTGTGATTGCCACTTTGTACAAGTTTCCCATCTTCTAAAACATAAATCATATGAGCATTTTTTACAGTACTTAATCTATGTGCAATTGTTATTACAGTTTTTTCTTGTAAAAATTGCTCTAAATCAGAAAATAATTTTACTTCTGTATGAACATCCAAAGCAGATGTAGATTCATCAAATATTACAACAGCTGGATTTGCGATAATCATTCTTGCAATTGACAATCTTTGTCTTTGACCTCCACTTAATCTAACACCATGTTTCCCAACAATAGTTTTTAATTTATCACTCATTTTTTCTACAGTGTTATATAATTGAGCAATTTTTAGTGCTTTATAAATCTCATTATCACTTATATTTTCATTTCCCATAGTGATGTTAAATTTTAGAGTATTATTAAATAAAATTGGCATTTGTAAAACTAAAAAGATATTTTCCCTTAGACTTTGTCTATTTAAATTATCTATACTTATATTGTTATACAAAATATCTCCAGAATCTTTAGAGTAAAAACCTGAAATTATATGAGCTATTGTCGTTTTTCCACTACCACTTGCTCCTATTATTGCTATTTTTTCTCCTGATTTTATATCAAAGGAAACATCTTTTAAAGTTGTTTTATCTTCTTTGTATGAGAAATTTAGATTTTTTATTGAAATATCTACTTTCTTATTATTTGAATTTAGTTTTTCTTTTCCATTTTTCTCACACTTTAACTCAAGTATTTTATTTATTCTATTAATTGCAGCACTTGCACTGGCATATGCATATTGAATAGTCAAAATATCTTGAACAGGTGTCATAATAAACCAAATATAACCAAACATAGCAAACATTAAACCAATAGATAAATCACTGTATGCTACTAAAACTAAACCTACTGCTCTAAAAATTTCAAAGGCAATTAAGAAAATTGTAAAAGAAAATCTTTCATAAGCAACACTTTTATAGTTGAATTCATTTGACGTTTTTTGAATATTTTGAGCTTTTTTTATAGAATCTTTAAAGAAAAATTCTTCTTTATTACTAGCTTTTATTTGACCAAATAAATCAAGTGTTTCATTTATATTATTTTGGAAAATTTCTATTGCTTTGTTTTCTTCTTGTTTTAATAAACCAGTTTTTTTAGCTATTTTTTTTGAAATTATCATAATAATTGGTTGAATAAATAAAATCATAAATCCTAAAATTGGATCAATTGTAATTATTACAATTGCAACTGCAATTAAAGTTAAAACAGATGCAATAAATTTACTAGCAATTGAAACTATAAAATTATCTAAAGTATTAACATCGGTTATAAGGTTTGCAGAAATTGAGCCTGAACCTAAACTTTCATATTCATTCATGTTTACTAATTCAAGGTGATTTAGTAGTTTTTCTCTTATTTTAAAAGTTACAAATTTTGAAATTTTTGTAAATATTTTTGTAATAAATATTCCAAAAACGAAATAAATTAATCTTAAAAATAAAACAATAAATGTAACAAATGCAATATAATAAAAAGCACTCCCACTTCCAAATATTTCATTTATATTGTTTACAAAAAAATCAGGTTTATTAAGTAAAACTTCATCAACTAAAAGTGGTAATAATAAAGGAATAGGTACACTTATTAATATTGCAATTATTGTTAAAAGTTGACCAATAATAAGTGATTTTTTATCTTTTAGTAGTTGTTTAAATATATACTTTAATGATATTTTTTCATTCATGAAAATTTTTCATAATGTTATATCTATTCTATACCCCATACCAGAAACATTTTTTATTATTTCTTTATAGGTTTTTTTTCTTATCTCTTTTACTAAAGATCTTAAGGCATCTTGGCTCATAGTGTTATTCCATATTTCTTTATTTATTTGATTATATTCTAATGCTTTATTATGTTTTCTTATTAATAAATCTAAAAAAAGAGTTTCTTTTTTTGTTAAAAAAATAATTTCATTTTTTTCAAATAAGGTTTTATTATAACTATCATAAATAAAATTATTTTTTAGTTTTATAATATTAGATTTTCCTGCGTCAATATTTTTAACACAATCTTTTAGTATATAAATAAACTCATTTATACAGTTTATTTCTCGAATAAATTTAATATATTCTATTTCTAAACTTTCTATTAAATGGGTATGATTTAACTCATCTAGAAAAGCAATTATTTGTATTTGATTATTTAATGTTCTAATTTGCTTCAATAGTTCAAAATTATATTTTGTAATTACTAAATGAATATCTTTATTTCTTATTAAATCTATTAATTCATCTTGATTATCATATTTAAAAACTTTGTTTGTGTAAGATGATATAAATTCATGAAATTTTCCGTTATTTTCTTTTAAATTGTAACAAATATTTAAATATTTTAACTCATTCATTTTTTACCTTGTTTTTTAACAAAAAACTATTTGTCAATTGAACTTAACATTTGTTCGCAAACTTCTGTTTTCATTCCTTCATGGAACGTACAATTTAATCCACATTTGAAAAATGCAATATTTTCTAATTTTTGATTTTGTATTTCTAAAATTGATACTTTTTTACACTCTTCAAGTGAATTAAATGTTACAGGACTTTTAACATATTTTTTTGTATCTTCTTTTATTGGATAGATAAATGCAGTCCATTTTTCTTCTTTTTCCCCACCAAAACAACCATTTAATAAAATTGTAGCACAGCTAATAAGTAATAAATTTTTTACCATAAACTCTCTTTTTTTGCAGATTTTAGTGAAACTTTATTTATAAAACCTTAAAATTAAATATAAGTAATTATTTAAATACATTAGAAAAAAGTATTAAACAATTATTATACATTTAATATGTTACAATCAAAATAAAAAATAGAGTTCTTAAAATGAAAAAAAATGTCCTAATATGTCTTTTATTGTTTAGTTTTGTTTTCGCAAAAGAAGATTATTCAGAAATGAGTACTCAAGAATTAATAGCCATAATTGGTTATGTAAAAGAAGATAATAAAGATTCTTTTTTAAAAGAATTGAATTCTAGAATATCTAATATGAGTGATGCTGAAAAAGAATTATATGAAAAAACTGTAGAAGAGTTAGAAAAAAAATGAAATCAAAAATATTATTATTAGAAGATGATTTAAATTTAAGTGAAACTGTTTGTGAGTATTTTGAAGAACAAGGTTTCGATGTAATTTGTGTTTACGATGGAGATGATGCAATTTCTGCAATTTATGAAAATAGTTTTGATTTATTGTTACTTGATGTTAATGTTCCAAATAAAAATGGTTTTGAAGTTCTAAAAGAGATTAGAAAAGAAAAAAATAGTGTTCCAGCAATTTTTACTACTTCTTTAAATTCAATGGATTCACTAGAAGAGGGATATTTAAGTGGTTGTGATGATTATATTAGAAAACCTTTTGAATTAAAAGAGTTATTGTTTCGAGCTCAAACAATTTTAAAAAGAGAATTTTCAAGTAAAAATGATCTGATAAATATTACTCCTGAAATAACATTTAATTCTATTTCAAATGAGTTAAAACAAAATGATGAAGAGATAAAATTAAATTTAAAAGAGTTGAAACTTTTGAAATTCTTTTTACAACACCCAAATGAACTTTTAATTCATGATAGAATTTATGATTATGTTTGGGATTATGATGAGGATTATAGCGATAATTCATTACGAACATATATAAAAAATCTTAGAAAAATATTAGGAAAAGATAAAATTGTTAGTCTTAAAAAACTCGGGTATAGATTTAACCAATAGTGAAACAAGAACTCTTTTAGGGTTTAGTCTTTTATACTCTTTTTTAGTTTTAGTTATTTTAAGTGTTGTGTCTTTTTTGTATTATCAATTCAAAAAAGATTTAATGCTTCAAGAAAAAAGACAAATATTACAAGATTATTCAAATGATTTGGTTTTTAGATTAAAAGATTTACACGTAAATATTGATAAAAACAATATTTATCCAAGAGATGAAAAGTTTAACTCAGCTATTTTTGATAGTGATAAAACAGAAATATTTTCAACACTAAAGTCTAAAAGTGTAAGTTTAGATGATGTTATTTATTTAAGTGGAGATTATATTCATTTTATAAAAGAGCCTGAATCTTACTATTTAGGAAGTAAATTTATAATAATTGAAATACTAGATGACAATCTTTGGTTTGAACAAATTAAATATAAAATGTTTATATCTTTTGTGTTGGCATTTTTATTTATGATTTTTATTGGTTATTTTATTTCAAAACTATTTTTAAAACCTATGCGTGATGCTCTACATTTATTGGATAGATTTATAAAAGATACAACCCATGAATTAAATACTCCTGTTACTGCAATTCTTACAAATATAGAGATGATTGATAAATCTTTGTTAGATGAAAAACTCGCAAAAAAGATAAATAGAATAGAAATAGGTGCAAAAACTATTTCAAATATTTATGAAGATTTAACTTTTGTAACATTGAATAATCAAATAATTTCAAATAATGAAAATATAAATGTATCAGATATTTTAAGACAAAGAATCGATTTTTTTAATAGTTTAGCAGATATGAAAAAAATTACTTTTAAAATGGATATTAAAGATAATATTTTTATATTATGTGATGTAAAGAAAATTTCAAAACTTATAGATAATCTTTTATCAAATGCAATAAAATATAATAAAATTTCAGGTTTTATAATAGTTGTTCTATCAGAAGATGGCTTTAGTATTCAAGATAGTGGAAAAGGAATTACTAAAGAAAATCTTGAAAATTTATTTGAAAGATACACAAGATTTGATAAAAGTGTAGGTGGTTTTGGTATAGGATTAAACATAGTTTCTTTAATTATAAAAGAGTATGATTTTAAAATTAACGTTGAATCACAAATAGATGTTGGAACAAAAATGAGTGTAAAATGGTAAAAATACTTCTAATTTTAATTTTTTGTTTATCTTTTTTAAAAGCAGAAAAAAATGATAATGTAATTTATGATTTAAATTGTGTGGGATGTCATAACAAATTACCTGTTACTATTGATAAATATTTTTATAGATATTTATTAAAATATAGTAGTGAAACAAGAGTTAAAGCATCTATGTTTGATTATTTGAAAAATCCTACAACGGAAAAAACAATTATGGCAGAGTCTTTCATTACGAGATTTGGAATTAAAAAGAAGTCTAAATTAAGTGATGATAAATTAAAAGAGGCAATAGATAGTTACTGGGAAGAGTATAAAATTATTGGAAAATTAAAATAGTTTTCATAAAATCTTATACACAATATCTTCACAATAAAGGCATATACTCTTTTTGAATATTGAATTATTAGGAGTTAATAATGAAAAAAATATTAGCAGTGCTTTTTATATCAAGCTCATTACTTTTTGCAAGCAATAATGAATTAGGACTTGATACATTAGTTGGTGCAACACTTGGTGTAGTTGTTGGAAACCAAATAGGAAAAGGTACAGGAAAAGATGTTGCAAGGGTTGCAGGTGGATTACTGGGTGCTTCAATTGCAAATGGTACAAGAGATTCAAGAAATAATAACTATAACGATAATTACAATAATAACAATTATAATAGCAACTATAGAACATATGATAATTATGAAAGAACAACAACTTATGTAAGAGATGATTATTACGATGATGATAGATATTACAACAGAAGACCAGCTCCTTCACAAGTTGTAGTAATATATAAAGATTATGATAGAAGACCTCCATATAGACATTACAGACCTCACGACAGAGGTTCAAGATCGCATATCTATATTGAACAAAGTTATAGAGGACGTTAAAGGAAGTGTTAAACTCAAATAAATCTTTGAGTTTAACTTTTTTAAGAAAGAAGTCTTGATACCATTTGTTGGTTAATATTATTTCCTTGGGCTTGACTAAAAGCTCCAATTTGAGCTAAAACATTTTGTTTTGAAAAGTTTGAGGATTCTTTTGCATAGTTTGTATCAAATGCAGAATTAGCTTGTAAAGTACTAGTTTCTTGTGAAATTAGACTTTTATTTGAACTTTGAAGTTGGTTTTGAACAGCTCCAAATTCACTTTTTATACTATTTAAATCATTTATAGCACTATCAATAGTTTCTAAATATCCTCTAGCTCCACTTGCTGTAAAAGTAGTAGCATCTTGAGTTGTTAAAGCTAATAAACCTAAACCTTGTGTATTTGATTGAACATTTGATATTTCAATTATATTGTCACCATTCAATCCACTTTGATATTGTTGAGTTTGAGAAGCTGTATTATCATCAGCTTTGTTTTGAAGTAGAGTTTGACCATTGTAGTTTGTGCTACTTGCTATTTTATCAAATTGATCAAGTTGTGATTTAATATCTTTTAATATTGCATCTCTTCCTTCTTGGCTTGTCGTGTCTGTTGACGCTTGAAGAAGTTTTTCTTTTATATTATCTAATATTTTTGATTGTTCATTTGTAGCACTTGATGCTATTTGAGTTGCTGCGATGGCAGAATTTGTATTTTCAATTGCTTGTGAATAACCATTTGATTGAGTTAATAGATTTGTGGCAATTGACAATCCTGAAGCATTGTCAGCAGATTTATTTAGCTCAATTCCTGTTGCAATTCTATTTAGGGCTTGATTATTATTTAGATAAACATTTTGGTTTACCGAAGAGTTTGAATTTATTTGCATAGCAGACTCCTTTTTTTTCTTTTATACTACATTCTATTCCTAATAAGTTTAAATTATTATTAAGTTTTGATATAATATTTTAAATAAATATAGGCTTTACATGGATATAAATTTAAAACTTCAAGAAATTATTTTTTTACTAAAAGAAGAAAAATTTGTAAAATCTCACGATATTTTTGAAGAACTTTGGAGAGAATATAAAAATCATGAAGATACAAGAGAAGAGTCTTTTATCTTAAAAGCTTTTGTAAATGCTAGTGTAAGTGTAGAATTATGCAATATGAAAAGATTTGAACATTCAAATAATGTTTGGAATACTTACTTAAAATACGAAAATTTAATAGATAATTTAGAAACGAAAAATAGCCAAAACTATAAAAAGATAAAAGAAATAATTTATGAAAAAAGAGAAATATACATAAAATGATAATAATAGATTTTGAAACAAATAGTAGTAATATTGGTGATGTAATAGAAGTTGCAGCCGTAAAGATTGACAAAGATTTTAATGTTTTAGATAGGTTTCATAGATATTATTTATCTAGGTATCCCGTTAATTATTTTTCATTTGCAGTTCATAGATTAACACCTGAGTTGATACTTGATTATAGAAAAGATAAATCTTACTGTTCATATTTTACAGAAGATGATGATTTTTTAGAGTTTTGTTCTAGTAGTGAAACTTTGATTGCTCATAATATTACTTTTGAATTAAGACATATTGATAATAAAGTTAAATTCAAAAAACACATTTGTACCATGAAAGCAAATAAAGATATTGTTAAAGCTTATGGAAAAAGTGGAAGATTAAAAAATCCAAAACTTGATGAAACTTGTTTATATTATGGAATAGAGTTTGATGGGGATAAATACCATAGTGCAACTTATGATGTAACAAAAACCTATGAAATACTTAAAAGAATGAATAT
>OCVT010000646.1_pt1 | contig 14276 bp, 5 predicted proteins | sample 1539111 | NCBI WGS metagenome assembly OCVT01 (sample SAMEA3991482, study PRJEB22521) | metagenome | biome: anthropogenic terrestrial biome; feature: sewage plant; material: raw primary sludge | place: Sweden | collected 2012-09-26 | reverse complement strand
CAATACTGTGGGTATCGACGGATATCTCACGGATGGCACGCAGGTGGCTTCAGTTACAGGTCAGAAACTGTCCGACCTCACCCAGACGCTCTCTTTCGCCAAGGCAAGCGCACGGTATGTGAAGTTCACTGGAATAGCAAGAACCACCACGCAGTGGGGCAAATTCGGCTATAGCTTCTATGAGTTCCGCGTGTTGAATGTAACATCGCAGACCCTGACTACGTTTAGTGTGGCACCCACATCGTCCCTAAAAAACTCAGCTACCACCGCCGGCATTGCCAGTGCGGGTAAGGTGGGTGCTGCAATTCCTCTCACTGTGAAAGCGCTGGATCAGAATAACTTGGATTACCCTGCAACAGATGTCTCTTATAGTGTGGAGGGAGCAGGCGGCACTGTTTCCGGTGGGGCTTTCACTCCTTCCGCTAAGGGCATTTCCACTGTTACAGCCACTCTTGGAGACAAGACTTCTACTTTCAAGGTGTTTGCTTATGATGGTGACAATCTGGCTGTTGGCAAACTTGTAGACAAAAGTGGTGAGGTGGCAGGCTATCTGGGCAGCTATGCCGTAGACGGTGATAATGGAACCCGATGGGGTAGTGGTGCACCATCCGGTGCAGGTCATGATTATAATGCGTATCTCACACTCGACCTGGCCGCATATTATGATATCGATTATGTTGACCTCTTCTTTGAGAATGCCAATGCAGCTGATTACACCGTACAGTTCTCAAAAGACGGTAAGAGTTGGACTGAAGCATACGCTGAGTCTGGACTTGCTGGTTTCCAAAGTGGTCATTATGGGTATTGCAGCAATATCACAGATAATAAACAGGTTCGTTTCGTAAAGTTCAACAGCACTAAAGCGGCTACTGATTATGGCGTGTCAATATGGGAAATGGCTGTTTATGGTTGCAACAAGACGGACATCACAGACGTTGAGGCTCCCGTGCTCAATACCGCCGAGACTGCTTCAATAGGAAAAGACAATGTCACGCTCAAACTGCAGGCTACAGATAACATCAGCAGTATCAGTTATGTTATCAAAGATGTTGCTAACGGCAAGGAATATACCACTACGGGTGCTAATGGCTCAGCCGTTTCATACAAGATTACAGGTCTTAATGATGGTACGGCTTACTCTTTTGATGTTGTTGCAAAGGATGCCAATGGCAATGCATCCAATACAAAGAATGTGACCTTCACAACTCTCGCAATGTGCAAGCCGGCTACTGCTGCCCAGACTCCTGCTCTTGTAGCTGCCGATGTAAAATCAGTATTTGGTGAGCATTATGTATCTGTTGTTCCATCTGCCGGCTTTGATACATGGGGTAGTGGCGGTGAGTCATTAAGTTCTTATCTCGTGGCTGAAGGAGATCAGGCAGAAAGAGTAAACAACTTCGGATATCTTGGTTTCGATTTCGGTGGTGGTACCACTATTGAAAATATGTCCGATATGTTGTTCCTTCATTTTGATGTATATCCCGAAAACGACTTCTCCATTGGAGTCACTCCTATTGTAAAGACTTCTGGTGGTAGCGCAGAGAATGGGAAGCAGTATGCCGTAAAAGCAAAGCAGTGGAATAGTCTCGATATTCCTTTGACAGACTTTACAAACGGCAAGACAGATATGGATATGTCTAAGGTCTTCCAGATTAAATGGTATGGCGGTGATGGCCAAAGTCTAATTTATCTCGACAATATCTATTTCAGCAAGACAGATGCTACCGGTATTTCTAATATGTCTGCGTGTGATGCAACTTCAACTTCGGTTGTGAATGTGTATGGTGTTGACGGCCGACTGGTAAAGCATAATGTGTCTGTCAATGCTGTAAAAGGGTTGACAAAGGGTATATATATCGTTAATGGCAATAAAATGATCGTTAAATAAATAGTTGTTTCTCAATGGCGAAAGCGTGCATTCACTAAGGCTATGTGTTTATTCTGCATTGTTGGTGCATGTCTTTCGCTTTGCTTATTAATCTATATTCTATATGAAAACGAAATTATTTTTCTTTTTTCTGTTGTTATCCCTGTCTGTCCAGATGATGGCGATGGCGGGTGATGGATATACACTTGTCTGGAGTGATGAATTTAACGGTTCTTCGCTGAATGCCAACGCCTGGAATATTGAAACCGGTGGCGGAGGCTGGGGCAATGGCGAATTGCAGAATTACACTGCGAATAATATTTCTGTTAGTAATGGCTGTCTGGTCATAACAAGCAGGAAAGAAAGAGACAACACGTTTACCTCGGGGCGTCTCACCTCTCATGGTAAAGCAGCTTTCAAATATGGCAAAGTGGAGGCGCGAATCAAAATGCCGCATACGGCCAATGGGCTATGGCCGGCATATTGGATGATGGGTAATGATATCTCGACTAATACGTGGCCGTCATGTGGCGAGATTGATATTGTGGAATCGGGTAATACTGAAGGTATCAATAATGGAACGCAAGACAGATTCTTTGATGGGGCCACCCATTGGGGCACTTCTTGGCAGAACCATCCTTGTTATGCCAAGGGCGTTACCAATCCGTATAGTATACAGGATGATCAGTTTCATACTTTCACGGCAATCTGGACAGACACCAATATAAGTTTGTATCTGGATTTGGACAAATATCCTAATGAGAATCCATATTATTCAATGAATATAACAGATTACTCAAATGCCAACGCTTGTGGCAATTTCTTTCATAAGCAATTCTTTATTCTGTTTAATCTGGCTGTTGGTGGTAATCTCACCAGCATATATAATGCAAATGGCATCACGGCACTTCCTTATGCCGGTTCTGAGAAAAAGATGTATGTTGACTATGTACGAGTATATCAGAAGACAAAAGACTGTACTCTTCCTGCAGGTTATAAGGGTGATGATGACATCACTGTATCTGCGGCTCCCGTCCCGACAAAAAGCGCCGCTAACGTGAAGTCACTTTACAGTGATGCCTATACGTCGGTGGCTCCGAGCTGGGCAGTAGGCCAATGGTATCAGAGCACAACCACTGTTCAGAAAAATTTGTCCGGAACCGACCATGCTTATTACAATACTAAGTTCAACTATTTGGGTTTCAATTACGGCAGTAATGGCGAGACTGTAGATATGTCGGGCATGGACTACTTGCATTTGGACATCTATCCTCTGTCTGATATGACAATCAATGTCTATCCTATAACGAAGTATTCAAACGGAACGACGAACGATACCCAGAAGAAAGCAGTCAATCTCACTGCTAACAAGTGGAACCAGGTAGACCTCAGTGTAGCTGATTTCAAGGCTATGGGCCTTAATATGTCTACCAACTTCCAGATAAAGTTGGATGGTGGCAACGGATCAAACAATTTCTTCTTGGACAATATCTACTTCTGGAAAGAGCCGTCAATACCCTCAATCTCTGCGGCTCCCGTCCCGACAAAAAGTGCTGCTAACGTGAAGTCACTCTATAGTGACACTTACACTTCTGTATCCCGGGACTGGTCTGTCGGTTCTTGGTATCAGAGCACCAAGACCACAGAGACAAACATCAATGGCAATAATGCCTATTACAACACCAATTTCAACTATCTTGGTTTCCAGTTCTGTAGTGGAAATCAGACATTGGATATGTCCAATATGGACTATCTCCACATGGATATATATCCGACGTCAAGTTTCACAATCAACATTTATCCGATAACGAAGCGCGCTGATGGATCTACCGATGATACAAAGAAGATCCCGGTCAGCCTTACCGCTAACAAGTGGAACAGTATAGATCTCAGCGTGGCAGACTTCCGGAGTATGGGTCTTGATGTATCTAAGAGCTACCAGTTCAAGTTCGATGGTGGCAACGGCATGCAGACTTTTTATCTGGACAATATCTATTATTGGAAGGGCATTCCCGCTGCTCCGACCCCGCTGACAGATGCCGGCAGGGTAAAGTCTCTCTACAGCGATGCCTACAATACCGTTGCTGCCAATTGGGAGGTAGGTTCATGGTGGCAGAGCACCAAGACTGTTGAGATGACACTCGCTGAAGGTGATAAGGCCTACTGTAACACTAACTTTAATTATCTTGGTTTCCAGTTTGGCGGTAACAATGATATCGTGGATGCTTCACAAATGAAATATCTTCACATGGACATCTATCCCAAGACAGATATGACAGTCAACGTATATCCTATTACCAAATGGTCAAATGGCAGTACCAACGATACCAAGTGGAAAACGGTCTCGCTTACGAAAAACCATTGGAACAGTATTGACATGAGTGTCAGCGAATTCCAAAGCCTTGGTCTTGATATGTCCAAGAACTTCCAGTTTAAATTCGATGGAGGCAACGGTACGCAGACATTCTATCTGGATAATATCTATTATTGGACAGATGGCACAAGCAGTGCAAAATTAAATAACTTGACAGACATTCCCGGTGTTGACGCTGACAGCAGTGCCATGCCTATGAATATCTATACAATAGACGGACGCATGGTAAAGCATGACGCCACATCGCTCGAAGGTCTTCAAAAGGGAATTTATATTGTGCATGGTAACAAAGTGGTTGTAAAATAATATCAGTTTAATGTTTCATTGTAGTTGATTTCTTTATCCCGCACGGCAGTATTCTGATATTGCCGTGCCGGGTTTTGCCAAATCAATGTGAGTTTGCAAACTCTTTTGGTTAATGTCTCTATTCTATCGAGATTGACAATAAAATGCACAATTTGTAATAAAACAGGAATATAACGTTCTTTCAATTATCCACTTTTTTGTTCCCTTTTACATCTGCTTATGATCGCATAAAACTTATGTATAGCTACATTTATGAGAATTTATAGCTGTTCTGCAGTCCACTTTTTTCTTGTATTTTCAGTTTGTTGCTTGGCGCGTTTCTTATAAATTGATACCTTTGCGGTGCTTTTTGAATTGTTGCCTTGGAACTTTTCGGTGTTTGGATTTATAAAAATTAAAATTTGTATATGAAAAAAATTAATTACTTATTGTTGATAATTATGCTCGCCATACCGTTTGTGGGGGCGAGGGCTACGTACGACTATGGTACAAGGACGATGACCTATGATGTTAGTTGGTCCGGAGGACAAATCGCCGGTAGCTATAATGGAAATTGGAACGGTAATGAAACTTGGCAATGGGATGATGCTGTGACTGTAAACATTACTTGCAGCAGTGGTGGGTATCTTAATAGCGCCGATATTATCGTTATTCGTAAATTGGCATCAGAAAAAAATCTGATGCATCTGAATCTCACCGGTGCGAGCTTTGGATATGATGGTAATAATTATGTTACTGGTGTTAAGGATGAATGGGGCTATTATCATGATGGTCATAGCGTTGCAGGTCAGATAGGTGAATATATGTTTTATAACTGTCCGAAATTAGTGACGGTAATTATTCCTTCAAACATATCTATAATTGGTACAGGTGCTTTCCGCGATTGTGCCAATCTTGAAACTGTAAATATACCATCAGGTGTTACTGAAATCAACTGGCAGACTTTTAAAGGAGATACAAAATTGCGGAGTCTCGATTTTGCGGGAAGTAAGAGTAACATAACTTTGATTAATTCTCAGGCATTCCAAGATTGCACAAGTCTTAGCGCTTCTTTTTTTGAAGGGTTTACCGGCGTTAAAACGATTGGTTACATGACTTTTAAAAATACGAAAATTGGTGATACCGGTTTTGCGAATATAATGCAGTCTTTCAGAAATGGAAACGTGTCCTCTGGTGATGGCGGTTACAATAAAATCCCATATCAAGCATTTTATGATTGTACGGCTTTGACTACTGCCGATTTATCCAACGTTAAGACTTATAACAGTTCTGGTTCCGAGGTCGCTCTAGGAATAGATGAAAGTGCATTTAAAGGTTGTACCAGTTTGGCAAATGTTACATTAGGCGCAAATCTTAGCAATATTGGAGATTCTGCTTTTGCAAATTGCACCTCTCTTGCCAATGTCAATGTAAAGCGTGGTGTAGCCCCGTCATGTCCTGTAAATGCTTTCCTGAATGTGACTCCTAACAAATGTACCGTGACGTTCGCTTCTATAGATTCACGAACCGGGCCTTTCGACACGAATTACCAGAATTTTACTACAACCACAGGCTACAGAACATATTATGATGGTGCAGGTTTTCAATATCTTCTCACCAAGACGATGAATGAGAATACCTCCACTTATGATGTTGAAAAGCAATATCATGCCATAGTGAACTTGACACGCACTTTCAAGGTCGGTTGGAATACATTGTGTCTGCCTTTTGGTTCTCCAAGCTGGGGCTCGTCAGATTCAAACTATGCTGATTGCGCTGAATTATATAAGAACGCACTTCATGAACCGACTAATGGAGACTTTATGATCGCCGCTTATCGTGGATTGAAAAATAACAGTGTCTTCATTTTTATCAATTATTCAAATTTTGAAAATGACCCGCTTGACGAGTTTGAGCCAATAATGGTTTATTTGTCTCAGGCTGATATTACTTCGCATGCCGATGTTTATACTTTCACGGATGTCAATGTGGACATAGACATGACAGATGTTGACTATAGCGGTGCTCTTCATGAATATAGCGCATCCACAGTGCATCCGTTGGCGAATGTGATTGGCCAATATGATACTGAGCCGGGTGCTGTGTTCACTCAAGGCTGTACTTATGACAAGTATAAGTTCCAGGGTACATTCGCTCCCATAGAAGGAGATGGTACGACGCTATTGACAGACAAAGACTATTATCTTCAGGGAAATAAATTTTTCGCGTATCAAAGTGGATACAAATACATGTCCAAAGGTTACCGTGCTTATTTTAAGTATATAGGTCCGACCGGAGCCAAACCGTCATCATATGATATTCAAGTATTTGATACTGATGGCACCGAAGTTACCGGCGTCATTAATATGACTGTCGATGGTGAACAGAATGATACTGGTAACATATATAATCTTAACGGTCAGTTGATCCGCACAAACTCATCTTCTACAGAGGGACTAGCCAAAGGGGTGTATATCGTGAATGGAAAGAAGGTAATAGTAAAATAAGTAAATAAAAATAATAAAATGAAAATCGATTATATTCAACCAAGCGTAGAGACGGTAAAGGTTATGTGGACGAATCCCATTCTTAATACCGGGTCGGTGTATACATATGGACATAGCAGTCCTGATACCACAATCGGATCAGGTACAACGCCTTCACAAGATGGAGACGGCGTGATTTGGATTGATGCCAAGAAGAATAATATGTGGGATGAAGAATAGAACCGTGTTCTTTTAGACAATAATAACAGGCACGTTTTGAGATATCTCTCCTGCGCCAACTGTATTTAGCATAGGAAACTACATGGGCTGACTCACTTGACAAAACTGTCAAGTGAGTCAGTTTTTTTATGATTATTGTTGTCTTGCAAACTTTCTATTTGGTAAATCTCTATTATCGGACAATCTGGAACAAATCGTGTCAAATCAAGTGATTTTCATATTTACGATGCAATAATATTTTACAATATCCCTTACAGAAATCTGTTATTTGCGATCAAGTGCATCCTCGTTCGAAAATACGCGAAACCAGCGATGTTTCGCAATGCGCTGATTTTCAGCATGTTGCATTTTTGCTGCATGCACTCCTTCCCTTTCCGTATTACAAGTAACGGTTAAACGCATCACTGTTAACGGTAAAACGCATTGCCGCTAACGGTTAAACGCGCCTCCGCTAACGGCAAAATGCAAAGAAAATAGGCTGTATTGCGTTTCCGGAGGGTTCAAAACACCATTTTTGTGATGTAAGTCGCAAAACAGAGTGCCGTTTATTGTGATTTCACGTTACCTTTTCAGTTCCTCATTTTCCAGTTTGAAATTTTTCAAACCTTAAATTTTGGTATATTGTTTTTACATAATTCTCTTATCGATTTTGCTCACATTCGCATGTCATTTAGTGTATGATGGACACATTTTAGCCTGTTAAGAACATCATTTTTTGGTAGTTTATTGATTGGGACGTTTACACTTATTAGTATAAATTCTATTAATCGGTTCTATATTGCATCCACTAATTTGGTGTTGCTATTAAGTTGTAACTGACTGTTAACTAAATATATAGATGTAATTATGATGCTATATCATCCACTTTCGTGATTAACAAGTAACAAACTATTTTAAATTTCTACTATCTTTGCATCAGAAATAGAAATGGAAACTTATTATAAATTTTTTTATGTTAATCAAATAATTTAAGTATGAAACAAATTAGATTCTTAGTTCTGTTTGTGGCTCTGCTGGTTTCTTCAATGACTTTCGCACAAAATGTGACGTACTCGGGTACGGTTGTTGACGAAACAGGTGAGCCTGTTATCGGTGCTTCGGTTGTCCAAAAGGGCACGGCACAAGGTTCTGTAACTGACTTGGATGGTCATTTCTCTGTTTCGGCAGCGTCCGGCAGCACTCTTGTTGTATCTTATATCGGATATGTGTCACAAGATGTCAAGGCTGCAAATAACATGCGCATCGTGTTGAAACCGAATAACGAGACCCTGAACGAGGTTGTCGTTATCGGTTATGGTGTACAGAAAAAGAGCGTTGTAACAGCATCTATCGCCAAGGTTAGTTCCGAAGATTTGGCAGGCAAGACTCCTGTCCGCGTGGACAATGCCCTCAAAGGTTTGGCCGCCGGTGTCAATGTCACATCTTCGTCTGGTCAGCCCGGTTCGGCTCCAAAAGTACGTATCAGAGGTACGGGTACAATTAACAGCAGTGACCCGCTTTATATTGTAGACGGAATGCCTATCGAGGGTGGCCTTGACTACCTGAGCCCTAGCGATATCGAGAGTATCGAGGTGTTGAAGGATGCGGCTTCCGGTGCTATCTATGGTGCGCGTGCCGCAAACGGTGTTGTGCTGGTGACCACCAAAAAAGGTAAGACCGGCAAGGCACAGATCAACTACAACTTCTCTTATGGCTGGCAGAGTGCGTGGAAAAAACGTGACGTGACAAGCGCCACGGATTATGCTATTCTGCAGAATGAGCGTGCTGTCAATGGTGGTCAGGCTCCCATTTATGCTGACCCTTACAACCTGAAAGATTCCAATGGTGATGCTATTTCCGGTTTCGGTACAGATTGGCAGAGCGAAGTATTTAATGACAATGCCCCGGTGCAGAACCATGAGGTGTCTATAAGCGGAGCATCTGACAAGGTGAACTATTATCTCTCTATGGGCTACTACAATCAGGAAGGTATCGTTGGTGGCAACTACGGTCAGTCCAATTATGAGCGTATGTCCATGCGTTCCAACAATATATATAATGTGTTGGATGCAACCAAGGACCGTAATTTCCTGAATAAACTTGATGTAACGGTAAACGTGGCTTACACGCGTATAAAGAGTACGGGTATCAGCACCAATTCCGAGTATGGCTCAGTATTAGGTTCTGCCTTATATCTTGCTCCTACATTGGCTCCAACGGTAACTAATTCTGCCATTGCCCAGAAATATTATGACAATTACACATTCACTACAGCCGTAGGTGATGTTTCTACCCTGCATCATTATGATTTTCCTGCAGACGCCAACGGAAACTACTACACAATCCCTGGTTATGGTGGTACATATCAGGAAATGAACAACCCTCTGGCCATGATGTCATTGCCGGCAACTCAGAACTGGAGTCACAAATTTGTGCCCAAGTTCTCTTTTGACTTGCAGTTGTGGGACAACTTGAAGTATCATTTCTCTTATAGTGCCGACCTCGGTTTCTGGGGAAGTGACGGTGCTACAACTTCTTGTTATTATCTCTCAGGTAATAATAACGCTAAACATACCAGTGCCAACAAGTCTGCAAGTAAGGGCTGCACATGGCAGGTTGAGAATACCCTGACTTATGACAAGACAATAGGCAAGCATAGCATTGCTGTGGTTCTCGGTCAGAGTGCCATGAAGAGTAAGAGTGATTATCTGAGCGGTAACCGTTGGGATTTGATCAATGTCAACAAGCCCTCTATCGACTATGCTACCGGTAACTATACCAACACTTATGTAAAGGATCCGAAAACCGGCTACTACACAAGTTTTGGAACTACTGTTGAGCACGGCGTTTCCGGTGGTAACAATGTAGAACATCATCTCTCTTCTCTCTTTGCCCGTCTGAGCTATAACTATGATGAGCGCTATATGTTGCAGGCAACTGTACGTCGTGATGGTTCCAGCCGTTTCGGTCCTAACAATAAATATGGTACTTTCCCATCTGCATCTGTGGGTTGGAACATCATGAATGAGAAATTTATGGAGTCTACACACAGTTGGCTGTCAAACATGAAGTTACGTGCCAGTTGGGGTAAGAATGGTAATGATAACATCGGCGATTTTAGATATACAGTCCTGACATCTGCAGGAAACAATGTGCTCTTTGGAAAAGCCGCTACGAAAAACAATGGTTCCAAAGCCAGCACAACTGCTAACCCCGATTTGAAATGGGAGGAGAGTGAGCAGACCGACTTAGGACTTGACTTCGGATTCTTCCAGAACGCGTTGACATTCACTGTTGACTATTATAAGAAGAAGACCAATGGTATGTTGATGGAGATGCCTGTTCCAAGTTATTTAGGTGAGAACAAGCCTACAGGCAACATCGGTGATATGGAAAACAGCGGTGTGGAAATGGAACTTGGTTACAAGTGGCACATCGCAGATGCTAAGTTCAGCGCCAAGGCTAATTTAACTTATCTGCACAATGAACTTGTAAACTTGGGTAATGATACCGGTTACATGGATATTGATGGTATCGGCGGACTCTCTGGTGGTGGCACCCGTGGTTCTAACGGACAGCCTTTCCCTTACTTCTTCGGATATAAGACCAATGGCATTTTCCAGACCACTGATGAAGTTAACGCATACAAGAATGCTTCCGGCGGTCTGATACAGCCAAAAGCACAACCCGGAGACGTGCGTTTCGTAGATGTTAACGGTGACGGACAAATTACTTCCGCAGACCGTACCAATATAGGTAACGGCACACCTTCATGGACTGGCGGTTTCAACTTCAACGCAGAGTGGAAAGGCTTCGATATGAACCTCTTCCTGCAAGGCGTAACCGGTAATGATGTGTTTGACGGTACTTATCGTACTGATGTCTACTCAGGCAACTTCCCATCATGGATGCTCGGTCGCTGGACCGGTCCCGGTACATCAAACAAGTATCCTATCCTGAAGTCCGGAGATGCAAACAACTGGCTGGTTTCAGACCTTTATATCTGTGACGGTTCTTACCTCCGTATAAAGAATATCTCACTGGGTTACACCTTGCCACAGAACATCAGTCGCAAGTTCTTCATAGACCGTCTGCGTGTATTCGTGATGGCAGAGAACCTTGTCACATGGACCAAGTATTGGGGATTCGATCCTGAAATCTCTTCAGGTGGTACTTCTCTCGGCGTAGACCGTGGCGTATATCCGCAAGCACGCACATGGACTGTTGGAGTAAATGTATCATTCTAGAAAAAACTCAAAAATTTAAAATAATATGAAAACAACGAAATATATAGCAATAAGTCTGTTGGCAGCCGGTATGACACTGACAACGGCATGCAGCGATGATTTTCTGGAGGTGAAGGACCCGACAGGTGAGCCTTTGGAGGAATATTATACCACCGATGCTCATATCAACGAGGCACTTGTTGCCGCTTATGATCCTACCCATTGGGCTGACTGGGGATTGGGACAGTACAATGCCCTGAATTGCGATGCCGAGGTAATGGGAGATGACTTCTGGGTTGGCGGTGCCAGCAAGACCGATATGCAGAGATGGCACAAACTTTTCAATTTCGAAGCTGACGAGAACAATACGTTAAGTTCTCTCTGGACTCTCGACTACTCTGGTATCAAGCGCAGCAATGACTTGTTGAAATACCTGGGTTGGGCTGACGCAAGCGTCACTCCGGAGAATAAAAAATCTTATGAGATGCAGGCTCGTGCCCTTCGTGTATTCTATTACAATATGCTGTGGCACTACTTTGGAAATGTTCCTTTCTATTTGGAGAACCTCTCTGCTCCTTATACTGCTCCGCAGTTGAAGGCAGATGATGTGTATGGCAAACTTATTGTGGAGCTTGAGGCTGTAATTGAGTCAAACGTACTGCCAATGCGTTGGAACGATGCCAACAGCGGCCGTATGTCACAGGCTATGGCATATATGATGTATGCAGAGATGGTGATGTATCAGAAAGACACACAGCGTTACGCTAAGGCGTTGGAATATATGCAGAAGATTATTTCCAGTGGTTCATATAAGCTGAATCCTGATTTCGCGAATATTTGGAGCGAGAGTGGAGAATGGTGCAGTGAGTCTATTTGGGAAATCAACTACGAAGATGCCAACAATGAGCGTGGCTGGGGTAGTCCTCTGGCAGTGGGCGGCACAGTGCTTCCTACACTTATCGCGCCTAACTCATGGCCCGGTGGTGATGGCTGGGATAAAGGTGGCGACGGTTGGGGCTTCCTCCCTGTCAGGTTGGAAACATACAACATGTACAGTGATAAGGATGCACGCCGTGCGGGAACGTGCTGGGATGTTCGCGGCACTTCATACACAGAGCGTTATCAGGACACACACATCTGGCTTGCCAAGTATCGTCCTTTCACAAAGAACAACAAGGATGCAGGATTTGACAATAACCTGAACTACAACAACAACTATCGTTATTATCGCTATGCGGAGACACTGCTTAATGCAGCCGAACTGTTGCTCCAAACCGGTGGCAGCTCAGCTACTGCTCTTGACTATGTGAATCAGGTTCGCACCCGTGCCGGTATAGACAAACTGACCAGCGTCAATGTTGATGATGTCCTCAATGAGCGTCACCTGGAGTTTGTGGGCGAAGGCAAACGCTATTGGGATCTGGTACGTTCGGGCAAGGCTGCCAGTATGCTGAAACCTGACACTTACGGCTATCGCACCAATACATGGACAGAGAAGAAGAAGTATATTCCTATCGCTCAGTCTGAGTTGGATTCTGATCCTGCTTTGGTACAAAACGATTACAATAAATAATCTATGTTGGCAAGTTGGTGATTTTCAAATCAACTTGTCAACAAAACAAAAAACATGAACAAAATGAAAAAAACATATAAATATATAGTCGGAGCCTTGTTTCTGGGTCTTACCATGACAGCCTGCTCGCCAGAGGAGTTTAGCGGTGCTGATCAGAACGGGCTGCCAACTGTCGACGGTGTCAATATGACATGGAATGTTGACGCGGAGACAAATCAGGTAACTGCAAGCGTCCCGGAGATGCCGGGTGTTTATCCTTTGTGGTACATTCACTGGTATAATGCCAAAGGTGAGGAACAGACATTCTACTCCACACTGGACAGTATCTCAAAACAATTTGTGGATGCCGGTGACTACGATATAACATTGCGCCTTGGTAACAAGAATGGCTTTAGCCAGGCAGGCATTACAAAGACTGCGCATTTCCCAAAGTCATTGGTCGACTGGGCTCCTTTCTATACAAAACTGAGCAATAAGGAATGGCGTATAGACCATGCTGAAAAGGGACATGTTGGTTGTGGCCCCTCAGGAACTGATGGTACATCATGGTGGGCCGCCGGTTCCAATGAGCTGAAAGCTTCAGGTGTGTATGATGATCGTATCACTTTCACTGATAAGGGAGTCTATACTTACGATCCCGGTAAAGATGGCAAGACTTTTGTGAACAAGGGTACGACCATCTGGCCTGAGACAAATGGAGGAAAAGCAACAGAGGATAAGAATACCGCGACAGCCGCGCAGACCTCTACGTATGTTCTGAGCACGGATCTTTATACTCCAAATGGCGCTACAGCCAAGGTGCAGGGTAATTACATCACACTGGGTCCGAAGACACTGTTCCCATATATCAGTGATGACGCTCAGTATAACAATGCTAAGATGCGTATCGAGAGCATAACAAACAAGAAACTGGTTCTCGTATATGACAAGCCCGATGGCAGCATCGCATGGCACTATATTCTGACCAGCGACCCGGATTCTAAGGTTTTTGAAGGCTATGACCCTGCAAGCAAGTGCAATATGTGGAAAGATGCCACATATACTCTGGCCCAGTATTATGCTAACGGTAGCGGTTGGGCTCTAAATCCAGATCCTATTGTGATTTCAGAAACCAGCAAGTGTAATTATTCTATAACGTTGCCTGATGCAAGTGATCAGCAGTGGCAGGCTCAGGTGAAATTGAAATCCGACCTTGCTACAAATGCCGCAACAAACTATGACTACTCAGTGTGCCTGACTCCATCCA